>SPJK01022749.1_pt1 | contig 68583 bp, 66 predicted proteins | sample 3741771 | NCBI WGS metagenome assembly SPJK01 (sample SAMN10925997, study PRJNA522277) | cold seep metagenome | isolation source: Elba SIP-enriched marine methane seep metagenome, extraction at timepoint T2 | place: Italy: coast of Elba, Mediterranean Sea
CGCTTACATGATTTATTCATAACAAGCTCCATAAATAATAATTAAGCAAAACTACCTTTCAGCCGAATTTGTAAAATAATGGCTGGGTCGTTTTGCTTGCCATTTAATCAGCTAACATCATTAGCCATAGCTGTAAACACAACCTTGAAAAGCAAGGTTGTGAAGCAGTCGCTTATTTACGTTTTTTCTTGCCGATAAATCCAGCGCCTAATAAACTAAAACCGGTTAATAATGCAATGCTTGGCTCTGGCACCGGACCCGTTGGTTGAGGACGCGTTTCAATAAAATCAATTTGCGTATCTAAACCATTTTGTGATGAACTAATCTGTACAGATGCAGAAGTTAATTGTGTTAAATCAGCACTACCTGCAAAACCCGCAAATGGAATGAAGAAATCATCACCGGATGCGCCATCAGGAAAAGTGACCGTTGATGTGGAAGTGGAGCCACCGTCGCTTAAGCTGAACAAAACATCCATCGGATTATCAATCGCTGAAGGCAGACTCATGAACAAGCCGGTGCTTGTTGCCCCATCGGTAAAGTCTGTGGCGCTGAATGCCCAGCTGACCGTGACTTCAGACCTTTCATTGACGCCATTATTAATGTCTAGAACACCCGGAGCGATAACAGTCACAGCTGTGGTGCCTGTACCGGCGAGCATTTGCAAATCAATCGTTCTGGAACTGCCTAACATGGAGCCGCCTTGAGTATCAGAATCCGTACCTGCAGGTCCTGAAGCAAACACACCTGGAAAAGGTAAAAGGCCATCATTAAAACTATCTATAGTCAATGCTTGCGCGCTTCCTACCGACAGGCCTAAAACCGTCATTGTTGCTAATTTTGTAGAAATTTTCATTTTTAATCCTTGGTAAAATTTTTTTTAAAAAGTTTACGCAACCCAGCCGTCTTGGAAAAAGACCTGTAGCTTTCCGACCCTGTTTCGCAACAAGTGTGGCGCACTACACCAAGCATTATTTATGCCACAGCCAACCCTGCCTAAAAAAATAAAGAAACCGAGGCATTTTAACTGTCATTTATGTCACTATTTTTCTGACATCATGACAAATTTGACGAAAATTTATATAAATATTGGATCTGTATCACATTTTTTTTACAGCATTGAAGAAAAACTATCATGCTTATTAAGCTTAAATGTAAAAAAAACTGACAAAACTCCCTTATTAATCTTGTGAAACTTCCACACACAACACCCATCATAATTCACCAAAAGATAGTCACCTATATTCCCAGCAACCTAAAACAACAATATAACTTTCGCTCTTCAACTACAGGGACACAGGGTTGAATTCTACAGAGACTTTGCGACATAAACCCTATAGCAACAAAGGCCCTCACCACTCTCTTTACCTGACAGACTGCCACAGAATTTTGATAGACGACCAGTAAAAATTCATGATCAATCGCTGATTAATCAAACTTCAAAAGACTATTGCAAAGAAAATGCGCGTCACTCTATTTGTTTGTAAAATATATCGACAAAAAAAGCGTAATCAACTTAAGCAAAACACCGAATTTTTACAAAAAAAGCCAAGAACCACCCCAACCATTTGAAATTATGGCTATTTTTTTATTTTTTTATTTGTAAAAAAACATGACACTCATCTCAAAAACGCACTTAATTACTTAACTGAAGCTGAACAACACATATTCTTAAGCCATGCTTAAAAATTCAATGTCGATATTCACAATAGAATACATTTTCAAATTAAACAGCAAACTATCGACGCCTAATCAAATAAACAATCAACAAGGCCATTGAAAAAAGCATATATACCCATAACAGCGTTTGTAAACTGGCCGCTTCCGCGCTGGCGTCCCAAACCGTCAAAGAATGATCTGCATAGGCGCCGGAAGGAATAATGAATGGAAACATGGCGACGCCTAGCGTCAAGACAATAGTCGCCAGCATCATGGAACTGAAAAACAAGGCTGTTCCAGCTTTATTTAAATAAGACAACAGCGCGCTAAAAGCAGCGCAGACAATCACGCCTGCCGGAATACCCCACAATACCGGGTAATGTCCATAATTATCCAGCCACAAGCCGGGGCCGTTTTTAACGGTTTTCTGTAACGGGTCAGAGACGGCGCCGACATCAACCAAGCTGCTGATATGATAACCATGCAATTGAAAACTCCAAAAACCGACCGCAACAAACACCAAAATCAAAGACATCGCCGTCATCAAAATTAACGGCTTGATATCCGGGGTCACTTCCTCAACAGTTTTATATTGCAAATAAACCGCTCCCTGCAATAGAAACGCCGCCAACGTCAACATGGCGGTTAACATGGCGTATAGACTGAAAAAATCGATCAAACCGTTAAAAACAAGCCTGCCTGACTGTAATTCAAACTCAAACGCCACGCCTTGCATGATAATGCCGACCCCCATGCCCAGCATCCAAACCGTCAACAAGGCAATGCCTGACAAAACCAATTGAAATTTACGAGTACGCTGAATAAACCGCGCGGACAAGCAGAAACCAAGCGGTCTGAACAAAAAAGCGGATAGCACAAAAAAAAGCGCCGCTTTCATAACAGCCAGTAAAACCATACCCGGCAGAGGCCAAGCGGATAACAGAAAAAAGCCGAGGACCATTAACCAAAGTTGAAGTATTCGCCAGCCATGACTGATATTCGGAAGAATATCATCAACCCGCTCAAAATAAGCCAATAAAATCGCCATCCCCAAGTCACGACCATTGGAAACCGCAAATACTATTAGAAAAACACCCAACCATCCCCACCAAATTAATCTGAGTGTTTCATAATCAAAAATCATCGCTGACCTTCCCTGATTGCCGCTAGTTATAATCGGTTATACTAACCGCTCCCTTTGGCAAGCTCAAGATAGTATTCATTAACCTAATCGCCGCCATGTCCAGCACCAAAAAAAACTTTCAATCCCCATTAAAATTCCCTACGCCAAGCATTGCCCGCTATCAAGCGGAAATTTCTCGGCAACAGCAATTATTGAAAATCGTTAAACAAACGCTACCGAATGAATTAGCGCTCCATACCGCCCATTGCGTTCTCTCCAACCATAAACTCATTATATATACCGATTCCGCCGCCTGGGCGGCGCAATTGCGATTCTATCATTCAACAATACTGAACCATTTACAATCCTCCGGCTGGCAAAGCATTCAACTGATTCAATTCAGAATTTTGCAATCCACGCAACAGCCCGCCAAAAGAAAGCCGATTATACCCAACCAAGAAAATATCAATGCGATACGCCAACAAATCAAAGCTACCGACAAAGACGCCCTGAGCCGCTCATTGAAAAAACTGTGCGATATTTTGGAAATCAAATCCAAACAAAAAACCCAATAAAACTTACTTGATATAAATTGAATATCGGACTGAAAAACCCTATATCTCAAATAGTCATTAATTTAGCCTCGTCAATGATATTTATTGGAAAGGGAACTTTAAAACAATAACATCGTCACAAAGCCGTTTGAACTGAACTGATGACGATAGAATTTAAACGTCTAATCCATAGCAACTCGCTCTTAACAGGAATAGCGGACAGTGAATACGACAGAATTAATAAGGACACCTGATTTAACCATGACCGAAACGCAGCTCAGCAGTACTCAAGCCGACTTACAAAAACTCAAATCCTATATTAATCAACAAATCATCGGCCAATCCTTATTGGTTGAGCGTATGCTTATCGCCTTGCTGGCGGACGGTCATATTCTGGTGGAAGGCGCGCCGGGCTTGGCAAAAACCCGCGCCATCAATGTCTTGAGCAAAGGTATTGATGCCGATTTTCACCGGGTGCAATTTACCCCCGATTTATTGCCCGCTGATTTAACCGGCACTGAAATTTATCGTCCTCAACAAGGCAGCTTTGAGTTTCAAAAAGGCCCGTTGTTTCATAATTTGATGTTAGCGGACGAAATCAATCGCTCTCCGGCCAAAGTGCAAGCCGCGTTACTGGAAGCAATGGCGGAACGGCAAATCACCGTCGGCGGCGCAAGTTATCAATTGCCTCAATTGTTTTTGGTGATGGCGACCCAAAACCCGCTGGAGCAGGAAGGCACTTATCCCTTACCGGAAGCGCAACTGGATCGTTTTTTATTACATATCAAAATCGATTACCCGGAAGCGGAACATGAAAAATCTATTTTAGCGCTGGCCAGAGCGGAAGCCAAAGGCGAAGCCGCTAGACAAACCGGAGAAACGCCAAAGATTTCCCAACAATCCATATTCAACGCCCGCCGTGAAATACTGGACATTCATATGGCGGAAAGTCTGGAAAATTATTTATTGCAACTGGTGCTGGCCACGCGCAACCCCGGCCTGTACGGCGACGATATGGCCAATTGGCTACAATACGGCGCCAGCCCGCGCGCCAGCATTGCCCTGGATCGCTGTTCGCGCGCCAAAGCCTGGCTGCAACAGCGCGATTTCGTCAGCCCGGAAGATATTCAGGATATAGCTTTTGATGTGTTAAGGCATCGTATTATTTTATCTTATGAAGCGGAAGCCGAAGGCCTGAGCACCGACCTGGTGATAAAAGAACTGATCGCCCGCGTCGCCGTTCCTTAACAATGAAAGACCAGCTACAGACTCAGCAACGGGTCAGTGTACAGTTAAAGCCTTTATTAGACTTGAATAAACAGGCCGCCACCCTGAAGCTGCAACATCGACGCATAAAAGCCGGACAAAGCGGCGGTTATTTATCGCCGTTTAAAGGCCGCGGCATGGAATTTGATGAAGCGCGACTTTATCAAGCGGGCGATGATGTGCGCAGCATTGATTGGCGAGTGACCGCCCGCACCGGCAAACCGCACACCAAATTATTTCGCGAAGAGCGGGAAAGACCGATCTTTATTTCCGTAGACTTCCGGCAAACCATGCACTTCGCCACCCGCGGCCGATTCAAATCCGTTCAAGCAGCCCATCTGGCCGCGATACTAGCCTGGGCCGGTCATCATCAGGGCGACCGCATCGGCGGCCAAATCTTCAGCGATCAAGGCTGTCAGGAATTAAAACCGCAAAACGGCAAACACGCTGTATTGCGCCTTTGCAACGCCTTGGTTAAACCGCAATTGAATGCCCGCCAGGACATGTCGCTGGACGCAGTGATCCTCCGCTTATTGCAACACGCCAAACCGGGCAGCCGAGTCTACTTGATCAGCGATTTTCGGGGACTCAACCACACGGTGGAAAACCATCTAGCCAAACTCGCCAGACATTGCGAAATTGTGCTGATTCAAGTTTATGACGCTTTGGAAAGCCGATTACCCGGCAAAGGCCGTTATCGTTTCACCAATGGCGACCGCGACATCACCATAGACGCGCGCGACCGCCAACGCATCCGGAACTATCAACAGCGTTTCCAACATTTGCAGCAGCAATTGCAGCAATTAAGCCAAAAACTGCATCTGGTTTATTTGCCTTGTTTGACCACTGCATCCGTTGTCGAGGTATTACGCTAATGCAACCGACCTTGGAACTGCGCGACATCCATTTACCGGAAACCATCGGTTGGTGGCCGCCCGCCTTTGGGTGGTGGATTTTATTGGCGCTGGTTTTACTATGCCTATACGGTTTATACCGGGCTTATAAAAAACTGACCCGCAAAACAGCGGCCAAAGCCGCGCTTAAATTAATTGTGCAAATCCGCGACGATGAAGCGCTCAATGATTTACAACTCGTTGAACAACTTTCCGCGCTGCTACGCCGGATTGTCATCAGTTCGCCGCTTTCAGCACAACAAGCCGGGCTGAGCGGCGATGCCTGGCTACGGCATTTAGATCACAGCATGGAAGGGCGACCTTTCAGCGATGGCGTCGGCCGCTGTCTGGCGAACGCCCATTATCGTCGGCAATTGCCGAAAAACATCGACAAGGCGGCATTAATACAACTGTGTGAAGACTGGATAAAAAAACAACCATGATACATCTGCAATGGCCCCTGGTTTTATTGGCGATTCCCTTGCCAATTCTGTTCAGAATCCTGTTGCCGGCGCATCAGGTAGAACAAGACGCTGCTTTAAAAGTCCCCTTTTTAGAGGATTTCGGCGTTAACAACTCACAAGTCGTTCGCCAGCCGCAACAATGGCCGTTATGGATTGCCGTTTGCGGCTGGTGCCTATTAGTTCTGGCCGCGGCCAGACCGCAATGGCTGGGCGAACCGATAGAGCAAGCCATCAGCGGTCGCGATTTGATGTTGGCTGTCGATGTATCCGGCAGTATGGAAGAACAAGACTTTATCCTCGAAGGCAGTCCGGTAGATCGCTTAACCGCCACCAAACAAGTCGCCGGATCGTTTATCGAACGGCGCGTCGGCGACCGGGTCGGTTTGATCTTATTCGGCACCACCGCTTATTTACAAACTCCGCTGACTTTCGACCGAAAAACCCTGAAAACCTTGCTCAATGAAGCCTTTATCGGGATTACCGATAACGACCCGGCCACCTCTATCGGCGACGCCATCGGTTTGGCGGTCAAGCGTTTAAAACAGCAATCCGCCGACAGCCGAGTATTGATATTACTGACCGACGGCGCCAATACCGCCGGTGAAGTCACCCCCTTACGCGCCGCTGAGCTGGCCGCTGAAAACCAATTAAAAATCTATACCATCGGCATCGGCGCTGATGAAATGATTATTCGCAGTTTTTTCGGCAATCGCCGGGTCAATCCTTCCCGAGACCTGGATGAAGCCACCCTGCGAACGATTGCCGAAAAAACCGGCGGCCAATATTTCAGAGCCCACAATACTGAAGAGCTGGATAAAATTTATCGTTTGCTGGATGTCTTTGAACCGGTGGAAAAAGATCAGCAATTTTTTCGCCCTCGCAGCGAACTTTACCCTTGGCCGCTGGGCATCGCTTTAATCATCGCCACCCTACTGGCAATCATGCGTTTAAGAGGTCTGCATGGCTGAATTTCATTTCATTCGCCCCTATTGTTTATTAGCTCTGATTCCAGCTCTAACCTTATTCATTCTACTGTTGCGGCATAAGCTGAACAGCGGCAATTGGAATACGGTTTGCGACCCGGAGCTATTGCCTTTTTTATTGCAGGAAAAACCCAGCCAACAAAACAACGCGCCTTTAATCGGCGCTATATTGGCGACGCTATTGACGATTCTGGCGATGGCGGGCCCTACCTGGGAACGCATTCCGGCTCCGGCATTTCGTAATGAGGCGGCGCTGGTGATCGCCTTGGATTTATCTCGCTCCATGGACGCCAATGACATCAAACCCAGTCGCTTAAGTCGCGCCCGTTACAAAATCGCCGATATTCTGCAGCAACGCAAAGACGGCCAAACCGCCTTATTAGCCTATGCCGGCGATGCTTTTGTGGTAACCCCTCTCACTCAAGATACCGAAACCATCGCCAGCCAACTGCAGGCTTTATCCACCGATATTATGCCGGCGCAAGGCAGCGATACGGTATCCGCCATACAATCAGCGATTCGACTACTCAAACAAACCGGCCTGCAAGAAGGCCATATCTTATTGATCAGCGATGATATTGATGATCAAATCACCGATCTGGCGAAAAAAATCCTCGGTCGATACCAGTTATCCGTTTTAGGCGTCGGCGCTCCGGAAGGTGCGCCGATTCCCGGCAAACAAGGCGGATTCGTGAAAGATGCTGAAGGCAATATCGTGGTTCCAAAGTTGGATGCCGCCAAACTTTCCGCCCTGGCGCAGGCGGGCCGCGGCCATTATCAAACAGTCAGCGCCAACGACAACGATATTGACTATTTACTCAGCAAACTGGACAGCCCGCTCAGCGATGCAGAAAACGCTGAAAACCCGCTGTACATGGATATTTGGGCGGAAAAAGGCCCTTGGTTATTGTTAGCGGCGCTGCCGCTGGTCGCCTTGTCTTTTCGTAAAGGTCTGCTTAGTTTGGCTTTTCTGATCTTGCTGCCTTTTCCGCAAGACAGTTACGCGCTGTCGTGGAACGACTTATGGCAAACCGACGACCAACAAGCCCAACAAGCCTGGCGGCAACAAGACTATTCGGCCGCCGCTGAAAAATTTCAAAATCCGGACTGGAAAGCCGCCGCCCAATTCAAAGCCGGGCAATATCAACAAGCAGCGGAAACCCTGGCCGAATCAACTAGCGCCGACGGTCAATACAACCGCGGCAACGCGCTGGCCAAGGCTGGACAATTACAACAAGCCCTGGATGCTTATCAACAAGCCTTAACAATAAATCCTGAACATCAAGACGCGCTTCACAACAAGCAACAAGTGGAAAAGCTTCTCCAGGAACAGCAACAACAGCAGCAGGAAAATCAATCCTCCGAACAAGGCGATCAACAACAATCACCGGAAGACGGCCAACCATCCGAAGATCAATCCTCGAATAGCGAACAGTCGCAATCAAGCGAATCACAGTCTTCAGAAGACCGCAATGCACAACAAAATTCAGACCAAAATCAACAGGCTGAACAACAAGCACAGGATGCAAGCGAAAACGAACCGGAAAATGCCCAAGAGCAGCACAATCAAGCCCAGGCGGAAGAATCAGAAGAGCAGTCGGAAGATCAAACTGAAGCCAGCGCCAGCCAAGCCATAGAAAGCTCAGATGAAAATCAGCAAGCCTCGGAGCAATGGTTAAACCGCATTCCTGATAATCCTTCCGGCTTGCTGAAACGTAAATTCCAATATCAATATAAACAACGCGGACAATCGCGCCAACAAAACAAACAATGGTAAGCCATCCATGTTGAAGTTATTTCGTCTTTTTTTATTTTTATACCTGTTGCCGGGGTTCAGTACATCCGTTTTCGCCGTTGAAATTAAAGTTAAGCTGGATAGAAACCCGGTCAATATTAACGATTCATTTTTGTTAACATTCAGTTCGAACGAATCGCCGGATGATGATCCTGATTTCTCGCCGCTGGAACAAGACTTTGAAATTCTCAATCAACAACAAAACAGCAGCACCTCTATTATTAACGGTAATTTCACCCGTCAATTGACTTGGAATTTATACTTAATGCCCAAACGCAGCGGTCGCTTAAAAATACCGGCGATCCGATTTGGCGATGATGCCAGTCAGGCGATAAATCTACAGGTTACCGACCAGCCGCAAAACATAAACAGCAATGAACCGATTTTTTTGGAAGTGAACGTACAGCCGAATAAACCCTATGTTCAATCCCAAGTTATTTATACCTTGAAATTCTATCGCAATGTTCAAATTAGCCAAGCCAGCTTAACGGAACCGCAACTGGAAAACGCCGTCATCGAAAAACTCGGTGAAGACAGCACTTACACGACTCAAATCAACGGCGTCGAATATGCAATCACCGAACGAAAATACGCGATTTTCCCACAGCAAAGCGGGCAAATGGAAATCGCCCCCTTGACCTTAACCGCCGAAGTGGTCAACAGACAACGGCAACGATTCGGCGGCTTTTTCAATTCCCGTGGCGGCCAAACCAAACGCGTCCGCTCACAAGCCGTCACCCTGGACGTGCAAGCAATACCCGAAACTTACCAACACGCCCACTGGCTGCCGGCCCGGCAATTGCACTTAAGAGAACAATGGTCGGCGGATAAATTGGAAGTCAAAGTCGGTGAACCGCTTACCCGCACCTTAACCCTACTGGCGCAAGGCGCAACCGCCGGACAACTGCCGGAATTAGGCGAATTATCCCAATCCGAAGATTTGAAAAACTATCCTGATCAACCGGTATTAAAAGAACAAAAGAAAGCTGAAGGTCTCATTGCTTTTCGCGAAGAGAAAATAGCCTTCATTCCCGCCCACCCCGGTCAATATCAATTACCGGCGATAGAAATCCCCTGGTTCAATATCGCCACCGGCCAAATTGAATTTGCTCGCTTACCCGCCGTGAATATCACCGCGGTGGCGGTTGCCCAACAAGCGCAAAGCGAAAGCGCCCCGCCGATATTGAATGCAGACGCCGCACCACCGATCAAAATCGTCGAAAAATCCGCCAAACCTTATTGGATGTGGATATCCATTCTGTTAGCCTTGGGTTGGACGGCGAATATCGTTTACTTGCTTAGAAAAAGAAAAAATAACCCATTAAGCGAACAAGCCACAAATCCGCCGCAACAAGCTGACTTAAAAAGCATTCAAAAAGCGTTAAAACAAAGTTGTGAACAAAACAACCCGCAAGCCGCGAGGCAGGCCTTATTGGAATGGGGGAAAGAGCAATACAATGCCTATAATTTAGCGGCTTTATCACCGAATTGCAGTTCTGAATTAAAAGCGCAAATTCAGCTATTAAACCAATCCTTATACGCCGCTACGCCTCAGGCATGGGATGGTCAGATGCTGTTTCAGACTTTTTTGGCTAATCAAACCAGGCAAGATAATGCGGAAGACGGCAACGCTGAAGTTTTGAAGCCTTTATACCCGGCTAATTGAGTTTGAAATCGAACTTTATTTGTTTTTTGTAGGCCCAATACATTAACAATTCAAACCGCAGGAGTAAACAATGGAAATTCATGTTTATGACACCTATGTTACCGCACACGATCAACATATTATGCACTTTGATGTTTTTATGGCTGAAAAAGACGACCAAAAAGCCATTGAATACGCCAAACAATGGTTAAATTCAATCGGTGAAACAGACGCCATAGTGTCCAGTAAAGAATGTCGCTTCTGCCATACTCAACAAGCCCCGGTAGAAGTGACCGAGGCCATCCAACAGCAAGGCTATTTCATTTATCAGATGGAAGGTTGCCCGTTTCCTTCTTCCTGATTATTAGCCAAGTTCATAATCACCATCCAACTATGCGAATGATTTTATGAAATGTGTCGTTTGCAAAGGAACTGCTGTTACACACCCTCATGTAAGCTGATATCAGAAAGCGCCAACAAGTCTCGCTCCAATAAAATGCTATCGCCTAAATTCAGCTCAACTAACCGGCGTAATTGGGAAATACTTTCAATATCAATATGCTCACATTTAAAGCCGACTTTGTTGCCGATGACATGACTGACGCTGAGCTCCATTTTTATTTCAACGTCTTCCGATAAGGCAATTGATAAGGTAAACAACTCATCCGGATTGCTTTCCCATGGCTCCTTGAACTCCAATAAACAACCTTTTAAGGACAAATCCAAAGTTGTACAACTTAAAACTCCATTGGCAGTTTCCAGAGTCGCATCGGCATCATAAATAATTCTATGGAATTTACGCTTTTCATCCAAATTTTCAAGTGTCATCGCCGCCTCCGATCAGGCAAAAAACTGCATACTGGTTTTATCAATCTGAATAATGTCATTATTTTCCAGCTTGATGGAGCTGTCGCCTAGCGGATTATTATTGATCATCATTTTTTCACCGTTTTCCAAGGCTGAAATGTAATATCCTTCTTTTCTTCGAGCAACTACGGCAATCCCTGATTCACTATTGCCGATACGATTCAATGTTTTTTTCAAAGTCATGATTCTGCCGATATGACGACCGTTCATAATTTGCAGATTTGCCTCATGTGTCCTAGCGGCATCTTCGGCTTGTTGATCAACTGCTTCGCCTGCTAGAGGCTCCGGTTCATTGTCATCGACAATTTTTGCGGGCGATTCCAGAAAAGACTCCGAATTCACAGCAAAAATAATGGTATGTTTACCGATATTAATTCTATCGTTATCGACCAGCATGTGCTCTTTGATCGGCTGATTATTGATAATCAATGGATACTCATCATTAAGCTGCTTAATAATGCAACCGCTATCTTTAATTATGACCGCCGCGTGACAAGGGGCCATAGCCAAACTATCAACGATAATATCGTTGGTTTCATCACGACCGACATGTAAAACACCCGAGTCATAAATTTTGGAACTGATTGCTTTTTCTTTAAAATAAACAGTAAATTTTGCCATTGATCTTTATAGACACCTTGATTTAACGGTTTAGCCGCTCTTTCAATAAGAACCGGTTCTACAGCAATTAGAAGTATAGCTAATAAAATTCGTTTTGTAACCAATCCTGAGACGTTAAAACCAACGTTATCCAAGTTTCCAAGGAAGCATAGCTCAACGCCTCCAATTTAACTCATTTTTTCTTAATCAATCCTTAGGAACGGGTTCGTGAACGTTCCTAAGCTTCCGGAGGATGAAATTTAACTTTCTTGATAGCATTCCCGTCCCGTTCTAAAATCTCCAAAGGGTATCCATGCAGGCGAACGCTGGTGCCGACCTCCGGTATGATTTCCATATATTCAATTATCAAACCATTTAATGTTTTCGGGCCTTCTGTCGGCAAATCCCATTGAGTAATGCGATTAAGCTCACGCACAGTCACACTGCCATCCACCACATAGCTGCCGTCATTTTTCTCAGTGACCTCGGCATCCTCCAATATCAACTCACCGATAATTTCCTGCAACAAGTCATCCAGAGTCACTAAACCTTGAACATCGCCGTATTCATCGACAACTAAACCAATACGCAATCTCTCCGTTTTAAAGCATTGAATTTGCTTATGCAGAGGCGTATTTTCAGGGATAAAAAACGGTTTAATCAAATTGTCGGTAATCGCTTGCTTATCGAAGTTTTCCTTTTTACTCAGCGCCAGTATTTTTCGTAAATGCAAAAAGCCGATTACCCTATCAATACTTTTTTTGTATACCGGCAAGCGAGTATGACGGCTGGTTTCAAGCTTTTCAATAATGGCCTCCATCGGCTCTTCTAAATCGATGCCGACAATTTCATTACGCGGCGTCATAATATCTTCCACCGAGGCGGTTTCCATATCCAAAATGCCCAACAACATTTTTTGGTATCGAGCCGGCATAATCGCATCGGCGTCGGATACAATGCTTTTCAATTCATCTTTATTAATGCTATCGGTATTGTCTTTGGAGACTTTCACGCCGACGATCCGCAGCAATAAATTAGCTATCAGATTGACAATCCAAACAATAGGATAGAAAAGTTTCAATAGCGGCGTATAAATCCAGGCGGCGGGAAAAGCCAAAACTTCCGGCTTAATGGCCGCTAAGGTTTTAGGCGTGACTTCTGAAAAAAGCAGAACGGCCAGCGTTAAAATAGCCGCAGCAGCGGCAATAGCTTGTTCGCCGCCTATCCGAATAGCGATCACCGTCGCCAATGATGAGGCTAAAATATTAACAAAATTATTGCCGAGCAAAATCAATCCAATCAGACGATCAGGCCTTTTTAAAAGGCGATTGGCTTTAATCGCTCCTCGATGTTTTTGTTTAACCAAATGCTGCAGGCGATAACGATTCAAGGTCATCAATGCGGTTTCAGAGCCTGAAAAAAAAGCGGACAGCAATAATAAAAAAATTAATATACCAAACAGTATATCTAAAGGAATATCGTTCAAAGAACCGGAAAATGAAAGTAATAAACGTGTCTAGTTTCTATGCTGGGAAAAATTTGTCAAGCGCTATTCTGAAAAAGGCTAGTATTGAGACCAAACTATTTTTATATCAAACTTTAAAATGAGGCGCTATCCTTTTAAACTAAATAAGTTTTTTACCATTATCTCAATAAAAAACAGAAATTTTCCTTTTTTTAATTTCAAAATAAAAAATCGCTTTTTTTTCTGCTCATCCGCCTACAAAAAACAGCGATCTGTCTATAATTATATATCGCATGGTTTTAAACACATTTTTGCGTTAACCGAATTATAACGACCTTACTGGATTATACGCGCCGCGACGGCATCATAATCAAGGAGCGTCCTAAGGAACGTGAGTTTTATCCCCGTTCCTAAATCGTTTTTGCATCATCCATTTAAAAGAGTTATTTATGCCCTTGCCCGGTATTTTGTTAATTGACAACGATTCAGCCAGGATTAGACAATTTACGGATATTCTGGAATTTTTGGAATTTCACATTACTGTAATTTCCAGCCATTCATTCCAAGATTCGATTGCGCAACTGAATCATGTCAGCGCTGTATTTATTGCCGGCGATAATGACAAGCAAGGCGCTATTATCAATTTTCTAAGCGAAGCCGACCCTCGAATGACGTTGTTTTTGTTAATCGGAACTGACAACAGCAAAACAACGTCCTCTATAATCGAACAAAAAATCAGCCAAATTATTGAATGGCCGACCACCTACCCGTTGCTTAGCAAAGTATTAGACGCGCTCCCTAAACAAACCAGCGCCTCGCTCACTCAATCTAGAACACCCGCCAATAAGGGACTTGCCGGCGTCAGCGCGGCGATAAGAGAAACCCGTGAACTAATCGACCAGGTTGCCGATTCCGACGCCACCGTATTGATTTTGGGGGAATCCGGCACCGGCAAGGAAGTCGTCGCACAAGCCCTGCATAAGTCTTCTCAACGCAAAAACAAGCCCTTTGTACCGGTCAATTGCGGCGCCATACCGGGCGAGTTGCTGGAAAGCGAGTTATTCGGCCATGAAAAAGGCGCATTTACCGGCGCATTGACCTCCCGACAAGGAAGGTTTGAGATGGCGGAAGGAGGTACGTTGTTTCTAGATGAAATCGGCGATATGCCTATGCCTATGCAAGTAAAACTGTTGCGCGTTCTGCAAGAGAGATGTTTTGAGCGAGTCGGCAGCAATAAAACCATACATTGCAATGTCAGAGTCATTGCTGCAACACATCGGAATTTGGAAGAAGAAATCAAAGAAAAAAGATTTCGCGAAGATTTGTATTATCGTTTAAATGTGTTCCCGATTGATGTGCCCGCTTTACGCGAACGCCTTGAAGACATTCCTTATTTGGTCAATGATCTTCGGCGCAGAATGCAAACCGCCGGACAGGCGACCGTTAAGTTAAAAGATGACGCCTTGCTCACCTTGATGCAACATCATTGGCCCGGCAATGTGAGGGAGCTGGCAAATTTAATTGAGCGTTTGGCGATCATTAACCCGAATAAAGACATTAGCGCGGAAGATTTACCGGAAAAATTCCGGCATTACGAAATCCCCGACAATGCACACTTGGAAATTGAACCTGAATCAGCTGTCCAGGAATCAATCCAATCCCAAGAACCAATCTCCTCCCCTACTGATGCGATAACCAATATGACATCGCTGCCGGAACAGGGCATGGATTTAAAAGAATATTTAAGCGATCTGGAAAGCGATTTAATCAAACAAGCGTTGAATGAATGTAACGGCGTCGTCGCGCACGCCGCCAAATTACTCAATATGCGCCGAACAACATTGGTTGAGAAACTGCGCAAATATGATTTGTCTTCGTAAAGTATTGAGCAATACTTTGATGCGTAGCTTGCAAAAACTGCAAAAAAATCAATTTTAATAAAGCGGGGCGCAAACTTTAATGCCGATAATACAGGCTAAAGCCTGCGCCCTACTTTATAAGCTTACTTTACCGCCTCTTCCGTTTTCTTTGTCGGCTCAGCAGAAGCCGCCGACGAATCTTCAGTTATCGGCGCTACGCTTTGAACCGTTTCAGGCGCTTGTATCTTCTCCGGCCCCTTTTCCTGCTCGGCCTGTTCCTTTTCCTGAATAGCTTTCTCGCCTCCTGATAGAATTGAGGCCATACATTCCATAATACTGTTGCTAAAATTAGATCGCGCTTCCGCTAAAGCAAGCGGCGAACCGAAATCGGTTCTTAGTTCTTGCAAAGTCTTCATCGGGTCTTCTGATTTTGTTAAGTTCAACATTTTTGCATAGTTCCGATAAGCCATTAACCTAGCCGGGTCAAATGGAAACGAACCTGGCATCTTCTTGGATGATAAATCGACAACGCATTCCACCATCGAATCATTATCGACTTTATAATCGGCCAGATCTTTATCCTCCTTGACCTGCTCCAACACAGCCGCTTCATATTGTTGTTTATCGGCGCAACCGCTTAATAACGCAGCCGTGAAACCTAACACTATAATCTTCTTCATTTTTTATCTCTAAATTATTTTTTATTCCGGTTTGTAAATTCACCGAAATAGCTTACCCGTAACGATGCTTCTAAGAGTAATCACTGCTGATTTGCTTCATCGCCTGAGCAATCCAGGCTTCCGCTTCAGCATTGATTTCTTTTGCTTTTTTACCTTGCACTTCAATAGCAGGACCAATCTTGACTTTGATAACACCCGGAAATTTTAAAAAACTGTTTCTGGGCCAAAATTCACCGGCATTATGCGCCAGCGGTATAACCGGATATCCGGAATGATGCGCAAGCATAGCGCCACCGGCGCTGAATTTTTTATCCTCCCCCGGCGCTGCGCGCGTTCCTTCCGGAAAAATCACCACCACCAGACCTTCTTCCAGCCTTGCCGTTCCTTGTTGAATCAAAGCTTTTAAAGACTCGCGCTTGTTTTGACGATCAATGGCAATCGGCTTTAAAGTCGCCAAGGCCCAGCCGCCAAAAGGAATATAAGTCAGCGATTTTTTTAATAATGCGGTTTGCGGCGGTAAAAACAACCGTAGCGCAATTGTTTCCCAAGCCGATTGGTGTTTACTGAGCACGATAAACGTTTGGTCTTTAGGAAGGTTTTCCAGCCCTTCCACTTCATAAGTCAAGCCGCATACGTTTTCCAAGACCCAGAATAATAAGCGTATCCATATTCCGGCTATAAAATATCTAAAAGAAAAAGGCAATACCGCCGCCAGGATAATCAAGGGACTGATAATCAGCGTGGAAATGACAATATGAACAAACAGTAAAATTGAACCGAGGTAAACCTTAAAGCTTTTGTTTTGAGTTAATGCATTCTCATTCATCATTACGTTATTCTTGTTTTATGCGCTTTTATCTAATATAAAGCGCTCAGATGGCCTTTACGCCAGATTAATTAAATCTATTGTTGTAGTTTAGAAATATCAGCAATTTTAAGAAATTGATTGGATAACAACGCCAACAGAGCCAAACGGCTTTGTCGCAAAGTTAAGTCATCGCACATGACCATGACATGATCAAAAAAAGCGTCTACGCTGCTTCTTAATTGCGCTAATCGCGCTAATGCCTGCTGATATTGTTTGGCTTCCACCAAAGGCTGAATATCATCTGCCGATAATTTAGCCGCCGCCAATAAATCCAACTCTTGTGTTTCAAGCAAAGCACCGACTTCATCAGCCAACGGCTCTTGTGATTTTTTCAAAATATTGATGATGCGCTTGTTGGCGGCGGCCAGACTTTCCGCTTCCGGCATGGCTCTGAAAACTTTGACTGCTTCCAATCGCTGCATAAAATCCAGAGGCTGAGAAGGCTTAACGCTGATCACCGCATCAAATTCATCGGCGCGATAACCGTGATCCAGACAGTAGCCTTTAAAACGGTCATTAATAAAATCCAACAATAAGGATCGCGTTTTTTGTTGATCAAAATCATGATTGAATTGAGCCAGGGAGGCGTCAACCAATTCAACAATATCCAGCTGTAAACGACCTTCGATGACAATCCGCAAAATACCTAGCGTTGCTCGTCTTAACGCATAAGGGTCTTTATCGCCGGTTGGAATCAGACCGGCGCTGAAAATCCCGCACAAGGTGTCAATCTTTTCCGCTAAAGCTAAAACTTGTCCGACTTGACTTGAAGGGATCGGACTGCCGGATTGTTTGGGAAAATATTGTTCTTCCTGAGCAATAGCCACCGCTTCAGGTTCACCATCAGCCAGCGCATAATAACGCCCCATAATGCCTTGCAAGCTGGCGAATTCACCGACCATTTCGGTCATCACATCTGTTTTCGCCAATGTTGCTGCGCGTTCCGCCAAGGCAACATCAACCTTAACCGGATCGGCAATCAGCTTGCTCAACGCCGCCACCCGCTGAGTTTTCTCCAGCAAAGTTCCCAAAGTTTTTTGAAAAACAATATCGCCCAGGTGACTAACCCGGTCTTCCAGCTTTAATTTTCGATCTTGTTGCCAAAAAAATTCGGCATCGGCCAAACGCGGCAAAATTACCCGCTCATTACCGGCCTGAATGGAAACAGGACGAGAACTCTCGATATTACTGAAGGTAATAAAATGCGGTAATAAATCGCCTTGCGCATTTTTCACCGGAAAATATTTTTGATTAGATTGCATAGTGGTGATTAAAACCTCCACCGGCAAGGCTAAAAAGCGCTGATCGAAATTACCCACCACTGGCACCGGCCATTCATTAATAGCGGTGATTTCTTCCAATAAGTCATTTTCGATATGGGCGATGCCGCCAACCTGATCAGCCGTCTTTTGCGCCGCCTCATCAATAATTTTTTTTCGCCGCTCAAAATCGACGATCACTTTGCCTTGTTCATAAAGCGTTTGCAGGTAATCATCGGGGCTGTTAACAGAAATTGCCTGCGGCGCATGAAAACGATGACCATGTGTCTGAGCAGCCGTTTTTTGACCTAAAATTTCTGTTTCAATCACCCTTTCGCCTAATAGCAAAACTACCCAATGTACGGGCCTGGCAAATTCGGTTTCACCCGCGCCCCAACGCATTCTCTTAGCAATCGGTAATTGCTGAATGCTTTTTCTAAGAATATCCGGTAATAAATCGGCAGTCTGTGCGCCTTTCACCGCTTGATTAAAAGCCAGCCATTCGCCTTTATCGGTCTTTAATGTAGTCAATTGATCAACGGTTGTTCCGCAGCTTTTGGCGAATCCTTCCGCAGCCTTAGTGGGCGAACCATCGGCGGCATACGCCGCCTTAACTGCGGGGCCGCGCTTTTCAACTACGGCATCCGCTTGCTTAAGCTGCAAATCAGAAATTGTCAAAGCCAATCTTCTTGGCGTTGCGTAGGCATTCGCCCCGGCGAATGACAACCCGGCAGCCTGCAAACCGGCGACCGTTGAGTCCAGCAGACTTTGGCTTAATTTCAATAAGGTCTTGGGCGGCAATTCTTCACTGCCGATTTCAAATAACAGATTTGCGGTTTCGCTCATACTTGCTCTCCTTGCTTTTTCAGAATAGGAAAACCCAACGCTTCGCGCCGGTTATAGTAAGCTTGAGCAACCGATTTGGACATATTTCTGACTCTCAAAATAAAGCGCTGCCGTTCGGTCACTGAAATAGCGTGTCGAGCATCCAGTAAATTAAAAGCATGCGAGGCTTTTAACACCATTTCATAAGCCGGCAACGGCAAGTCTTTTTCAATTAAATTTTGGCATTCCGTTTCATAGGTATCGAAACAGGAAAACAAAAAATCCACATTGGCTTCATCAAAATTATAAGCGGACATTTCCACTTCATTTTGATGATAAACATCGGCATAAGTCACAATGCCCTGCGAACCTTTTGTCCAAACAAGGTCATAAACGCTTTCTACGCCTTGAATATACATGGCGATACGCTCCAAGCCGTAGGTCAATTCTCCGGAAACCGGTTTACATTCCAAGCCGCCGACTTGTTGAAAATAGGTAAATTGAGAAACTTCCATGCCGTTCAACCAAACTTCCCAACCTAATCCCCAGGCGCCTAAAGTGGGCGACTCCCAGTTATCCTCGACAAAACGCACATCATGTTCCAACAAATCCAAACCTAAATGGCGCAATGAATCTAAATACAAATCCTGAATATTGTCAGGAGAAGGTTTCAAAATCACCTGAAACTGGTAATAATGTTGCAAACGCATCGGATTTTCGCCGAAACGTCCATCGGTAGGTCTTCTTGAAGGCTGCACATAAGCCGTATTCCAAGGTTCCGGGCCGATCGCGCGTATAAAGGTCGCCGGATGAAAGGTTCCTGCGCCGACTTCCTGATCTAAGGGTTGCATCAATACACAACCATAATCAGCCCAATATTCTTGCAAGGCTAAAATCAGCCCTTGAAATGTCGATAAATCTTGTTTTGTGCTGGACACTGGTTTTTTGGCTTTATTAAATAAAAAAGAGCGAATTATAGCCGAATTCACTCTAAAAATACTAACTCTGAAAGTATTTTGTCTGAACCGTTTAACTCACGAGCATTATCTAAAATATAATCGGTAGTTGCTGTTCTCGCCTTTAGCGTATTATACTTCGGAGATTTGGTATTTGGCGGCGCGCAATCAGCGGGTCGCGACAACTGCGGAGTCATCATTTGATTGAAATCAAATCTTTAGCCTTCTCTTATGGAGAGCAGAGCTTTCAATTAAACATTCCCGATTTGCGTATCGGCCATGCCGAAAAAGTGGCTGTTATCGGTCCCAGCGGTTCGGGGAAAACCTCATTGCTGAAATTGCTATCCGGAATTTATGAGCCTCAACAAGGTGAAATCAGCATAGACGGCGTCGCCATTCATCAACTGGGCGATAGTCGGCGTCGCCAATTCCGCATCCAAAACATCGGCTTTATTTTTCAAGATTTCGAATTGCTGGATTACCTCAATATCCGAGACAATATTTTACATCCCTACCGGATATCCAACGCTTTGAAGCTCTCATCAGAAGTCAAAGCCCGCGCCTTGGGTCTAGCGACAGAGCTGGGCATTGCCGACAAAATGCGGCGCTACCCGGACACCCTGTCGCAAGGCGAAAAACAACGTACGGCTATCTGCCGCGCCATGCTGACCAAACCTAAGTTAATACTGGCTGATGAAGCCACCGGCAATTTAGATCCCAATAATAAATTACGCATTTTAGATGCGCTGTTTCGCAGCACAGAAAAAAATGACGCCACCTTGATTGCAGTCACTCATGATCATGAATTACTCGGTCGATTCGACCGGGTAATCGATTTTAAAAGCTACTGCAAACAGGAGGATAATCATGGATAGTTTATATCTCGCCTGGCGCTATATCGTTTTTAACCGCATCAAAACGCTGACTTTAATCACTTGCATCACCTTAATCTGCTTTTTGCCCTTGGCTTTAAAAACATTATTAAGCGTCAGTGAGCAGCAATTACTGGCGCGCGCCGCCGCCACTGAACTTTTAGTCGGAGCAAAAGGCAACCCCTTGGATTTAGCGATGAACTCGCTGTACTTCTCAAATGAACAGCCCGACTTAATCACTATGCAAGCCAGCGAACGCGTTTATAACAGCAGCCTGGCTTTGCCCATTCCGCTTTATGTGCGCTTTCAGGCTAGAGAGCATCCGATTGTCGGCACTTCCGTCGATTATTTCGATTTTCGTGGTTTAACCTTAGCCTCCGGCCGTCATTTCGCCATGCTGGGCGAATGTGTTATCGGCGCCGATGTAGCGAAAAAATTAAACTTAAATATCGGCGATAAATTGCTCTCATCGCCGAAAACCCTTTTTGACTTGGGCGGCATCTACCCATTGCAAATGACCGTTACCGGCGTTTTGAAAAAATCGCATTCAGCCGATGACAATGCTGTTTTTGTTGACTTAAAAACGACTTGGGTGATTGAAGGCTTGGGTCACGGTCATCAAGATGTGGAAAAAATAACCGACAAGCAATCTATTTTATCCAACAAGGAAAAGTTAGTTACCGCCTCTGCAAAAATCAAACAATATGCGGAAATCACCACAAAAAACCTGGAATCTTTTCATTTTCACGGCGACCCATCCGTTTACCCTATCTCAGCAGTCATTGCCGCTCCTATTGACGCCAAATCCGCGACTATCTTAATGGGGCGTTATCTCGGAAAAAAAGAACGGCAGCAAATTATTCGTCCACAATCGGTCATTCAAGAACTGCTCAATAACATCTTTCAAATCAAAGACTTCATTGATGCGATCATTTGGATCGTCAGCGGAGCTATGATTTTAGCTTTATTGCTGGTTTTTAATTTATCATTTCGATTACGCCAAAAAGAAATTGACGCCATTTTTCATTTCGGCTGCAACCGACTGACTATCTTTCAACTCATGGCCTCTGAAATATTGATCATCACTCTATTTAGTGGAATACTTTGCGGCCTGGGACTTTTATTATTACAACAATATCAAACCGTTATTTTCAATTTTCTTTTTATAAAATAAACCATGTCAACGTTACCCGAAAAACTCAGCCCATTATTGGCAATATTGTCATTGATTTTTATTACCGGCGCTGCTTCCGCCAATAGCCCTTTAACCATTGCCGCCGCCAATTACCCGTTAAAATTTTTCGCCGAACAAATCGCCGGCAACCAGGCCAAAGTTGCTTTTCCAATGCCTGCGGATATTGACCCGGCTTTTTGGCAACCCAATGCTGAAGATATAGCCGCCTTACAAAAAGCTGATTTAGTATTACTCAACGGTGCGCACTATTCCAAATGGCTGCCTAAAGTGTCGCTCTCACTTTTCAAACAAGTCAACACTTCCGCTGTATTTCGCGACCAATATATACACCAAACAAGCGGCGTCACCCATAATCACGGCGAAGGCGGCGAACATTCACACGGCGAAACGGCCTTTACCACCTGGCTGGACTTTTCTTTGGCTAATTTGCAAGCAAAATCCATCTATAACGCTTTGGTTAAAAAAAGACCCGCCTCCCGCCAACGTTTTTTAATCAAACTGGAAAAACTGCAAAGCCGCCTATCGGAATTTGACCATCAATTATTGGAGTTAGGAAAGATTCTGAATAACGCGCCTTTAATCGGCTCTCACCCGGTTTACCAATATTTGAAAAACCGCTATCAACTGAATTTGACCAGCGTACATTGGGAACCGGAAGAAGCGCCTAACCAGCAACAATGGCAAGCATTTCAACAATTATTGGAAAAACACCCGTCTAAATGGATGATTTGGGAAGGACAACCCGCTAAAGAAACTGTTGAAAAACTTCAATCATTAGGGGTGAGCAGCATCGTATTCTCTCCGGCTGGCAATATTCCGGATCAAGGCGATTTTTTTTCAGTCATGGAAAACAATATTCAACAATTAAGGTCTATTAATCCAAATCCATAAGTTTTACACGAAATTATTTCGGCTGTGATCAAATTATTATGGCATTCACAGCCTTTAAAACCTTGACCTGAATTGTTTATCCCATCAAAATGCAGTGATAAAAATAACAGCGCCTAAACTAAGGAACGTGAATTTTATAACATCCGAAACTGACTTGTCTTTCTGTCCATCTTCGGCGTTGCGGAAACAGTTACATAACTTGCTATGCGCCTGTTTCCGCGCCTTGAATATGAACAGAAATCCTGCGCCAGTTGCGGATGTTATTTTATTCCCGTTCCTTATGGCCCGGATAATTACCCACTGAACGAGGAGAAAAGGCATGAAATTACAACTCAAATTAATCGGCCTGATTTTTTGTTTTTCGGTCACAACGTTACAGGCTGAGCATTTACCCATCGGCTCGGAAGTTCTGGCCAATTGTCACGGCTTTCACGCCAAGGGGAAAGTAAAAAGGCTCCACAAGGAACATTATGTCATCAACTTCCCAAAACAATCCAGGCCATTATTCTGCACGCCGTTTGCCTGGGATAGTATGTTTTTAACCCCTTTTCAAACTGTTCCGCACTATACTGGCAAACTTCAAAATAAATCCGGTTTTTTTAGCGTCACTAATGAAGTAACTTTTAAAGCAGGCGACAAACTTACCATTTACTTTCGTGAAAAGCCCCGCGGCCATATGTTTACCAATGAATATACGGTGGATGTTGTGATTAAAGAAATTGCATCAAACGGCTCAGCATTGTTACAAGTCGTTAAAGATCAAGCGCCAACAGAAGCAGGTCGAATTTTCAACCGCTGGGTAGGTGGAAATTATGTCATCCTGGATTTTACTGATGATTTAGTCGCCGAGCGCTTCACCATTACCGGGGCGGAAAAGAAATAATTTCGCATCTGTTTTGAAGCATTGAACAGAAACAAATCCTAATAGTCATAGCTGCAGCTAAAATCAGCATTGAACAATTTGCTCATTGATGTTTAGGAACGTGAATTTTATTACATTCCCGTTCCTTAGCAGCAGACTTCCATTTTATAACTTCTTTTATTCATCATGAAGAAAACACTTTTATTAGTTTTTCTACTTCCGCTTTTTATCTCTTGTACGTCTTCCGTCAACATTAATAAGCAACAAAAACGGGTTCAAACTGATTTATTACCTACTGGTTTGGAATCCATCCATACACTTGATGTATATTCCGACAATTCGATAATTCACGCCTTGGTTTCCGGGAAAGCCACAGATTCTAAAAAAAATGTTGTTCATTATCTTCAATCTCAAGATTTTGGCGCAAGTTGGTCCCAAGCAATCAATGTTATCACGGTGAACAAATCGGTCAAAAAATCCAAACGAGGCGATGATTTTCAAATCGCCGCTTATCAAAACCGAATTATCGCCGCTTGGAAAACAGTCGGCGCTGAACCATGGGTAGGCAATATAGCTATGTCATACTCTGATGATTACGGAAAATCATGGAAAGCTTTACCTAGCCCGATAAACTCAAACCTGTCTGCTATCGACCAAGGCTATTTCGATCTTTCTGCCGATAAACAAGGCCAGTTCCATTTTTCTTGGCTGGACGACCGAGAAGAAAAAGGCGATACCCAAGGTTTACGTTACGCACGCTTGACTGAAAATAATGGACTTTATCAATGGATTGACCAACAGACATTAGAGGCTGACGCATGTACTTGTTGTTGGACAAAAATGGTCTCAGACCAAAATGGAGAAACTCATCTTCTTTTCCGCGATGATAATCCTCGCGATATGAAAATGATTTCTACTCAGATGTTTGGCGAAAAATGGCCAGAACAATCTGAAACTGTTTGGCCTTTCAATTGGGAATTTATCGGCTGCCCGCATCAAGGAGGCGCTTTAACAAGCAGCCAATCCGAACATCAAACATTTTTACATTCACTGGTTTGGAATGGCGACGCAAAAAACCGAGGCCTGTTTTACATACAATCCTCAGCTAATAAAACAACCCCTCCTCAATTAACCCCTATCGGCGATAACACTTGCTCATCCGGAGACATTGCCGCAACTGAACACAAACTTGCTACCGTTTACACTTGCAGCACAATAGACGCCAAAATATTGATCGCTCAATTTTCTTCTGACAATGGCGTAAGCTGGCCGAACAAAATCATCCTAAACCGGAAGGACTCCGCGCCTTCTCACCCCAGAGTCATTGCAACTAAAACAGGATTTCGTTTTTTTTGGACCGAATGGCTGGATAATGGTCAAATCATTAGTAAAACAGCCATTATTAACTAATGCGCCATTTTTATGCTCATCAAACCTTACAAGATCCACAATTGTTGAATTTTTATTAATCGCTATGTGATAAAATCGCTTCGATTATTTAATTGAATTCAGTTGCTTACTTTTTGTCTGAAAGCTGAATCGTTTAATTATAAATGACAATAAAAATGAAAAAATTACTGACTCTTGCCTTTTTACTAGGCTTAATTGCCGCCCAATCCGCTCAAGCTCACGCCATCTTAGTAAAATCCACCCCCGCCAAAGAAGAAACGCTGAAAGAAATACCCTCCCGCATTGATTTATGGTTTGACGACAATGTCGGACCTAAATACACCGCTTTAGCCGTCGTTAACAGTGACGGTCAACGCGTTGACAACGGCGACGGCGATCTTGAAATGATGGATAAATCTCATCTTTTCGCCACCCTGAAAGAATTGACGCCGGGACGCTATGGCGTTCGCTACCGCGTCCAATCTGCCGACGGCCATATCGTTACCGGTAAATTTTTCTTTACTGTAGCGCCTTAATCAATTTACCTTCTTCCGGCGGCGCTATGCCGAGCCTTGTGCTAAGGGATGGGAATTTTATTTTGCAATCCAAGCACACATTAGCATTCTTTCATTGGAGTAATCGTGAAAAAGCATTTAATACTGTTAACGAGTTGTTTAGTCTTATGGTTTTCCAGCCTAAGTCACGCCCAATTACAATCTCAATCTGCCGACCCGACTAAGTCTTTGACTTGCTTAATAACAACCGACTTTTATATCGTTCATTTAACCTCTTATTCTGTACCCGAAGGTAAAGAAAAAAAGCGTAGCGCCTTTACACCCTATTGCCAAGAACTTCCCGAACATGGACCCAGTTATTTAGCCATAGACTTCATCGATAGGGATTTGCGTCAAATGCCGGTTGGATTACGCGTCATTTCTGAAAAGGAAAATCCGGAAGGCGAGGGGATGATCGAAGGAGAAATCATTGCAGAAAGCCCTGTTCAAACCTATAAAAACGGCGTAGCCCAAATTCGCGCAGTATTTCCTGAACCCGGCAAATACGCTCTGATCGCTACTGTCGGGGATGATATGTTTGCCGATAAAATTCGCATACCGCTAAGAGTCGGCATCGGCAGCGAATTTAAGTGGAGCTCTTTGCTTCCTTATTTCCTAGCCATTTTAGCCATTGTTCTTGGCTATCTGATTTACAAATTTTTTATTTGGCTGCATAACAAAAAAAATCAAGCAGATGCCTAAATTTTTTATTTTTTTTTTTCTGCTTGGCGCTTCCTTAATCTCGCCAAGCATTGCTTTGTCCGACTGGAACACCGGCGTTACCATTGAAGAGGTTTCCACGCGAGTCGCGATCAATATTTCAGATGGCGCTATTGAAGTTAAATTCGACCTTAGTAACGAAGCATTTTCTTATTTTGAACTGTCCAATAATTCACAACAACGTGAACAAGATTTGTTTGTAAACCAATCTTTAAGCAATATCTTTGAATTTTTAAGCGAAGACGACAATCAGTCAAGCAAGTTAGCTCTCAAAACTAATTTCAGCACCCGACTTGACCCATCTAAAAAAACATTACAATATAAAATCTATTATTCGCTCAATACCACGCCTGAATATTTAACGATAAAACCAAACTTTGATGCTTTAAAAAGACTCAGCAATTCATATTCTATTGCCATTTCGCATTTTGGCTTACCTGTAATTGACCACGCCACCATTTCATCAACCGAAAAATTAAAATTAGATTGGGCCGACCCTTGGAACACTCATTTTTTAAATCCTGATTTAAAACGCGACCATAACGACCCAATTATGGGTTTTTTATATATTCAGCCCAAGCAATTAAAAAATGAAGTCATTATTCGCGTTAAAGAAGCTGTAGATATCCTCGGAATCCCATTAAAGAATAAGAAGTTCATAGCGCCTGGCGAATTCGAATTGATAAAACAACGCATTTCACAATTTTTATTAGACAACCCTCAATTACTTGTCGATGACAAAGCCATATCGCCAACATTAGAGCGAATTGAATTTATCAAAATGGGCGCTACCGACATTCAAAGTTACACGCCAACTAAAAAGCAATTACAAACCGCCACCTTACTAGGCATTAGTTTCAAAAGCGACCTTAACGCTTTACCTACTAAAATTGATTGGAACTGGAAACTTTTTTCACCTGAAACTCAACAAGTATCAATACGCGCCTATGATGCTTCCGGATTGTTTGATAGTTACGTTACACCAGAGCATTCTTGGTTTAACTGGGATAACTTTTTTTCAAATGAACTGCTTGACTCTGGCGCGAATCAATCCACTCTTATTCGCCTCGCCTCACCGATCACTATTCAAACAACCAATAAACAATCACTTTACTTACTTTTCTTTTTCGGCTTAATCGGACTTTTTAGCGTTTTTTTCTTTTTTATTTTCAATCGACTTTCCTGGAAAAAAGCCATTATCTATTTTTCTTTTGCTTTTTTATCTATTTTTCAACTCAACAAAAATTTAAATTTTATTAGCAATGGATTTATTTCTAACAGTATCAATCCGGTCGATTTGTCTGACAACACTAAACAACTGTTATTAAACATCTATTTAGCTTTCAATAATACTAATGAAACCAGCATCTATGACACACTTTCATATAGTCTGGTGGAAACTGAAATTGAAAAACTTTACTTACAATCACGACAAAAACTTGAATTTAACTCAGGCGCACATTCTAAAATAACTGACTTAAATATTATTTCTATTAATAAAATTACTGTCGGCGAAGAAACTAACCTATATCAATGCACCTGGGAAGTGATTGGCGACGTTATTCATTGGGGACACCAACATAAACGAAAAAATGTTTATGAAGCGCAAATTCGCTTAGTCAACCAAAATGGCTTTCTTAAAATTAAACATTTAAAACCACTTTCACAACAACGCGTTTAGATATTCCTATACCGTCTTTTGGGCTACATCAACAATCTACTTCACCCCCTAAATAATTGAGGGACCCAGGCTTTAGCCTGCATCATCAGGCGCTTGTGTAGGCTAAAACTTGCCCGCCCAATTTATCAATTCTTTATTCGTATTCAACGAATTATAGGAACGTGGATTTAATAACATCCTAAACTGACTTGAAGTAAGGCATAATAATCGTTAAAGCTTCGCTAATCTTTCTGCCCATTAAGTCTGAAAATCATCATACAAGTTACATAGCTCGCTATGTGTTTATCATCGCGCTTGTAATATGAACAGAAAACCTGCGCCAGCTTCGGGTGTTATTTTACTCCCGTTCCTTAAAAGACTAGTCATTAATTTGCAATATTCCTGGTGGGCACACTGTAAAACGTTCTATTTTGGCTATTTCACTACCGAAATTCTCTGCCTGTCTCACATTAATTCAGCTAAAATTTTATGAACCACTCTACGGACGGCATTGCTTAAAATAATTCCAGCTGTTAGCTTAACCCAGCCTTCGAAAATAGTAATCAATATTTGTTCTTCTGCCTAACAAACAGTTTCTTCCCATCCAATACAACTTAAACACTACAGTGTTAATTTACTCCCTCCAAAAAAAAACCCCCGTAAAGCAAGCTTTACGGGGGCTATTTTTAATCTTTTAACTTAATAAGTTATAAAGATTATATCCTCTTCTTACATGAAAGATGGGATTAATGGAGCGTCAACTGTAGACATTTGACGGTTTCCATCTGCATCAAAGAAGAACAACAAGCCAGCAAAACGGCTGTCTGGATCGTAGATCAAGTCAGCTAAACGATATACTTCCCATGCAGCATCAGAAGCAGTAACGTTAACAGTTCTTGATTCACCTGGAGCGATTGGAGAGTTATCGCTAACTGTCAAACCTTCTTCAGCTAACAAATCATCAGGATAACCTGATTCGTCTTCCAATACGTCCGGATCCAAGAAACGAACTGATGCAGTGTTGAACTCACCCAAACGAACAGCAGTATCACCGCCATTGTGGATAGTCAAAGTCATTTGCATTGCACGACCTGGTACACGATATGTTGCATCTTCAACTTTAACATGTACTGTACTTTCAGGTATTTCCAACCATTGGATGCCACGCATCAAACCTGCTTGCAATGGAGTAGTTACAGGATATTTTTCGTTAGTAGTACCCATAGTTACTGCTACGAAGATAATTGTACCTAAACCGAAAGCAACACCGATTTTCTTGTCGCCAGCAGAGATCAAAGTATCAGCTTTGCCTGCTTGAACAGCTAATGCGCGTGGAATGAACATTGGACCTTTAACCCAGTACAACAACCAAGCCAAGCCGATTGCATACCACAAGAAGCTCCAGAAATAAATGCTGTCGATAGCATATTTTTCTAAGTCAATTGTGTCGCCAGTCAAAGTAACGATTGGGTTAACAAAGCTACCCATTGAACCGTTGATAGTAACCCATTTACCTGGGCCGATGATTGGACCACCGCCTTCAACGTTCATCATAGTATGTACGTGCCAGTCACCAGGACGACGCGCTTTCAACAATACTTTGAACTCATAAGTTTCGCCCAATTCCAAAGAAACTGAACGAGGAACTAATTGACCACCGATCCAAGAACCAGCACGAATAAATACTGGACCAGGAATACCAATGTTCAAGAAAGAGACTTCTGGCTTATCAACAGTTTCTGGCCATCCAGCGAAAACGTGGAATTTTCCAGATACAGTCATTGTTTCATTTACATTCAGCTCATCTTTAGACCAGTTCAAGTCGTACCAGTGAATAGTACGCATACGCATGAACGCAGCCTGAGATTTCTCACCGTGAGCGGATGCAGTTGGTGTGTAGAACATCGCTGCCGTCATGCTTAACAGCAGTGCGACAAAGGATAATTTAGCAACCTTGTCTTTTATTATTTTCATATACCCTCCTCTATTTCTAGAGAATCTGTAATTAAGACTTCCTGGCAAGTTATCAAATCTCGCCAGACTTCGTTATTTTTATTAATTATCTGCTCAATTAAGACGCATCATCGGAGATGAAATCGGTTTTAGCGAACCATCTGCCGAAGAAATGCCACAAGAAATAGATAATAATACATACGAAAGCGGAGAAGAACGCAGATACTGGAGCAACGTCTTTACCGAAGGTTCTTAATGTACCTTTTTCAACCATTCTGATGTACTCAGGAGTACCAGTACGTACATAGTGATAACCTTGTAAATCAGCCAAAGTCATCATCATACCGTTATACTCAACAGGTACGTGCAATGGAGCGATAATTGGCCAGTTTCCAGGATAGAACAACAAACCATATGCCATACCACCGACAACAGCTGTCAGTGTCATTGAACCGCCTAACATTAATACAACATCCAGAACGATAGCGCCAGGAACTAAGTTAGATGGAAAACAAATGTTGATTGGGAAATATGTCCAACCCCAGAAGTTCATGTAGCGGTTAATCCACTCACCCAACAACAGCGCCAATACTGAAATAGTAGCGCCAACAGGCAAACGATATCTCCACCACAAACAAGCTTGAACAGCAGCAGGGAAAGTAATTGATACGATTGGAGCAACAGTCACCCACAAACGTCTATCTTTCCAGTCACTCCAGAAATCCCAGTCACCACCGGTCAACATGTAGTGAATATGATAACCACCTAGAACGGCAGTAAACAAAGTAAATAAAATCATCCAGTCAAACGTACGAGAGACTTGTACCGCTTCCGCACGAGATCTAACAGCTGATTGAGATGCGCTCATTAGCTTACCTCCTAAAAATTAAAATTATATTTTTTATTACTATCTTCTTTCGATTTGTCCCGCTATATATTAACGGGACAAATACGGGAGATAGTTTTTTGATTTGTACTCTTAATAACTTAAGTTATTAATTAAGCCAAATCTTTTTTCAACAATTTACCAATTGCGTCTACTTCAGTGTTTACAACACCCATTATAGCTAAGGCAGCCCATCCGAAGAATACGAAACCATAGTGTAATGGAGCAACGAACAACTCTTCCATAAACCAGAAAGTGTGTCCCCACTCGTTCAAACCAACGTTAGGCAAAATCATGAATGGACCGATAACAGCTACCAAGTACATTAAATGTAAGCCTTCGTTGTAAGTAGGCAATCTTGTTTTTGCATACAAGAACGCAGATACACCAGTAATGATGTAAATTGGGTATGACAAATAGAACTCAATGATGTGACTTGGAGTGAAGTCAGTATCACGAACGATTGTTTGATGCCAAGTACCGTCTTGCTCTGTGAAGTAAGAAGCGCCCCAGTAGATAGCCCAACCGTAACATACCAACCAAATCCAGTGTGTAAAGTGTCTTCTTAACTCTTCACGAGGAGTGATAGACATAACTTTACGATCACGTGTTTTCCAGATGTAGCCCCACAAAGTAGCACTAACAACAACCTCAAGCACTAATTCAATGTACAAGAAGTTCATCCAGTAAGTTTCGAATTCAGGCGCAAATGAATCCAGCCCTGCTGACCAGCCATATACACCTTCATACCAACGTACCCATGAATAAAATACTAAATAAAGTAACATACCCAGAGTAAGATTTCTTTTGTTTAAAAGCGGTGCTTCCGCAGCATCAGCCTTAACTGACTCAGTTGTAGCAGCCATTTCTACCTCCTAAAAATATTTTATTAAGCCCCGGATCACCGGGAGTTTAAACTAAGTCCTTTTACAGACAGCATCTTATCAATAAAGCCACTGCCCCTGATTCCTTCAAAGTATGAAGAATTCTACCAGTAGTTTTTTTTAGTCAAGAAATTATATTTTTTTTTTCTATTAACAATCTCTCAGCAAGCATAAACCAATCACCACCTTTCTTTGCAAAAAGTAAATTTGCTATAATTCCAAAGCTAAGTATCCATTTCTATTGGCTTATTCAGTATTGATTCCTACTTAACGTACTCTTTTAAATATAATTAACCGCACAATAACTATTACAAACATCTTTAAAACCATGAATTTTTCAACAAAGATCATCTATTTCGTAATCTGCTTGGCTCTTTTATTTACCCTTCAGATTAAAGTTGTCGTTCCTTTTTTATTTGACGTTGCATCTTCCGACCTTTTTCTCGAAGGAGAAGAAAATTTCATGGATGCTGAAGTATCAAATAACAGTATGCTTGGCTTTGCTTTCGACCAATGCAACAACCATATTTCTGAACAACTGGATTCGGATTTTTCCATCATCTATGCAAGCAAGCCTATCAACGCCTGGAGTCTCGGCGGGAATCAATATGTTATTAATGCTGAAGTGGATATCACGCCGCCTGATGGTCAAAGCGCTGTAAAAAGATATGTATGCCGAATTGTATATACTCAAGGAACTGATATAAATGGCACCTTGGATTCAAGCAATTGGGATATTGAAGGGATTAACGGCATAGACGAATTATAGCCCGGACTTACTTCGCCTAACTATTCAGCGCCTTTTTCACTAAGGCGCTGTTTAAATGAATTTAAACTTTATTATATTTTTTTGTTTAGACTAAAATTCATCGCGCCATACAAAGCTGCTTGTTGATTAGTACAAATCTTAATCGGAATTCTTTTTAATAAATCAGCATAACGACCTTTTGCAATAAAACCTTCCATAAACTGACCTTTTTTGATCAACTCAAGGTTTTTCGCCGCGATGCCCCCCGCCAATACTATCCCGCCATAGGCCAATACTTGTAAGGCTAAATTGCCGGCAATCGCGCCATAACATCTAAAAAAAATATTCATTGTTTCCGCACAACGCTGATCCAGTTCCGCAATAGCCATCTGACTGACCCTCGCCGCCACATCATTGTCAATCATACCATCGGCTATTTTCCGACTTTCATCCGCATATTTCACGCCTAAAAATTCGTAAATATCGGCGATCCCCATGCCCGACACAACGCGCTCATAACTCACGTGACCGTTATATTTCGACTGTAAAAAACGCAGCAAATCGATTTCTAAATCATTTGATGGCGCAAAATCAACATGCCCGCCTTCTGTTGAAATAACTTTAGGCGTATTGGAAAAATAAGTAACAAACGCTTCTCCCAATCCGGTGCCGGCAGCTAAAACCACGATATTTTCAAATTCCTCAGACCTTGCATCATTTAAAAAAACAAAATCATCATCAGGCAAATTAAGAATACCGATTGCCGTCGCCTCTAAATCATTTAACAAGTTTACTTCTTTAACGCCTGTCAAACTTTGCAAGGATATGGATTTTATATGCCAAGGAAGATTAGTTGTTTTACATTCGCCGTTTTCAATCGGCCCGGCTATTGCCAAATTTATAGCGGAAAGACCTTCCCGACAATGCTCGCTCCAGAATTGCTCAAACAAGCCCTCAAAGCTCGAATACTCATTACTTTGAAAAACTTGACCGGTTACTTGCTTTCCGCTTTCATCAAATAACCCGAACAGCGTTTTGGTTCCGCCTACATCAGCCGCAAGTATCATAGGCCGCTATCATAATGATTAAAAACCTGATACTTTTTATCTTTATCAAAACTAATCACATCATAAGCGTCTTTTCTATCCCCCATTTCCATACCGGGAGTCCCAACCGGCATACCCGGAACTGAAATTCCCGATATTTTCGGTTTAGTTTCGATCAACTTCAAAATATCATTTGCCGGCACATGTCCTTCAACCACATAACCATCAATCAAGGCCGTATGGCACGATGCCATTTCTTTTTCAACGCCGTATTGAGATTTAATGCTTTGAACTTGTTCGGTAACAACATCTTTAACGTTAAATCCATTTTCTTTTAAATGATCCACCCATTTACTACAACAACCACAACTTGGGCTACGATAAACAACAACATCAAGCTCTTTTTTATTCTCATTTGCCGCAGACGCTTGAGCAAAAAACAATGCGAATACGATTAAATATTTCATTTTCATACTAAACAACCTCTTTTCAGTCACCTTGTAAAGTCACTATTAATTTACGTTCGCCGCCATAATTACGATGCTCACAGAGATAAATCCCTTGCCACGTTCCCAAAGCTAAGCGCCCATCGGCAATAGGCAGCGTCAAATCATTACCAATCATTACCGACTTTATATGCGCGGGCATATCATCACTGCCTTCCATTGTGTGCAAAAAATAAGGCTCATCTTCCGGCGCTATTTTTGAAAAATAAGACTCTAAATCAACTCTAACATCCGCATCCGCATTTTCGTTTATCGCCAAGGATGCTGATGTATGCTGAATAAATATATGAACTAACCCCACCCTGTATTGCTTAATTTCAGTTAACTCAGCTAACAACTCATGAGTGATTAGATGAAACCCTCTACGCTTAGCCGCTAACTTAATTTTTTTTTGAATCCACATAAAAGCTAAACGATCTAATTACCGCAATGATATTGCGGACTCAGTTCGTGTACCGCGTCAACCATTGCTTTCACATGTTCAGGATCGACATCCGGCAATATACCGTGGCCTAGGTTAAACACATGGCCTGAACCGGAGCCGAATTTTGATAAAATTTCCGCGATTTTATTTCTAATAGCTTCGGGGTTCGAATAAAGCATCACCGGGTCCATATTGCCTTGTAAGGCAACTTTATCCCCAATTTGTTCCCTCGCCAAACGCATATCAGTTTGCCAATCCAGGCCTAAGGCGTCATACCCGCTGTCAGCCATTGTTTTCAGCCATTGACCCCCCCCCTTGCTAAACAATATGGTGGGGATAGCTTGTCCATCTCTATTTGTATTTAATGACTGTCGAATTCGTTTGGCGTAATCAAGTGAAAATTCTTGATAATCTTCGGTTGATAATACCCCGCCCCAGGTATCAAACAACATAACCGCCTGAGCGCCCGCTTCAATCTGAGCATTTAAATAATGACTGACTGATTGAGCAATCTTATCCAACAATAAATGCATTAGCACAGGCTGCTCATACATCAAACTTTTTACTTTCTGAAAACTTTTACTACTGCCGCCTTCAACCATATAAGTCGCTAAGGTCCATGGACTACCGGAAAACCCGATCAACGGTACTCGCCCTTGCAGATTTTTCCGAATCAAGCTAACGGCATCAACAACATATTTTAGCTCCTGAACCGGATCGGGTATCGGAAGTTTTTTAATATCTTCAGCAGAGCTGATCGGCCTTTCAAATTTCGGCCCTTCCCCTTCAATAAAATACAAACCTAATCCCATCGCATCAGGAATAGTTAAAATATCGGAAAACAAAATCGCCGCATCAAACTTATATCTTTCCAGCGGCTGCAAAGTGACTTCACAAGCAAGCTCAGGATTGGTGCATAAATTTAAAAAACTGCCCGCTTTTTCTCTTATCGCCCTGTATTCAGGCAAATAGCGACCCGCTTGCCTCATCATCCAAATAGGCGTTCTGTCGACAGGCTGTTTGAAAATTGTCCTAATGAAAAGGTCGTTTTTTAATGATGTCATTATGTTAACTTATCACCGTAATTATTCATTTGTTTGAAAAACTTTAAGCTTCCTAATCCATGCATTTTTTAAAGCTGTGGGCAGCTGCTTTTTCGCTTGTTTCGCAGCAGAAAGATTTTGATAGGCGCCGTACAAAACGATATATCTTTCTCCACTTCCCGCTAGTTGCCGAATTGATTTAAATTGCGGACTTAAAGCCGAATATTTTTTATATAACTTTTCAACTGATTTAGATTTAGATAAAACCATTAACTGCATGGTGTAATGAGCTGGGTTTTGGCTGTTCACCCAAGCCTTATCATCGTCATCTACTTTTTCTTTTTCTTTTTCTTTTTCTTTTTCTTTTTCTTTTTCTTTTTCTTTTTCTTTTTCTTTTTCTTTTTCTTTTTCTTTTAATTCATCAGAAACAACTACAACTGTCGAGTCAAGAGGATTTTCTTGGGCAACAGATTTTTCTTCCGTTATAATCGTTTCTGTTACATTTTCCTGATTGACGGCGTCCGGCATTTCTATATTTTGCTGAATCAATTCTAATTCAATATTTTCCGGCAGCGGTTTTTCCGGGCTTTCTTCCACTTGCTCTGGTTGCTGAGAATCTCCGTGAGCAAATTGTATATTATTTTCAGTCAACAATTGTTTCTCATCTATTGGATGGACAGTTTCATGCGAGGGGCTGACAATATCCAATTCAATTTTTTGCTGTTCATTCTCGCCTCCTTCTAAAACAGACAAAGACCCCAGTTTACTTCCCGACGTTAAACCAGAATCAGTAAAATATAAATAAGCGACAAACAAAACGACCACAATCAACAGAGCGCCCAATACTAATGACCACTGAATACCGCTATGCGGCTGATAGTTTCTTAAACTGGGCAATTCCTTCATGATTTTGCCGGGAATCCCATGCGTCTGTCGATATAAATTTTCCACCAGGCCATCAGTGATTGCATTGAACCGAATCGGCGCTCCCGGATGCGCTGAAATATTTTGCAAAAACGGCGTATATTGCTTTTTTGTCAAAGGCGGCATTTCTATTAAATGCGCATCGTCAACATAACGGTCTGAGCTGATTTTCAGATGAAGCTCATCATGCGTTAAAGCAAAAATCAATCGCAATGCCGGATTAGTTTGCGCAAATTCGATTAAGGCGCTCATCAAACCCGGTGTTAAACCACCCGCATCATCAATAATTAATATAATATTGGTATTCTTTTTTTGACATTCCTGCAAAATATCAACATGACTTTGCCCACTGATTTCCGGCAAGCTTCCTTGTAAACTTTTAAATAAGGAATCGACTATACTTTCAAAACTGGATAAAGAAGTCGCAGATATCATCGCCATCGGCCATGCGCTTGCCTTTTCTTCAATTAATACATTCAAAATAGTCGTCTTACCTATTCCTTCAGGGCCGCAAACTATCAGCGGCTGACTCAAATTACTAATCAAATGAATTAATAAATCCAGTTTTTGAGTACGCTCCAAAGTAATCAGTTTTTGGAAATGATCTTTTTTAGCACTGGTATTCATTGAAATTAACAAGCTTTAGAAATGAAGGGTTTAAGCTACGCCTTTATATTGTTCAAGCGTCTCCACTAACAACTGACGATCAACACTCAGAGGTAATTTTGCTTTCCCGATAGCCTCTAATAAAATGACTCTGATATTGCCATCCAAATTCTTTTTATCCACACTCATTAAATCAAGATACATTTCTGTTGTCATTTCTTCCGGAGGCTTAATCGGAAGACCTGTTTTTTCAAGCAAAGCAATCACTCTATCTACATCCTGCTCGGATAAGCAACCCAATCTTTGTGATAAATCTGCCGCAAATCCCATCCCGATTGCTACTGCTTCGCCATGCAGATATTTTCCATAACCAATTCCTGTTTCAATAGCGTGACCGAACGTATGGCCTAAATTCAAAATTGCCCGAACGCCCGACTCAAACTCATCTTCGGCAACAATCTCCGCTTTATTGATACAAGACCTTTCAATGGCGTAAGCCATTGCTTCTTTATCCCTGCCCACCAATTTTGAGATATGCTCTTCCAACCAGTTTAAAAAAGATAAATCGCGAATCAGCCCATATTTGATAACTTCCGCCAAACCCGCCGCCAATTGCCTATCATCTAAGGTATCTAACACTTCAGTATCGGCTATCACACATTTAGGCTGGTAAAACGCGCCAATCATATTTTTACCTTGAGGATGATTAACACCGGTTTTTCCGCCCACTGACGAATCCACTTGCGCCAATAAAGTCGTTGGAATTTGAATAAATGCAATGCCTCTTTGATAACAGGCAGCGGCAAACCCGCCTAAATCGCCTATTACGCCGCCGCCCAAAGCAATCAATGTTGCATTACGACTGAATCTTTTTCCCATCAACTGATCAAAAACCCGGTTAACATAATCCAAAGTTTTATAAGCTTCGCCATCCGGTAAAATGACCGTCTCAACTTGATAATCGCCTAAATGATCCGCCACTTTTTGTAGATATAGCGGCGCAACCGTTTCATTACTGACAATCAAAACTTGCTTGGAAACAATATGCTTTGTCAATAAAGAGGATTCATTCAACAGCCCGGAGCCAATGTAAATAGGATAAGAGCGATCATTCAGCTCTACATTCAGGGTTTTCATTTCAAGCAACCTCAATTGACTTATCAAATTGTTTAATAATAGTTTTAATGACTTTTTTTGTTGATGTTATACCGGTGTCAATTTGCATATCCGCACAAGATAGATACAAATCCCGCCGCTCTGCCAATAAAGACTCCAAACGTTGTCGCGGATTTTCAGTATTGAGTAAAGGCCGTTTATTACCTCGTTGCGTTCTTTGCAATATTTTATCGATTGAACAATGTAAATAGACAACGAAACCATTTTCTTTTAACGCTTTTCGATTACTTTCTCTCAACACCACACCGCCGCCGGTCGCTAAAACAATACCCTGCAATTGAGTTAACTCAGTTATTGCCAGTTGCTCCCTGTCCCTGAAACCATCTTCACCCTCATATTCAAAAATTGTCGGAATATTGACGCCGGTATTCGTTTCAATTTCTTTATCGCTATCATAAAAAGGCGCTGATAAGGCCTTAGCCAATTGTTTTCCTATCGTGGTTTTACCAACGCCCATCAAACCGATTAAATAAATATTTTTTGCTTGTTTCATCATTAGCAAATTCTCAATAATACAAAAAAAGGGGGGCTAAAGCGCCCCCCTTTTATTAGGGTTTGATATTATCGCATTACCGAAGCAAATTCGTTCCAAATTTTTTCACTACCGGGAAGAATATACAAATCAATTGCCTGCCAATGAATGCTTTATAATTTTCGGAGTTACAAAAATCAACATTTCAGTCTTATTATCACTGATTTCTTTCTTTCTAAACAAAAAGTCCAACCCAGGTAAATCTCCGAAAAAAGGCACTTTAAAATTGTTCTGCCCCGAAGTTTGTTCGTAAATACCGCCTAGCACAACCGTTTCACCATCTTTGACTTGTACATTAGTGCTGACTTCCCTTTTCTGTATACCGCCGGTCGCCTGATCCGGACTATCTTTTTTAATCAATAACTCCATTATCACTTCGCCATTCGGAGTAATTTGCGGAGTCACATTTAATTCCAACACAGCATCTTTTAGTTCGGTTTGCGTGCCGTCCTGACTAACCGTTGCAAAAGGAATTTGCACCCCTTGCTTAATCAGCGCCGGCGCCCTATCAACAGTAATTACTCTTGGGTTGGACAAAACTTCACCGCCACCGTTATTTTCCAAAGCCGTCAATTCTAAATTGAGTACGTAATCAGCGCCTCTAGCCAAAGTCATACCTAAAGCGCCGACCGGGTGCCCTTGAATCCCGGCGGCCGCAAGATCAACTAGAGTATCATTAATTTCACCAAAATTGCCGCTCTCGTCCGCTTGCGCATTACTCACAGTATTGGTCCCTCCGCCGCCGAATGCAAATTGCTTCCCAGAACCTATATCCACATAGGGTTTAGCGACGCCGAATTTTACCCCTAAATTTCGGGCAAAATCAGTATTGGCGATAACGATACGCGCCTCAATCAATACTTGTCGAATTGGAATATCCAACAAGCTGATCATTTTATTAATTTCCTCTAATTGTTTGACAGTATCGCGCACTATCAAAGTGTTAGTTCTTGAATCAACAATGGATGTTCCTCGGTATGAAAGCAAACCATCAGGCTCTCTATTATTGAGTAAGCCGCCTCCGGTTCCACGCCCCCCGTTTCCTCCACGAGCCCCCCCTTGTTGACCGGAAGATGCAGTTTGTGCTTTCGTTCCGGTAATCAATTGTTGAATTTCTTCAGCTTTAGCATAACGGATTTGGATATACTCCGTTCTTAACGGCTCTAACTGCTTTTTGACCTGTTTGGACTGTAATTCTTTTTCTTCCATTTCGATGATTTCCGCAGCCGGCGCTATGTAAATCACATTACCGCTTTCTCGCTTTTCCAGACCTTTAGACTTCAAAACCAAAGCCAAAGCTTGATCCCAAGGCACATCATTCAAACGTAAAGTAACCGAACCACCCACAGAATCCGAAGCAATAATATTCAACTCGGTAAAATCAGATAAAATCTGCAATACTGAACGCACTTCAATATCCTGAAAATTCAACGATAATTTTGCCCCGGAAAAAGGAAACTTCTCTTTCTTCAGTTCTTCTTTTTCCTCAAACGTTAATGGCCTAAATTCAACTGTTAACAACCCTTCCGATTGAAACGAAGAATAATCATAATTACCGTCAATCGTTGATATGACTACAGATGCGCCGGAACCGCGCTGTTTCACATCCACCAAACGCACAGGCGTTGCAAAATCAATAACGTCATATTGTTTCGCCAAAGACTGAGGAAGATGCGTATTCAGAAAATTTAGAATAACTTTATCGCCTTTCTCCTTAATATCCACCACTGTATTTGAACTGGAAAGCGATAATAATAACCGTCCCTCACCACTCGTTCCCCGCCTAAAGTCTACCGCTTTAATGGTTTGCTTAGGTATCAACTTCCCGACTTCTTTTTGTTCTACTTGCTTTTCAATTATTTTTTCAGTCTGTGCAACCGATTTAATTGCATTCACGACTAAATAAAAATCACCGCCATCTTTTTGTGTTTTATAGGTTACCGATTCATATAAATTAACAATGACGCGAGTTCGATTTCCTGCTTCTTTAACATAAACTGAATTAACAACACCCTGATTTACGGGAAAATGCTTTTTAGCCAGATGGCTTTTCACGTTAGCAAAATCCAAAGCTAATCGAGCTGGATTATCAGTCTGAAAAATTTTAGGTTCGCCGACATCGCCCTTAACTTTCAAGCGTAATTGCATTTTTTTTCCTGACAAGGAGGAAAATTGCACCTTTTCTATTGCTGTTTCAGCGGCATTCAATACATTGACGTTTAAAACAATCGAGAACAATGTTGCCAACCAAACCAACATAACTGGTCGGCTTCTTTTCCAATAACACCTAACTTGCATATTATTCATATTCAACCCTTATTCCTGCTCCGCCAACGCCAATGCTGCCTGTTGCTCAATCCAAAAACCCGGCTTGGTATCCGGCACAATTTCCATCAATTCGATTTTATCCGCCAATACACGTAAAATTTTGCCATGATTTTTTCCCATATAATGTCCGGCCTGAACGCGATGAATGGTTCCATCGCTAGCTCTAACCAAAGCCCATAAACCCGACACCTTCATTCTTAATGTGCCTACCATTCTTAACGAATCCAACGTATAGTATTCCAATTCTTCTTTTCTCCGCGTCGGATCAGGACGAATCGCGCTACCGACCGCTTGCTCATACTCTTCTTCTTCAACAGATTGTTCTTCGACCATAAAAGGATTGCGCAAGCCGTCCGGATTAAAGATAAACGGTTCAACAACCTTAATTTCAGGCAAAGGTTCTATCGCGCCTTTAGGCCTGGCTTTTACCGATCGAATATAATCTTCTAAATCATCAAAATTATCATCGGCGCAGCCGGTCAACAAAGCTAGCCCAAAGAAAATCAACAGTAATTTTTTGATCAACTCAAAACTCATCATCTTCTTTTCTTCCTGCGTTTTTTCTTGGAAGGAGCAGGCTGTTCAACGCCTTCATTATAAGTTTTAACCGTCGCAGTCATGGTCATTAATTTCTTGTTTCCAGGCTTAATATTAATATTATGCACAGTCACAATTCTGGGTAACGACGCCAAACCACTGACAAAAAGTCCTAATTCCTCATATTTCCCAACAACATTAATACTAATAGGCAATTCGGAATAGAATTCCCGCCTGGCCGCGCCTCCCGGTTTGAATAATTTAAACTCCAAACCGCTCGCCAAACCGGTTTGAGAAATATCCACCAATAAACTGGCCAATTCTTCTTGAGTCGGCATTTGTTTTAGCATCTCCCCTAAGGAAGATTCAATTTGCTCTAATTGCGCGCGATAAGCTTCCAGATTTACCGCTTTCTTTTGTTTTTTTTCAAAAAGCTTCTTTAAGCGCCCTTCTTCCTCCTCCAATTGCTCCAGCTGAGCCAGCTGATCAATGGTAATAAAATAATAGCTGGCGCCCGCGACAACCGCGCAGATAATAAATGCCGTTATCATTTTTATCGGCAACGGCCAACTTCCGGCGGCATTGATGTCCCAGTTTATTTCAGAGAGGTTCATTTTTTAGCTCCCTTTTTTTCATCCTGCGGTTTTTTCTTGCCGTAGCCCGCTGTCATCGAAAATCTATTAAAATCTTCCTTGGCGTCGCCTCGTCCCTGAATGACTTTCAGCTTGGGAGTATTCATCCAATCCGACTTATCAATTGAGCGCATATAAGCGGAAATTCGCGCATTAGATTGAGCTTTGCCGCTAAAGCTTAAAGCTTTCCCCTTTTGAGTAAAACCGGTCAAAAACACGCCATCGGGTATCGTCACCGCCAATTCATCAAACAAATGCACAGCCTGAGGGCGACTTTCCTGTAATTTTTGGATCACTTCAATCTTGGTTAACAGCTTGGCCTTTTTTTCTTCAATTGTTTTAATCTCTTGAACTTTTTTATTGACAATGCTTATTTCGCTCTGCAACCTCTGATTTCTACGATCCTGATATTCTTTCATCCCTTCAATGTAAAGATAAACCCCCAACAAGATAATACAGGTTGCAACCACCGAAGCTACAATACCGACAATAAAATCCTGTTGTTGTTGTTTACGGCGCTGTTCCCGCCAAGGGAGTAAATTAATCCTGGCCATTAATCAAAACTCCTCAAAGCCAAACCACAGGCAATCATCATTGCCGGCGTATCATTACTCAAACTTTGCGGTTTTACTTTATTTGAAAGCGCCATATTAATAAAAGGATTGGCGATATAAGTTGAAATCCCAAGATCTTGCTCAACCAGTTTATCGATGCCGGGTATGGAAGCGCAACCTCCCGCTAACACAATGTAATCAACATTTCGGTTTGCGTTTGAGGAAACAAAAAATTGTAAAGATCTGGCGATTTGTTGAACAATGGCTTTTTTAAACGGCTCTAAAACATCGGTTATGTAATTATCCGGCAATCCGCCATGCCGTTTAGCCAATCCCGCCTCTTCATAAGATAATCCATAGCGACGCTGGATCTCCTCCGTCAATTGCCTTCCGCCAAAGCCTTGTTCTCGCGTATAAACCGTTTTACCTTTATAAAGAACATTCAAAGTCGTCATCGTTGCGCCAATATCGGCAATAGCTACGGTTTGGTTCTCTCCCGTCTCCGGTAACTGATCGACCAATAATGAAAAAGCATTTTCCATGGAAAATGCTTCCACATCGACAATAGCTGTTTTCAAACCCGCCAGCATTAAAGCCTCAACCCGGTCGTCAATATTCTCACGTCGCGAAGCCGCTAATAAAACATCCATCATCTCAGGATTATTTTCAGAAGGACCAAGCACCTCAAAATCCAAATTAACTTCATCCAAGGCATAAGGAATATATTGATCGGCTTCGATAAAAATCTGCTCCTCCAACTCATCTTCATTTAAGGAGGCCTGCATAGGGATGATTTTCGTCATTACGGATGATCCGGCCACAGCCACGCAAGCTTGTCGAATTTTAGCGCCGGACTGTTTAACCACCGCTTTAACAGCATTACCGATAACCTCAACATCCGTAATATTCTTATCAACAATAGCATCCTGCGGCAACGGAACAACAGCATAGCTTTCAACGCGGTAACGGGCCCCGGCCTTACTTAGTTCCAACAATTTCACCGCCGCCGTACTAATATCGATACCTAAAACAGTAGCCTGATCCTTTTTAAACCAGCTCATGAACTAACCCTTTTATCATCTTGAGACATAATAATAAATTATTTTTCCGGCAAGGTATAACCAGTGGAAAGAAAATTAAACCATATTGTTAACAAAGTATAGTAGTCTTTTTATTTTTTTCGCCTTACATTTACAAATTTCCAGCGAAATTGTATTGAAGCAAACAAAAAAAACGGTTACCTTGTGCCTAATTTTAAACTTTATTCAAAAAAATTGTGTCTACAGGCTGGCAATTTCTAAAATCAACTTTCAAATGGTTTTTCATTCTTTTCCTTATCTGCGCAATAGGTGTTGCAATTGCGGGGTATCTTTTTTATGAAAAACTTGAAAAAGAACTCCCTGACATTAACACATTGTCTAGCGTGCAATATCAAATCCCGTTGAGCATCTTCAGTCGAGACAAAAAACTCATCGCGCGCTTCGGCGAAAAAAAACGCATTCCTATTACTATTGAAGAAATTCCCCAACGCCAACTCAATGCCTTTATCGCCTCCGAAGACGACCGCTTTTACGCTCACCCGGGGGTAGACTACCAAGGCTTACTACGCGCGGCAATACAACTAGCGATAACCGGGAAGAAAAAACAAGGCGGCAGCACCATTACTATGCAAGTAGCCCGTAATTTTCTCTTGTCCAGAGAAAAAACCTATATTAGGAAAATTAAGGAAATCATTCTCGCATTAAAAATTGAACAAAGCTATTCAAAAGACAAGATTCTCCAGCTCTATCTGAATAAAATTTACCTAGGCCACCGGTCTTACGGTATTGCAGCGGCGACCATGACCTATTACGGCAAACCTTTGGATCAGCTTAATCTGGCGCAAATGGCTATGCTCGCCGGCCTGCCTAAAGCCCCCTCCAGCTACAACCCGATCAGCAATCCGGAAAGAGCGATTGTCCGCAGAAACTATGTCCTACGCCGCATGCTGGAATTGGAATATATCACTGAGGCAGAATACAACCTGGCTAAATCACAAACCGTTACCGCTTCTTTAGACTATAAAACAACCGAAGCCGATGCCCCCTATATAGCCGAAATGGTTCGCCAAGAATTATTTGAAAAATACGGAGAAGAATTATACACCAAAGGTCTGAACGTCTACACCACCATAGACAGCCGTTTACAAGATGCCGCCACCCAATCCTTACAAACAGCTCTCCACCTTTATGATCAACGCCATGGTTACCGCTCGCTGCCGCATAGCAATGAGGTCTCGGAAAAAGAATTCTCCGCTGAAAAAATCGGCGATACCCAAATAGCCAAAGTTTTTCAATTAACCGAAAAATCCGCCAAAGCCAAACTCAGCGACGGCGAAATTATTGAGTTATCCTGGGAAAATATCGAATGGGCAAGACCTTATAAAGGACGTTCATATGTGGGTAATCCATTAAAATCCAGCCAAGATATTTTTGCCGAAAATGATTTTATTCGAGTCAGGGCGCTGCCGGATAATCAATGGGCGCTTGCTCAAATCCCTGAAGTTGAAGGCGCATTTGTGGCGCTCAGACCGCAAGACGGCGCCATTCTGGCTTTAACCGGCGGATTTGATTTTTTTCATAACAAATATAACCGGGCAACGCAATCCAAAAGACAGCCGGGATCCGGATTCAAGCCTATTATTTACGCCACCGCCTTGGAAAAAGGCTTTACCGCGGCCAGCATCATTAATGACGCCCCGGTCGTTGTCGCCGACCCGGATCAAGAAACACACTGGAAACCTCAAAATTACAGCCATAAGTTTTATGGGCCCACAACCATACGCGATGCGCTAAGAAAATCCCGCAACTTGATTTCCATTAGAATTCTGAGAGAAATCGGCATTCCAGCAGTCAGAAGAACGGCGTATCGTTTCGGTTTTAATTCCGAGCAAGTGCCGAACAGTCTCTCCTTAGCGCTAGGCAGCGGCCACGCCACGCCGTTACAAATGGCTCAAGTTTATTCCACTTTCGCCAACGGCGGTTTTTTGGTTGAGCCTTATTTGATAGACAAAATTGTCGATAATGATGAGCAGATTATTTTTCAGGCCCAACCCAAAATAGCCTGCATCCAATGCGAACATAATAATAATGGCGAAACACGCGCCAAACGCATACTTTCGCCGCGCATTAATTTTCTAATGAACACCTTATTAAGAGATGTTGTGCGCCGAGGCACCGCCACCCGGGCAAAAGTATTAAAACGCAATGATTTAGCGGGCAAAACCGGCACCACAAATGATCAAAAGGACACTTGGTTTAACGGCTATACAGCCGATATAGCCGCCACTGCCTGGCTGGGCATGGACGAACCCAGCCCATTAGGTCGTGGAGAAACCGGCGGCAAAGCAGCCTTGCCGATGTGGATAGAATTTATGAAGGTAGCCCTGAAAGATAAAGCGGAGCACGAACTGAAAAGACCTGCAGGCATTAGCAGCGCTTACGTTGATCCGACAACCGGCTTGTTGGCTATAAGAGGAAGCGGCAAAGGCATTTGGGAATATTTTAGAAGTGAAAAAACACCCTCTCAATATTCGCCGGTAGAAGCCGAATCCGATGAAGAAGGTCAACAAGAAGACGATCTATTTTAAATTCGTTTCCGCCACGCGAACACTCGCTTTGTCACTGATTATTTAGAGCGTGGAGTACCAGGCAGGATTAACACAAGCGCTCACCCGAAAAGATCACATTAAAACAACTTCCACGCCCTAATTGACTCTCAACTTCCAATCTAGCGTCATGCCGCGCCAAAACATGTTTAACAATCGCCAACCCCAAGCCTGTACCGTTAACTTTATGATCTCTTTGCACATCAACTCGGTAAAATCGTTCTGTTAAACGCGGTATTTCAGCAGCGGGAATTCCTTCGCCGCTATCTTCCACGCTTAAACAAGCTTCCCCTGGATCATTAAGTCGCCATACCACGTTAACTTTGGCGTCATCCGGCGAGTATTTTAAAGCATTAACAATCAAATTAGTGACCGCGCTGCGCAATTCGCTTTTTTCACCTAGAATTTTTGCCTCACAAGCCAATCTTAAATTGATTCTTTGCAAACTGTTTTCTGTAATTTCAACATTACAGCATAACTCATTCAACAGTTCCGGAACATTGACGCATTCGGTAATTCTTTTTGTCGTTTCCAACCGAATCAACATCAACAAGTCATCGACCAGATGCTCCATATGCTGTGTCTGCACATCCATTTGTTCCAACGAACGGCTATATACAGACTCGCCATCATCCATATCGCGTAAGGTTTCCAGATATCCCTTTAAAACCGTCAACGGCGTACGCAGTTCATGTGAAACATTGGCGACAAAATCCTTACGCATTGTTTCGACCCGCCTAATCTGGGTAATATCTTGCGCAATCAATAATCGCATTCCGGAACCATAGGGCACAATGGTGATTTCAAGGATATTATTTTCATCGGCGGGGGAAGTTATACAGATTTTTTGATGATAATCGCCAGTGTTGAAGTATTGCACAAACTCCGGCACCCGGATAATATTGGTAATGCGGGAACCAATATCGGCTTTTTTTAAATGCAAAACCTTTCGGGCGGCAATATTAATCCATTCCACCCGCCCATAATCGCCTAGTACGACAGCAGCATCAGGCAAGGCATCCGTTGATTTGCGATAACGCATCAACACTTTACCCAACTTTTTCTTGTTATTTTTTTGCTTTTTCTTCAGTTTGTAGAAGTGATAATAAATATTGCCCCATATCCCTTTAATTTTTTTATTATCGCCGATCGCTCCTTGCGCCAGCCATCGCTCCAAGCGATCTATCAGAATTATTTGCCTTATCCATAAGCCTAGAACCACTAAAAAAAATAATTCCAGTAAATGCCCAATAAAAAAACCAACAATTAGAGCGGCAAATAACAAAGTGAAAAACTGCTTCTTTTCCCAAGACCAGCGATTCATCAGTCAATCAATCGATCAAATCGAAAAGCGATAGCCAAAACCGCGAACTGTCTGTACGGCTTGATCTTGACCATATTTAGCCAAAACCTTGCGTAATCGCCTGATATGAACATCAACGGTGCGCTCCTCAATGTATACGCTGCGCCCCCATACTTTATCGAGCAGCTGGGTGCGGCTATATACCTTATCCGGATTCTCCATGAAAAAATTCATTAATTTGAATTCAGTCGGACTCACTTCAATACTTTCACCGTTCACGCTTAACCGATGTTGTTCCTTATCCAAGATGAAATCACCAATGACTAATTGTTTAATATCAAACAATTTTCCACTTCGACGCATCACCGCTTTAACACGGGCGACCAATTCCTTTGGCGAAAAGGGTTTGGTCACGTAATCATCAACGCCAAGCTCAAATCCCCTAACTTTATCTTCTTCTTCGCCGCGCGCGGTCAACAAAATAATCGGCAGATCATGAAAACTTTCCTCTTTTTTCATCCGCCTAGCGAAATCAACGCCACTCATTCCCGGCAGCATCCAATCCAATAAAATCAGATCAGGCGTTTCTTCCGCCATTCTTTGCAGCGCCATTTCCGCAGTTGCCGCCTCAATGACTTGAAATGAAGCGTGCTCCAAAACCATCACTAACATTTCACGAATGGCGTCTTCATCTTCTACAATTAGAATTTTTAAATTAGACATAATCAACAAAATAAAATTTCACTCAAACTTCTTCCAGTCAAGAGGTTAAATTCAGAAACGAGCATGAAAAAACTCTTCAACTGAAACAAACAACCTTTCTTTTTACGTTTTTTATGTTACGTGCTTGTTACAATCCAAAAAAAATGTTTACTGTTGCACGAAAATAACAAAATCATTGGCGGAGTATATTTTGCGAATGTCGCTACTTATCACTAATTATTTGTTCCAGTTCATCTTGAGAACTATGCCGCACATCGCGGCCTTTAATCATGTATATAACGTGTTCGCAAATATTACAGGAATGATCGCCGATCCGCTCCAAAGCACGCGCCGACCATAAAACATCCAAAGTACGGGTAATATTGCGAGGATTTTCCATCATTTGAGTGATCAATTGACGAATAATACTGGCGTATTCCTGGTCTACGATTTTATCGTTACTGGTAATGTCAGCGATATTATCGGTATCCATCCGCGCCAAAGCATCTAAAGAGCCGTGCAGCATTTTCTTCACCATATCCAATAGATGCCGGATTTCATGATATTGTTCATGATAGTATTCCGTTTTTTCCAGACGCATGGTCATTTTGGCGATACGCGTTGCTTCATCACCGACCCGCTCCAAATCAGTAATAATCTTTACTGAAGCCAACAGCATCCGTAAGTCAAAAGCAGCGGGTTGTCTTTTCGCCAAGATCTCGCTGCACTCCTGATCAATATCCACTTGCAAGCTATCCACCAAATCATCTTGCTGAATTACCTTCTCCGCCAATTCCAAATCACAGGTCATAAAAGCGGATACCGCTTGTTCAATTTGCTGCTCAACCAAGCCCCCCATCGCCAGGACTTTATTGCGAATATCTTCCATTTCCTCATTAAACTGTTTGGAAATATGTTGCCCGATATTTTTGTTATCCATTGTCCGCTCCTTATTAACCATATCGGCCGGTAATATAATCTTCAGTCTGTTTCTTTCCGGGATTAGTAAACAACTCGGTGGTTTCGCCAAATTCGATCAATTCCCCCATATACATGAATGCGGTATAGTCGGATACCCGCGCCGCCTGCTGCATATTATGGGTCACAATCACAATGGTGTATTTTTCCTTCAGTTCATTAATAAGCTCTTCAATTTTCAACGTAGAAATCGGATCCAAAGCTGAGGCCGGCTCATCCAGCAACATCACTTCCGGTTCAATCGCAATGGCTCTAGCGATAACCAGCCTCTGCTGCTGACCGCCTGACATACCCAGAGCATTATCATTTAAACGGTCTTTGACTTCGTCCCAAAGCGCTGCGCCGCGTAGCGATTTCTCTACGCTTTCATCCAGTACGCGTCGATCATTAACCCCTTGAATCCTTAATCCATAGGCGACATTTTCATAAATCGTTTTCGGAAAAGGATTGGGTTTTTGAAAAACCATTCCCACCCGTCGGCGCAAATCCGCCACGTTCACGGATTTATCATAAATGTCTTCGCCATCCAATAAAATCCGGCCATCAATATTGACGGTATCAATCAAATCATTCATTCGGTTTATACAGCGCAACAAAGTCGATTTCCCGCAGCCGCTGGGGCCGATATAGGCGGTTACCTTTTTGCGCGGAATTTCCATATTAACGCCATGCAAAGCCTGCTTCTCTCCATAAAACAAGTTCAAGTCTTCAATTTTCAGGCAGGTATCCACCACCTCATCTTTTGTCTTGATCGCCCGGCTTAATGATCCGATATCAATACTGTGCGTCAATGTATTCTCTGTCGTTGTTGTCATTTAAAACCTCTTTAACCTTCTAATGCCCGATATTTCTCACGCAAATGATTTCTGATTTTGATCGCAAACATATTCAAGCCGATAATCACCATCACCAATAATAAGGAAGTCGCGTAAACCAACGGCCTGGCCGCCTCCACATTCGGGCTTTGAAAACCGACATCATAAATATGAAAGCCCAAGTGCATGAACTTGCGATCTAAGTGCAAAAATGGAAAATTGCCGTCTAGCGGTAAAGTCGGCGCTAATTTCACCACCCCCACCAGCATCAACGGCGCGACTTCACCCGCCGCCCTGGCTACCGCCAAAATCAAACCGGTCATCATTGCCGGGCTGGCCATCGGCAACACCGTCCGCCATAATGTTTCAGCCTTGGTTGCGCCTAATGCCAAGCTGCCTTCACGGATAGATTTAGGAATCCGCGCCAACCCTTCTTCGGTGGAGACAATCACCACCGGCAAAGTCAGCAAAGCCAGGGTTAACGACGCCCACATCAAACCCGGCGTTCCAAACACCGGCGCCGGCGCAGCTTCGGGGTAAAACAATTGATCAATATTACCGCCCAAAATGTAAACAAAGAAACCAAGTCCGAAAACCCCGTAAACAATGGAAGGCACTCCGGCCAGATTATTCACAGCAATCCGAATCATCCGCGTAACAATGCCTTGACTGGCGTACTCGCGCAAATAAACCGCGGCAATCACACCAAAAGGCGTCACAATCACCGCCATCAGCATCACCATCATAATGGTGCCGAAAATAGCCGGAAAAATACCGCCTTCTGTATTGGCTTCACGCGGTTCGGCAGTCACGAATTCAATAAAAGTAGCGCCATATTCCAAAGTTTTCTCAACGCCGCTCATCGCGTTCGGCTGCAGAATCCGCACCACCTTTTCCAAGGCAATATCCATTTGCTGACCATTCGCTGCTTTAACAACCAGACTATCGCGTCTGATTTTTTGATACAAATCTGCCAGCTGTTGTTGCAAGGTTTGGTATTGTTTATCATATTCAGCGCGTTGCAGGGCAAAATCTTGTTCTGACTGCGCATTCCATTGATCTTTCAATTCCAGACTGCGCTGCTTCAGCCTCAATCTTTCCAGGCCATAGTTAATAGCGCCGACTTCGCTCTTCTGCAATTGTTCAATTTCTTCGAATAAATCCAACGCTTGTTCTAAACGATCTTGCGCAGCTTGAAAAGCTTGTTCGCCCTGCCCGACAATCTTGCCGTTTTCTTTTACCGCCAGCAATCGTCCATAAAAATTTCCCCATTCGCGACGCTCGATCATCACCAGTTCTTCAGGGTATTGCTGTTGCTGGATATACTGCGTCTGCACCCAGCGAAAATCCATCCCGGTTAAATCTCGATTGCCGACTTTCAACAAGCGCTGCTCTAAAAACTCGGCATTGTTCAGCAACTGGTAACCATTTTCTTTCGCTTGCTGGGCGGGTAATAATGATTCTTCCAGCTCCTCGCCGATAACAACGGTTTCCTGACCGTTTTCCAAATATTGATATTCCACAATATCCGCCGGCCAAAAATGCCCCAAACCTCTAGCCGCGATCAGTAACAATAAACCGACCACCAAAATCAGACTGGTGCTGACTGCGGCGGCATTTAACCAAACCCAGGGCGAACCTGATTTAAACCACTCTTTAATCATAATGAACTATATTTCTGACGTAAATTCTGGCGAACCAGTTCAGCCAGCGTATTAAAAACAAAAGTAAACATGAACAACACTAGGGCGGCTAAAAATAATACCCGATAGTGGGTGGAATCAACTTCTGACTCCGGCATTTCCACCGCGATATTCGCCGATAATGTGCGCATCCCCTGGAAGATACTGAGATCCATCACCGGTGTATTACCGGTCGCCATCAACACGATCATGGTTTCACCGACAGCGCGACCAAAACCAATCATCACTGCTGAAAAAATACCCGGACTGGCTGTTAACAACACCACTTTCACCATCGTTTGCCAAGGCGTAGCCCCCAATGCCAAAGAACCCGTGGTTAAATGCTTGGGAACGCTGAAAATTGCATCCTCAGCGATGGAAAAAATAGTCGGTATCACCGCAAACCCCATCGCTAAACCAACCACCAATGAGTTACGCTGATCATAACCAATGCCGAACTCGTTCTGCATCCAAACCCGCATATCGCCATTGAAAAAAACCGCTTCAATCCCACCGCTTAAAGCAAATGCCAAGCAAGCGCCCAAAATAATCACCGGAACCAGCACCGCCGCATCCCAGCCCTCCGGAATTTTGTGACGAATTTGTTTTGGCGCATATTGCCAAAAATAAGCAAATACAATCACCGCCAACGGCACAATCATCAACAGAGAAAAAATACCCACCAGGTTTTCTTCTACAAACGGCGCCAACCACAAGCCAGCCAAAAAGCCCAAAATAACCGTCGGCAAAGCCTCCATAATTTCAATGGTCGGCTTAACTAATTGACGCATGCTCGGCGCCATAAAATAAGCGGTATAAATAGCCCCCATTAAAGCCAGGGGAATCGCCACCAGCATGGCGTAAAAAGCCGCTTTCAATGTACCGAACACCAATGGCGTCAAGCTCATTTTCGGCTCGAAATCATTACTGGCGGAAGAGGACTGCCATATATAATCCGGTTTTGGATAACTCTCATACCAGACTTCTTTCCAAATAGAAGACATAGAGACTTCAGGATGTTCGTTATCGACTTCCCAGAAGTGAATTTTGTGATCAGCCGCTTCAACCAAAAAGGCATTCGCCCTAGGCGATAATGCCAACGCAACCGGCGCATGGTCGGCTATTTTCTCTTTGATTAACTCTCTTTCCGCCGTTGAATGATAAATACCCAACAGGTTTTTATCATCAATGGCCACAAAACCTTTTCTTCGTTGCTCTGCGCTGATTTTCGCGATTGCCGAATCGGATACTTTAAAAGAACGTATCATTTGCAAACCGCTGCGATTCTGCTCATCTCTCACCAACGTCCATTGTGAGACTGTACCGGAGGAACTGCCGACTAACAGCGAAAGCTCTCCGTTCAAAAATTCCAGACTGGTAATAGTTTCGTTTAAAGGCAATGCTTGTTGCTTATGCTTAATAACCGGGCGTCCCTTATCCCCTACATCGACAAAGGTTAACGTCCCCGCAGCATCCGCCAAATACAGATTGCGCTGATCCTTATCCAATAAGATAAAATCAATTTCATCGCCGGCCGCCTCTAATACCGCATCTGTACGTTCAAAACCCTCCTCATCATCAAATAAAGACTCTTCACGAATAAAACTGCTCATGACCACTTGACCATCTGCAGTTTTAGCCGCTAGAGTGCTTTGATCCTCATCCACTCTTATCGCTAAGGCTTGCAAAGATCGACCTTGCGGGTCCAGAGTTAGCGGCTGCTCTCCTAAGGGATATTCCAAATGCGGGGTAATCACCCGCACATCGTTTGGATAACTGATTTTGTAATCATGTTTTGTAACCAAAACTTGACCATTGGAAAGCCCAAATGCAATCACCCCCTTATTCAAACTACCCTGGGCGTAACTAATGATCTCAGCTTGTTCGGGAGCGGCCAAGGTTTCTGTTTTCAAAACCTCGCCATCTTGCACCTTAAAAAATATAACCTGTCCATTTTTGGTGAACCTGACAGCCACTTCATTTTGTTCTTCCATCGCCAAAAAGGCCGTTTCACCTAAGTTTTTACCTGGGACCTCATAGTGATCGACGAAAGCGCTTTCAGCTGCATAAAACAGCGGCAACACCACGTACAGCAAATAAAAGAATATCAGAACCACGGCGCCAATAACGCCTAATCCGCCGGCCACAACACCGTAACGAACCCATTGGTCTTTGATTAAACGCCAACGCTGAAAAAAACTGTCGGCGGCAGGCAAATGGAATTGTTCCTCTTCAGAACTTGATTTGACTTCAGACATAAATATTATAACTCAATGATATGATTGACTTGCCCGCCTCAGCGCATTCTGAATGCATCATGCAAGTCATTAAGGAACGGGAATAAAATAACATCCGCAACTGGCGTAGGATTTCTGTTCATATTCAACGACTGCAAGGATGCAGGAGGTAGAGCAACGCATGGAGCAGTTGCCGAGGCGCGGAAACAGGCGCATAGCAAGCTATGTAACTGTTTCTGCAACGCCGAAGATGGACAGAAAGACCAGTCAGTTGCGGATGTTATAAAATTTACGTTCCTAACCACTAGACCATAAAAATACAAGCCGGGAAGGACTCCTTCACCGGCTTGTAAATAAAACAAATTTGATCCGTTTGGAGGGTGAATCAATTTGTTGTTATACAGCAAGCTGTATAAATATCAACTATCCATAGCTATCATCCTAATACCACATTCCTTTTCATCAATCCTTTAAATATTATTGAATAGCGTTCAACACTTTCTCGACAACTTTAGCCGGTAAAGGAATATAACCATCCTTAATGACGACTTGTTGACCGATTTGTGACAATACCATTTTAATAAACTCTTGCTCTAAAGGCGGCAAAGGCTTGTTTGGGGCTTTGTTGACATAGACATACAAAAAGCGCGATAAAGGATATTTACCCGATACTGCATTCTCAGGAGTCGCTTCAATAAATTCCTGCCCGGCTTTCTTCGCTAAAGCAACTGCTTTAACGCCTGAGGTTTTGTAACCAATGCCTGAATAACCGATGCCGTTCATTGAAGAAGTCACTGATTGAACGACTGAAGCAGAACCTGGTTGTTCATTAACATTATTCTTGAAATCGCCTTTACACAAAGCTTTTTTCTTGAAATAACCGTAAGTGCCGGAAACTGAGTTACGACCGTATAATTGGATGGATTTTCCCGCCCATGCGCCAGTCAACCCCGCCTCTCCCCAATTAGATATATCAGCATCATAGCCGCATTTACGCGTGGAAGACATGATTGCGTCGACTTGAGGAATGGTCAAACCTTTGATTGGGTTTTCCTTGTTCACATAAACGGCCAAGGCATCAATTGCGACAGGAATCGCGGTCGGCTTATAACCGTATTTTTTCTCAAAAGCATCGCGTTCTTTATCCTTCATTTTACGACTCATCGGGCCGATATTTGAAGTCGCTTCAGTCAAAGCCGGAGGCGCAGTTGAAGAGCCGGCCGCCTGAATTTGAATATTAACGTTTGGATAAGTTCTTTTGAACTCTTCCGCCCACAAAGTCATTAAATTAGCCAAAGTATCCGAACCGACGCTGGATAAATTGCCTGAAATCCCACTGGCTTTTTGATAAGTCGGCACACCTGAATCAACTTGTTGAACTGCATTCGCATGACCGCTTAGCAAGCTGGCTGATGCAAAGCTCAAAGCCGCTACCGCCGACTTAACAGGGAAAAACTTTTTCATAAATATCTCTCTCGTTCCAAATAAGCAAATCGTTTATAAAAACAAAGAGAGATAATATGACAACTATATGACAGCTTTATGACAACAGCAATTTAATTCAAAACTAAAAAGAAAGCCTCGCCGCCTCTTTGAATATTAATCAACAATCCGCGGGTGCGATCAATAACCCTTTTCAATTCATCAACATTACGAATCCGATAACGATTAGCGGAAACGATAATATCGCCGGGTCGCAACCCTGAACGCCAAGCGTATGAATTGGCATCAATTTTTTCCAGCAACACCCCTTCCACTTGTCTTTTTTTAGTATTAGTTAAGATGGTCCCTTGCAAAGACCGGTGCAATTGATTTCCCGCCACTTCGACTCGGCGCGGCTTGCCAATCACCGCCTTGATATTTTTTCGCTGATCGCCGCGAATAATTTCAATATCAACCCGGTCGCCAATTCCCAACAAACCGATAATATTGCGAATTTGATGACTGCTTTTCACCTTCTTGCCGTTCATGCCGATAATAATATCGCCCGGTTCTAAACCCGCTCGCGCCGCCGCTGAAGACTCTTCCACCCGGCTAATGGCAGCCCCGTGCTTACTTTTTAAATCAAACGCCTTGACCAATTCCGGCGTCAAATCCTGAGTGGTAATACCGAGCAGCCCGCGCCTAACTTCGCCATATTTCACCAATGAATCGACAATGGTCATCACCATATTTGAGGGTATTGCAAAACCGATACCGACATTACCGCCGCCCGGCGCCAGAATAGCGGTATTCATACCGATAAACTCACCGTTTAAATTCACCAAAGCGCCGCCGGAATTCCCCGGATTAATTGAAGCGTCTGTTTGAATAAAATCTTCATAACCTTCAATACCTAAGCCGGTGCGCCCCAAAGCGCTGATAATGCCTGATGTCACGGTTTGACCTAACCCGAAAGGATTACCGATAGCGATTGCGAAATCGCCCACTTTCAACAAATCGGAGTCCGCGATTTTCAACGCTGTCAGCTCATTTCCCGGAACCTGAATGACCGCCACATCCGCCTCATCATCAGTGCCTAATAATTTCGCTTGAAAATGTCGTCCGTCACTCAACGTCACCATGATTTTATCTGCTTTATCAATGACATGATTATTAGTAACAATAATACCTTTTTTGGCATTGACAATAACGCCTGATCCTAAACTGTTCTTTTGCTGCCTCGGCATTCGCCCCGGCTGCTGAAAAAAGAATCTAAAAAACGGATCATTGAACATTGGGTTTTCACGCACCGCTTTAGTGGTGGAAATATTGACCACCGCCGGCATGCTGCGATCCAGCATAGGCGCTAACGAAGGCAGCTTTTGTCCATTAACCGATAAGGGTAGCGCGGCCAAAGATTTAACAGACACAAAGCACAACAAAACTAACAAGAAAACAAAATTTCTATCTCTTTTTTTTACATTCATTACTGTTCACTCCATTTGTTCAGGACTGAGAATGAAATAAAACCTCGATAACCATGTTCGCGAATTATTCAGAGAACCCCGCAAACAAAAAAGATTGTCATCAAGATTATTTTCAATGTATATAATAGCAGAGTCGCACACTCCAATATAACCTGAACGCCTAATCGGGATCGATAGACTGAATATACTAAGCAACATGCCTATAGACACAGACTCGGAAGATGGACGCATCATCAGACAGTTTTTTCCCATCTCCCGCCTACCTTTGAATAGTTTTGCCTCACTTTGCAAAAATATTAATATCGAAACCGCCAAAGCAGGTTCTTATCTATTCAAATGCGGCGAAGAGCTAGCGGATTTAATCTATCTGATTGAAGGCACAGTTAATCTACAAACCGAAGAATTCCAAGTAGAACCGATAAAATCCGGGACCAATGCCGCATTTTTTGCACTAGCTCACCATAATCCTCGAAAAATTGACGCTTATACTGAAACTGATATACGTTTTTTAAGACTAAATGCTGATATGATTAAGTCTTTACAAGAGCAACAAAATGATAACTCCCCGCCTATGAAAGTCGATGATGTAGATGACAATAATGACTGGATGACGACATTCTTAAAGTCGCCGATATTCAGGGCGCTGCCGCCGGCTAACCTGCAACGCATTTTAATGGAGCTGGAAGCGGTCGATTATGAAAAAGGCGATAAAATTATCACTCAAGGCGATCAAGGCGATTATTTTTATTTAATCAAATCCGGCAAATGTTTAGTCAACCGTAAAGCGACCGCCAGCGCCAGACCGATTAAATTGGGCGAATTAAACCCTTTGGAAACCTTTGGGGAAGATGCATTGTTATCCGGCGAACCTAGAAACGTTTCTGTTTCCGCGATCACTGACTGCTCATTATTAAGACTCAACAAAGAAAGCTTTATCGCTTTAGTCAAAAACCCTTCTCTGAAATTTGTCAGTTTCGAACAGTTGGTGGAACAAACAGCAAAAGGCGCGGCTATCATGGATATTCGGTCGCCTGACGAATTTCAAGAGAAGCATTTGCCGGGCAGCGTCAATATCCCCTTTTTCTCATTGCGCATGCATTTAAAAACCCTGGATAAAAATCGCACGGTAATTGTGGTGTGTCATAAAGGCAATTTGGGAGAAGCGGCGGCATTTTTATTACTACGGAATAAAGTTAACGCATTCGTACTTTCCGGCGGCATTGACAAGGCGCCCGCTGATAAATTAACCACGGGCACGCCAAACTTCACAGAGACAAAACCAGAAGCGCCTCACTCACAACCCGCACACTTTGAGATCGATGATCAACAACCCTTATCTGAGCCGCAATTATCGGAAGTAGAAAAACTGCAACAAACCGTCCGCAGTCTTGAAGACAAGTGTATTAAACTGACCCTGGAAAAAGAAGAAATCGGCAAGAAATATATGCTTTTATTGAAAAAAAGCGAACAGCTCAAAACCATCCTTAATGATTTAAGAAAAAACAATCCTGAAACTTAGGACTGAGAATGAAATAAAACCCTCAGTCCTTAGTTACCCAATTTCTTTCATTAACCAGCTAAAGGCAGTCAACGATTATTTAATTTTAGCCTCTTTATAAAGCACGTGTTTACGTACTACAGGATCATACTTCTTAACTTCCATCTTCTCAGGCATGGTTCTTTTATTTTTAGTCGTCGTGTAAAAATGGCCGGTGCCTTCACTTGAAACTAACTTAATTTTATCGCGCATTTTCTATAACTCCTTAAACCTTTTCACCACGGCTACGAATATCTGCTAAAACCGCATCGATACCTTTTTTATCTATCACTCTCATACCTTTCGCGGACACTCTTAAACGCACCCATCGGTTTTCGCTTTCCACCCAAAAACGATGCTGATGTAAATTGGGGTTAAACCTTCTTCTGGTTTTGTTATGAGCGTGAGACACGTTATTACCGGTAACAGGACGTTTACCTGTTACTTGACATATTTTGGACATGATTACCTCTGTTAAAGGACCTATTTTTAAAAGTTAGCCGCTCTTTATATCATTATTTCATTCATCAGTAAAGCTTTTATCCCTTTGCCCGGATATTAAAAAGGTCGTCGCCCACAGCACAATCAGTATAATATGCACCCTTAATTAGTCTACAGTTAGATAAAAGATACACACAGGAAAACATCATGACAATCAAATTCGGCATGATCATGGATCCGATCGATCAAATCAACATCAACAAAGACACCAGCTTCGCTATGTTGCTTGAAGCCCAATCGCGACAATGGGAGCTGCATTATATGGAGTTGAATGATTTATGCCTGAAAGACGGCTTCGGTCAGGCAAGAACTCGCCGCCTGAATGTATGCCGCGACCCCGAACAATGGTTCCGTTTCGGCGCTGAACAAAACCTGGCTTTGGCCGAATTAGACGTCATCATCATGCGCAAAGATCCGCCTTTCGACCTGGAATATATTTACGCCACTTATATACTGGAACAGGCTGAACGGGAAGGCGCGCTGATTATCAACAAACCGCAATCATTACGAGATGCTAACGAAAAAATGTTCACCGCTTGGTTTCCGCAATGCTGCGCAACAACCCTGGTAGCTCGCGATGCCGACCAAATTCGTGATTTTTTACAAGAAAACCAAGAAATCATCTTAAAACCGCTAGACGGCATGGGCGGATCATCTATTTTTCATGTCCGGGAAAACGATCCGAATCTCAGCGTCATTCTGGAAACCATAACCGCCCACGAATCTCGATTTATCATGGCTCAACGCTATTTACCGGAAATCAAAAACGGCGACAAGCGGATTTTAATCATCAACGGACAAGCCGTACCTTATGCGCTGGCGCGCATTCCGGCCGATGGCGAAACCCGCGGCAACCTGGCCGCCGGCGGTCGTGCGGAAGGCCGAGAACTAACGGACAGAGATCGCTGGATAGCCGAACAGGTTGGGCCTATATTGAAACAAAAAGGCCTCATTTTTGTCGGTATTGATGTAATCGGCGACCATCTTACCGAAATTAATGTCACCAGCCCCACTTGCGTACAGGAACTGGACAAACTATATGAGCTCAACATCAGCGCATTACTAATGGATTATATTGAAACCACCATTAATCACAAAAACGCATGAACCCTTTAAAGCACTCTTCATCGCCCATTTCACACGGCGACGCCTTGTTCATCGCCCTGTTCATCGCTACTATCATACACGCCATTGTTTTGATGAATTTAAATTTCTCGATTTCCAAACCGGAGAAAATACACAAATCACTCAATATCACCATCGCTTCCACACCGGCAAAAAAAGCGCCGGAAAAAGCGCGCTTTCTAGCGCAGGAAAACCAAGTCGGCGCGGCCAAAAAAACAAATAAACCACAAGCAAAAAAAAGAATTCTTGCTCAAAACGGGGAAGCTTTCAAACATAAACCCGCCCCTGAAAAACAATCGCCTCAAACATCAAGCGCACAAAAAATCATTACCCGCCAACCAGCGCCTGAAAAAAAATTAAGCAGCGAACAAGCCCGACAGTCGCCCGCACCCAAGCCGCGTTTAAATAAAGAAACCCTCAAAATGCAAATCGCCCAACTCGGCGAGCGCGTACGTCACCGACAACTCAGCGCCGAACATACTAAAATAAAGTTTGTAAACCAAATAAGCACCCATAAATACATTGCCTCTCAATATATTAAGGACTGGGAAAATAAAGTTGAGCGCACCGGCAATATGAACTATCCTGAAATCGCCCGAAAAAAAGGTTTTCACGGCATCTTGACAATGGATGTAGGAATCAAAGAAGATGGTTCTATTTATGATATTCGAATCGCCAAGTCATCCGGCATCAAAATATTGGATCAGGCGGCCATCAAAATTGTCAGACAAAGCGCGCCTTTTGCCGCCCTACCGGCGGAACTCGCAGAACAAGTCGATGTCCTGGTTATAACCAGAGTATGGAAATTTTCTGATGAATCAATGACTACGCGGTGACCATTATGACGACACACTATCTAAACAACCAGTTTTTGATCGCCATGCCGACACTGCATGACCCCAGCTTCGCGCATACCGTGACTTATTTATGCCAACACAATAATGAAGGCGCGCTAGGCATTGTTATCAACAGACCTTCCGGGCTCAAACTCGGTGAAATCTTCTCCCAAATGGGCGTCAAAGCGAACTCCCAGGACATTGCCGACATCACCGTTTTTTCCGGCGGCCCGGTTCAACAAGATCGCGGCTTCGTTATACACAACGCCATGAAAAAGAGCTGGGATTCATCAATATCGATTTCCGAACACACCAGTCTGACCAGCTCCCGCGACATTATCGAAGCCATTGCCGAAGGCCAAGGCCCTAACCAATTCTTAATCGCCTTAGGATACGCGGGCTGGGGCGAACACCAACTGGAAAAAGAAATTATCGAAAACGCTTGGCTAAACACTCCTTACGGCGAAAAAATTCTCTATAACACTCCGATTAGTCAACGCTGGAATGCAGCCGCCAATCAAATAGGCATTGATATTAATCAATTAACCGCACCGGCAGGACATGCCTGAACCCGATACTTATTTAGGCTTTGATTTCGGCAACAAAAAAATCGGCGTTGCCGTCGGTCAATTAAGCATAGGCATCGCCAATCCTTTAAAAACCATCCCCTCAATTCAACAAAAACCAAATTGGGAAGCAATCAACGCTATAATTGAAGAATGGCGACCGGACGGATTAGTAGTAGGCTTATCGAAACAACAAGACGGTAGCGATAATGTCATTACTCCACGCATGCGGAAGTTTTGCCGACAATTAGAAGGACGTTATAAACTTCCGGTGCATCAAATCGACGAAACGCTATCAACCTTCGAAGCCAAACAACTTCTTTTTGACGATATTAAAGTAAGCGCAACTAAATTATGGAAAGTACAGGATCAACTGGCCGCCCAGCTCATATTACAAAGCTGGCTGAACAACCCAATATAAGCTCCGTCTCAAACTTGGATATCCCTGAATTACTGGATAATCTTGAGTCATCATTAACCCGCCTGATTCAGGAAAGAAACTTTTCCAACCCAGTCGCCATCGGCATTCATACCGGCGGCGTCTGGATTGCCCAAGAAATGTGCAAACGCTTGAAAATCACAGAACCCTTGGGCGTGCTGGATATCGCCTTTTATCGAGATGATTTCTCACAAATCGGCATCCAACCCACCATTAGACCCAGTCAACTTCCTGTTCATTTAGAAGGTCGCGACATCATTTTAATTGATGACGTTTTCTTCTCAGGCCGCACTGCTAGAGCAGCCTTAAATGAAATTTTCGATTACGGCAGACCCAATCAAGTGTTATTAGCGGTTTTGATTGAGCGCAACGGTCGCCAAATCCCATTAAGGCCAGACTGCCGAGGCCTCGAAATCAATCTGCCTCTCAATCAACGCATTAAACTAACCGGTCCCACGCCATTAGCGATTGAAACACAAATCACCTAAACCTCCATGAAGCAAAATCTGCAACTTTCCGATGACGGCAAACTAAAACACTTCCTCAGCATTGAGGGCTTAAGTCGAGATTTATTACTCAAAATCCTGGATACCGCTGAATCGTTTGCCGGCATGACCGAACAAAGCGTCAAAAAAGTGCCGTTGCTGCGCGGCAAAACCATCGTTAATTTATTTTTTGAAAACAGCACCCGCACTCGCACCACATTTGAACTAGCCGCAACACGCTTATCCGCCGATGTACTCAATATCAACATCGCCACCTCCGCCACCTCAAAAGGCGAAAGCCTGCTGGATACCATCCGCAATCTGGAAGCCATGCACGTAGATATGTTTGTAGTTAGGCACGCAATCAGCGGCGCCGCTCAATTTATCGCCGAAAACAGCGCGTCGCATATCAGCGTCATAAACGCCGGCGACGGCCAACATGCCCACCCGACTCAAGCCATGCTGGACATGTACACGATTAAACAACACAAAACCGATTTCAGTCAGCTGAAAGTCGCCATTATCGGCGATATTCTGCATTCCCGCGTAGCCCGCTCGCAAATTTTAGCGCTGAATACCTTACAAGCGGAAGAAGTCCGCGTCATCGCCCCAAAAACCTTGCTGCCGGCGCAAGTCGAATGCCTGGGCGCCGAGCCTTATCTTAATATGAAGCAAGGCCTTAAAGACATTGATGTCATTATTATGCTACGCCTGCAAAAAGAACGCATGAAATCCGCCTTGCTGCCCAGCGAAAATGAATACTACAAATGTTTCGGACTGACCCCGGAAAAACTCGCCATCGCCAAAGCGGACGCCATTGTCATGCACCCCGGCCCGATCAATCGAGGCGTAGAAATCGACTCCAGCATCGCAGACAGCCACCGTTCGGTTATTCTACAGCAGGTGAGTAACGGCATCGCCGTCCGCATGGCGATCATGTCTATGGCCATGCAAAATATGGAAGCAAAAGCATGAACAAAATTGTAATTGAAAACGGTAGACTCATAGACCCTGCTAATAAACTGGATCAAACCGGTCCGCTCTACATTGCCGAGGGGAAAATTGTCGCCAGCGGCCACAGTATCGACAATTTCCAAGCCGACCAAACGATAGACGCCGAAAACCTGATTGTTTGCCCGGGGTTTGTCGACATGAGCGTACGCTTACGCGAACCGGGCCACACTCGCAAAGGCTCCATCCAATCTGAAACTCAAGCCGCCGCCAAAGCCGGCGTTACTTCCCTTTGCCTACCGCCGGACACCCGGCCGATTATCGACACTCCCGCCGTTGTTGAATATATCAAAGACAAATCGGAAAACGCCCGCTACCCTAATGTCTTTCCCATCGGCGCCTTAACGCGCCAACTGGAGGGCAAAGAGCTTAGTTCAATGTATGCGCTACGACAAGCCGGATGCGTCACGGTCAGCAATGCATCGTTACCGGTCGCCAACCTGCAAGTCTTGCGCCGCGCCATGGAATACGCCGACACTCACCGATTGTTGGTCATGCATCATCCTCAGGACCACGCCCTAAGCCGCAACGGCTGCGCTCATGAAGGCGCGAACGCCAGCCGCTACGGACTTCCGGGCATACCGGCCGCCGCCGAAACAATTGCCGTTGCGCAATGCCTGGAATTAGCCGAACTCACCGGCTGCCGAGTGCATTTCAGTCAAATCAGCTGTAAAAGCTCGGTAATGATGATTCAGCAAGCCAAAAAGAAAGGACTGACCGTTAGCGCTGATACAACCGCTCACCAACTTCATTTAACAGAAGACAACATCACCCCGTTTGACAGCGCCTTTCATGTATCGCCCCCGTTACGCAGCAAAACAGATAAAATGATGCTGCGAGAAGGCTTAGCGAATCAAACCATTAACGCTATATGCTCCGATCACCAACCTCACGACATTGACGCCAAACTTGGCGCGTTCCCCGAAACCGAACCCGGCATGGCGGCGCTGGAAACCTTATTACCGCTCACTTTACAACTGGTGAGAGAAAACGCCGTTACCCTAACCCAAGCCATCGCCGCACTAAGCTGCAACCCGGCGAAAATCTTGGGGATCAACAAAGGAACGCTGACGCCCGGATTTGACGCCGACATATGCATCTTTGACCCAAACCAAAGCTGGATCATCAATCAAGACAACTGGCTCAGCGCCGGCAAAAACACGCCTTATTGGGGACAAGAAATGCAAGGTCAGGCGGTCTATACCTTGCAAAACGGCAAACTAATTCACACATGAGGAACAAAATATTTGGAATACACTGTCGCCTTAAGAGTTTTTTAATTCATCTTATAATATAATCCGTCAGCTCTTTGATTGCCCTCTCTGAAAACTTAGCTATAATCATTCTTATTAACAACAGCGCATCGTTTTTTTGATAAAGCTGAACACTTTCACCACCCTCTTACCCCTTGGATTTAGCTATGTTAACTAAAACAACCTTGACCCTAGTCTGCGTCGCCGCCGCCGTTACCGGATGCAGCAGAGACTATACCCCGCCTCCGCAAGCCAGCGGAGAAGAAATTTTCCAATCCGCCTGCGCCGAATGCCACCAAGCAGATAAACAGGGCGCTTTATTCTCTTTATCCAAAAAAAACGCCAACCGCACTTACATTATTCACAAAGTCAAGTCCGGCTCCATCAGCATGCCGGCTTTTGTTAAGCTCAAAACCGCTGACTTGGACAAATTAGGCGATTATGTCCTGCAAAACATTCAAATCGAACAATAAACACTCTTAATTCAGGGTTAATTTTGACTCCCAAGCATTCATTTTCTTTCATTTCTCCCGGCGACTTTTAAGGTATAGTTAATAATAAATAAAAAAGAAACAACTTAAAGAGAATCCGTCATGAAAAGAAACAATAAAAAGACCCAAAACGTTATCTCTATCACAGATTGGAAAAAAACTAACAAAAAAATTAAAACTTATAACGAGCAACACACCAGCAATCCATCTACATCAACAGAGAACGAAGACATGGATTTAACCGGTATGCTTATTTGGTAAAACACCCCCTTGGATTGAGCGGCGGCCAGGAAAGCTATCTTTATTCGCTAATTAGCATTAAGCTCGGTTAATGAATCAATCGACCATCTTGCTTTTGCAGCAACCTGCAAATCATTTTGCTGCCCCGCCATCAATCGCTGACACCCTGCATACGCGATCATTGCGCCATTATCGGTGCAAAATTCCAAGCGCGGAAAATACACATCAACCGACAAGGCCTGCGCCATTTCATTCAGGCTCAAGCGAATTCTTTTATTCGCGCTAACCCCTCCCGCCACAACTAAACGCGTCAACCCGGTCTGATTGAGAGCCCTTCTACACTTAATCACTAATGTTTCCGCCGCTGCTTCCTGAAAAGCATAGGCAATATCCGCCCTATCCTCGGCTGTCTTTTCCGTTTTATTCAAAGCGTTAACCGTAAAGGTTTTCAAACCGCTAAAACTAAAATCCAAACCCGGCCTATCGGTCATCGGGCGCGGAAACTTAAAACGAGATTTACCGGAATCAGCCAGCTCGGCCAATCTAGGACCTCCCGGATAACCCAGCCCCAATAATTTTGCTGTTTTATCAAAAGCCTCACCGACCGCGTCATCTATTGACTCGCCCAATAATTGATAGCGCCCAATTCCATCCACCTTCACCAGCAATGTATGTCCACCTGAAATCAATAAAGCAACGAATGGAAATTTCGGCGGATTCGGTTCCAGCATCGGCGCCAACAAATGCCCTTCCATATGATGAACGGCAACAGCCGGCTTCCCCCAAGTCCAGGCCAAAGCCCGCGCTGTCGAACAGCCCACCAATAAAGCCCCCATCAAACCCGGCCCCGCCGTATAGGCCACCCCATCGACCTGTTCATGCGTCAAGCCCGTTACTTTCAAAGCGTTTTTTATCAATGGCGCTAATTTTCGAATATGATCGCGGGAAGCCAACTCCGGCACCACCCCGCCGTACTCCTCATGCATGCTGACCTGACTATATAAATCATGGTGCAGCAAACCCTGTTCTGAATGATAAATCGCCACCCCGGTTTCGTCACAAGAGGTCTCTATCCCTAATACATACATAAATTTTGAAAATACTCGCTATTTAGATATAATGTGGAGTTCACTGAAAGCTTTTAAATTAGCTTTGCTTGAAGTTTATGCTTTTGTTTCGCGAATCACCAACCCAAAACCTTGGATTCTCAAAGCTGCGAAACAAAAAAACAATTGAAAATTTTAACACAAACCGGACCATAACCTTATGCCAGCAGTAAAAGTTAAAGAAAACGAACCATTTGACATTGCCATTCGCCGCTTCAAAAGAGCTTGTGAAAAAGCAGGCGTTTTATCGGAAGTTCGCCGCCGCGAATTCTATGAAAAACCAACTGCTGAACGTAAACGCAAAGGCGCAGCGGCAGTCAAACGTCACTTAAAAAAATTAGCTCGCGAACGCTATGCATTGAAAAACTTACGTCGCGGACGCCCGCAACTTTAATTCAAAGCCAGCATGGAATCATTAAAAGAGCACATTAAAGGCGAAATGAAAAACGCCATGAAAGCTAAAGACAAAGAACGTCTTGGCGTTATTCGCATGATCCTTGCCGCTATCAAACAAATTGAAGTTGACGAACGCATAGAACTGGACGATGCCAGAACCATTGTCGTGCTGGACAAAATGCTGAAACAGCGCCGCGAATCCATCAAACAGTTCCGCGACGCTGGTCGCGACGACCTAGCCGACAAAGAGGAATCGGAAGTTACCGTGATTAAAGACTTCCTACCGCAACCTCTCAGTGAACAAGAAATAGACGCATTGATTTCAAAAGCCATAGCTGAAACAGGCGCAGCCTCTATTAAAGATATGGGCAAAATCATGGGACTATTAAAACCGCAGATGACCGGTCGCGCGGATATGTCTATCGTCAGCAGCAGAATCAAAGCAGTGTTATCAGCTTAAGCTGCGCCAGCTCGGCACATGTCCGGTCAAATTCCGAGAGAATTTATCGACGACTTGTTAGCAAGAGTTGATATTGTAGACCTCATTGACTCACATGTTCCTCTAAAAAAAGCGGGCAGCAATTATATTGCCCGCTGCCCCTTCCACAACGAAAAAACACCCAGTTTCACCGCCAACCGAAAAAAACAATTCTATCATTGCTTCGGCTGCGGCGCGGGCGGCGACGCTATCCGCTTCTTGATGGAATACAACCATTTAGACTTCCTTGAAGCCATTGAAGACCTTGCCGGCTTCGTCGGCGTCAGCGTTCCGCGCGTTAAATCGCCCACACCTCAGAAAATACAAGAAAGCAACCATATTTATGAGACGCTGACTCAGGCAAACCAGTATTTTCAACAACAATTACGTCACAACAAAGGCGACAACAAGGCCGCAAACTATCTTAAAAACCGAGGCGTCAGCGGCGAAACAGCCAAGAAATTCGCCCTCGGCTATGCGCCGGATGAGTGGCGCGCTCTCAGCGTCCGGCTCAACAAAAAATTTTTAGACCAAGCCGGCTTGCTAGTCACCCAAGAAAACGGCAATAGCTACGACCGCTTTCGTGATCGCCTTATTTTTCCCATTCGAGATAAACGAAACCGCACCATCGGTTTCGGCGGACGCGTCTTAGATGACAGCCTCCCTAAATACATTAATTCGCCGGAAACATCGGTATTCAGCAAAGGCCGGGAAATCTACGGACTCTACGAGTTACTCCAAAACGATGGCAAGCCGGAGCATATTTTAATCGTCGAAGGCTATATGGATGTCGTCGTCCTGGCGCAACACGGTTTCCAATTTGCCGTCGCCACATTGGGCACAGCAACATCCAAAGCACACCTGGAATTATTATTTCGCTTCTGCAATGACTTGGTTTTTTGCTTTGACGGCGACGCCGCCGGTCGCAAAGCCGCCTGGAAAGCTATGGAGACAGCATTCCCTTGCCTCAGCGGGCGCAGGCAAATCCGCTTTATCACCTTACCCCCGGAACACGATCCCGATTCATTAATCAGAGAAGACAAACAGCGCTTTACGAAGGCTGTGGAAGAAGCCGAAACGCTAACGGACTTCTTCTTCCTCAACCTCAAGCAATCACTCAATTTTGACAGCATCAACGGCAAAGCCCAAGTATTGGAAGAAGGC
>SPJK01015130.1_pt1 | contig 67776 bp, 59 predicted proteins | sample 3741771 | NCBI WGS metagenome assembly SPJK01 (sample SAMN10925997, study PRJNA522277) | cold seep metagenome | isolation source: Elba SIP-enriched marine methane seep metagenome, extraction at timepoint T2 | place: Italy: coast of Elba, Mediterranean Sea
AGAAGGAGTTGAATTTTTAAGGCTTTTGGTTGGTATTATGGTGAAGACAAAGGCAGTTTTAGCCGCGATAGCGGCATGTGTGATGACCCTTAGTGCGGCAACGTCCGCCGCTACTGCTGAGGTTGAGGGGCAGAAACCGCAGACCGTGCATGGCCTGTCCTTGTTCGGTACCCCTGCCTATGAGCCTGGGTTTGAGCGTTTTTCCTATGTTAACCCCAGCGCGCCTAAGCGCGGCACGTTGAAACTGGGTGCCGTCGGCACGTTTGACAGCCTGAATGGATATATTCTGAAGGGACGTCCCGCCGCTGGGGTCGGGCTGATCCACGACACGCTGTTGACGCAAAGCCTTGATGAACCTGCCAGTGAATATGGCCTAATCGCCACGTCCGTCACCGTACCTGGTGATTATGGCTGGGTCGAATTTGAGATTAATCCCGCCGCACGCTTTCACGATGGCAAACCGATAACCGCCCATGACGTTGTGTGGAGCTTTGAGGCGCTGAAAACAAAGGGCGCGCCATTTTATCGTTATTATTATGCCAACGTCACAAAGGCCGAGATATTGTCGGATTATCGGGTCCGGTTCAGTTTTGACAGCGTCGGTAACCGGGAGTTGCCGCAAATCATGGGCCAGCTGCCCATCCTTGCCAGCCATTATTGGCAGGATCGAAATTTTGAAGCAACAACGCTTGAGCCGCCTGTGGGGTCCGGCCCCTATCGCGTGGCGGAGGCTGTGCCAGGCCGGTCCGTTACCTATCAGCGTGTGCGTGATTATTGGGGTGCCGACCTGAATGTGAATGTTGGGCGGCACAATTTTGATCGCATTTCATTTGAATATTTCCGCGATGACAGCGTGGCGCTTGAGGCATTCAAGGCCGGCACCTTTGATTTGCGAACCGAGAATACTGCTAAGAACTGGGCAACTGCCTATACCGGCCCTGCGGTGGAACAGGGGCTGATCCGCCTTGATCTGCTTGAAACCAAACGGGGCGAGGGGATGCAAGGCTTTGTCATGAATACCCGCCGCGCGAAATTTGCTGATCGGCGCGTGCGGCAGGCGCTGACATTGGCGTTTGATTTTGAATGGACCAACAAGACACTGTTTTATGGCCAGTACACGCGCACAGATTCTTTCTTTGAGGGGAGCGAGCTTGCGTCATCTGGTCTGCCAGACGGTGATGAGCTGGCCTTGCTGGAACCGTTTCGTGATCAATTGCCCGAAAGCGTATTTACCTCCCCCTTTATTTTGCCGGTGACAGACGGTAGCGGCAACAATCGCAAACACCTACGCAAGGCATCACGCCTGTTGCGCGAGGCTGGATGGCGTGTCGCCAAAGACACGGGAATGTTGACCCATACGGAAACGGGCGAGGAGATGACGATTGAGTTCTTGCTCGTCTCACCATCATTCGAACGTATCGTTGCCCATTATCGTCAATCGCTGGAAAAGCTAGGTATTAAGGTTGGCGTGCGCATCGTCGATGTTTCGCAATATCAGAACAGGCTGGACCAGTTTGATTTTGATGTTGTCACCGGCAGCTTCCGACAAAGCTTGTCGCCGGGAAATGAGCAACGTGATTTCTGGGGCTCAGAAGCAGCTGCCCGCAATGGTAGCCGCAATATTATCGGTATCGCAGACCCAGTTGTTGATGCGTTGATTGACAAGATTATTTTCGCACCGGATCGTCAGGCATTGGTGACCGCCACCCGCGCGCTTGATCGGGTATTGTTGCACGGTCACTATTTGGTGCCGCAATGGCATGTGCGTGGGTCTCGCCTTGCCCGTTGGGACAGGTTCGGGTTGCCCGATCCGTTGCCTGATTATGGGTTGGGTATTTTGGATGTGTGGTGGTTCGATGCTGATCGCCCTGCTGCAAAACACTCACTGAATGCGGCTGAATAAATGCGGCTGGCTCGCTCAGCACTGGTCGCGTGCGCGCTTATGTTGGCACCGGCTGGCATTGCCTCATCTGATGATGGGGCCCCGTGGCGTCACGGCCTATCCAGTTTTGGTGACCTGAAATACCAGCAGGATTTTTCCCATTTTGATTTCGTCAACCCGGCCGCCCCGGTTGGTGGTGCGTTGGCGACAATGGGAACGTCAGCGCAAAACGGCTTTGATTCCTTGAACGCCTATATCATGAAGGGTGTGCCTGCAAACGGGTTTGTCGGCGGTGAAAGCGAACCCATGCTGGTTTTTGACAGCCTAATGGTGCGCGCCGGGGATGAACCTGATGCTGTGTACGGTTTGGCGGCAGAAGCTGCACGTCTTGACCCTGAACGGCGCTTTGTTGAGTTTCGTCTGCGCCCGGAGGCGCGGTTTGCCGATGGCACGCCACTGCAGGCACGCGATGTGGTGCGCAGTTTTGAATTGTTGTCCACACAGGGCGACCCTGTTTTGCGCCTTGCGCTGCGTGATGTAACCAAGGCTGTGGCACTTGACCCATTAACTGTGCGGTATGAATTTAAGGGCGAGGAACGCCGTGACCTTGCCCTGCGTGTGGCGCAACTTCCAATATTTTCCGCTGACTATTATGCCGCCCACGACTTTGCCAAAACTACGTTGGCGCCGCCCTTGGGGTCTGGCCCCTATCGGGTGAAGCAGGTTGAACCGGGCCGCTACATCACGTTTGAGCGGCGTGATGATTATTGGGGCTGGGCATTGCCCGTCAATCGGGGGCGCTTCAATTTCAAAACCATTCGCTTTGACTATTTCCGTGACCGTTCCGTCGCGTTTGAGGCTTTCAAGTCTGGCGATTATCGCCTGCGGGAGGAATTTACCTCAAAAACATGGTCGGTCGAATATGACTTTCCCGCCATGCGCGATGGGCGTGTGAAAAAGTTTTCGCTGATTGATGCCAACCCGTCAGGTTTGCAGGCATGGTTCATCAATACGCGCCGCGACAGGTTCAAGGATATACGGGTGCGTCAGGCGTTGGATCTGGCCTTTGACTTTCAATGGACCAACAAGACGCTGTTTTACGACCAGTACGAGCGGACGGATTCCATCTTTGAAAACTCATCCCTGCAGGCCAAGGATGGTCCCCCCGCTGGTGCGGTCGCTGATTTGCTGAAATCATTTGGTGATCAGGTGCCCGCCGCTGTTTGGCAGGGCCGCTTTGCACCGCCTGCAACGGATGGGTCGGGCCGTGACCGCAAAAATTTACGGCAGGCGTAAAAATTGTTGGATGCCGCTGGTCTGAAGATAGTCGATGGTGTGCGGCTGACCAAGAAGGGTGAGCCGTTCACGATTGAGTTTTTGATGTTTGAACCGAGTTTTGAGCGCATTGTGTTGCCCTATATCAGGCGGCTGGAACGGCTGGGCATTCAAGGCAAGGTCAGACAGGTAGACATCGCCCAGTTTGAAGCCCGGCGTGAAACATTTGATTATGACGTGATGATCGCCCGGTTTGTCATGAACAATACACCGGGCACTGAATTGGCGCCGCTATTCAGCAGTGCTGCCGCGATCATGCCGGGCAGTCGAAACCTGTCAGCCATAAGTGATCCTGTGATTGATGCGCTGATCACCCATATCGCGTCTGCAAAATCACGGGATGATCTTGTGATCGCATCACGCGCGCTTGATCGTGTGGTCATGGCAGGGCATTATTTCGTCACCCACTGGTATAAGGGGCGTCACGATATTGCCATGTGGGATGATTTTGATCGTCCCTCGATCAAGCCGCTATATCAACGCGGTATTCTTGAAACTTGGTGGCATAAACAGGCTGTGCAGGAGGCAACGACACCGCAATGACAAGCTATATTCTGCGGCGTCTGCTTTTGATGATCCCGACGATATTCGGGATCATGGTCATTAATTTTGGCATCGTTCAATTCGCGCCCGGTGGCCCGGTTGAAAGGGTATTGGCGCAAATTCAGGGCATTGATGTGGATGCAACCGCCCGTATCAGCGGCGGCGGTGGCGAAGTTGGTATCGGTGGTGCCAATAATTTTGACCTGTCACAAAGCGGCAGCGGCGGCAGTGGCCCAAGCGGTCAGTATCGCGGCGCGCAGGGGCTTGATCCCGAATTCGTGGCGGATATTGAACGGCAGTTCGGCTTTGACAAGCCTGCCCATGAACGGTTCATCCAAATGATCGGCAGTTATCTGCGCTTTGATTTCGGGGAAAGCTATTTTCGCGATGTCGCCGTGTTGGATTTGATATTGGAAAAAATGCCGGTATCGATCAGTTTGGGATTGTGGACGACCCTGCTGACCTATCTTATTTCCATTCCGCTTGGTATCGCCAAGGCGAACAGGGACGGGCAGGCATTCGATGTGTGGACATCGGGGTTGATTATTATCGGCTATGCCATTCCCGGATTTTTGTTCGCTGTTTTGTTGATCGTTGTGTTCGCGGGCGGCAGCTATCTTGATTGGTTCCCGTTACGTGGTTTGACGTCTGACAATTTTGACGAATTAAGCTGGGGCGGACAATTGCTGGACTATTTGTGGCATATGGTTTTGCCGGTTGCCGCCATGACGATTTCGGGTTTTGCGACGACGACATTGCTGACCAAGAACAGCTTTTTGGATGAAATTAAAAAACATTACGTCACGACGGCCCGCGCCAAGGGTTTGACAGAACGACAGGTGCTTTACGGGCATGTTTTCCGCAATGCGATGCTGATTGTTATCTCAGGCTTTCCCGGCGCCTTTGTGGGAATATTTTTCACAGGCTCGCTTTTGATCGAAACGATTTTCTCGCTCGACGGATTGGGGTTGCTGGGATTTGAAAGTGTGATCAATCGTGATTACCCGGTTGTATTTGCGACGCTGTTTATTTTCTCGCTTATGGGTTTGGTCCTCAGCCTATTGTCTGATTTGACCTATATGTGGATTGACCCGCGCATTGATTTTGAATCGCGGGAGAATTAGGCCGATGCGTGGAATGACCCTTTCCCCCCTGAATCAACGACGGGTTGTCAATTTTAAGGCGAACCGGCGTGGATGGGTATCGCTTTGGCTGTTCACAATATTGTTTGTGTTGAGCCTGTTTGCGGAATTTATTGCCAACGATAAACCAATCCTGATTCTATCTGACGAAGGGACATATTGGCCCGTTTTGATCAGCTATCCTGAAACAGCGTTTGGCGGCGATTTTGAAACGGAGGCGGATTATCGCGATCCGTTTGTGGCAGAGTTGATTGCCGACAAGAACGGCACGATGATTTGGCCATTAATCCGTTTTCACTATGACACGATCAATTATGATCTTGATGGCCCCGCCCCATCGCCGCCCACTGCGGAAAACTGGTTGGGAACAGATGATCAGGGTCGTGATGTCATGGCGCGGATTATTTATGGCTTTCGTCTGTCTGTCCTGTTCGGGTTGGTGCTGACTATTTTGTCCAGCGTTGTTGGCATTGCTGCGGGGGCTGTACAGGGCTATTTCGGCGGTTTGACTGATCTGTTGTTTCAACGATTTATCGAGATTTGGACGTCAATCCCACAGCTTTATATTCTGATCATTTTGGCCGCTGTGATTGAGCCTAGCTTTTGGATATTGCTCGGCATTTTGTTGCTGTTTTCTTGGGTGTCACTTGTTGGTGTGGTGCGTGCTGAGTTTTTGCGTGCGCGTAATTTGGATTATGTGCGTGCCGCACAGGCATTGGGCGTTGGCAACCCCACCATCATGCTGCGCCATATGTTACCCAACGCGATGGTGGCGACATTGACCTTTATGCCGTTTATTTTGAACGGGTCGATCGCAACGCTGACCTCGCTCGATTTCTTGGGATTTGGTTTGCCCCCCGGCTCCCCGTCGCTGGGTGAGTTGTTGGCGCAAGGCAAATCAAATCTGCATGCGCCATGGTTGGGCTTTAGCGCCTTTTTCGTTGTTGCGATTATGTTGAGCTTGCTGATCTTTGTGGGGGAGGCTGTGCGTGATGCCTTCGATCCCCGGAAAAGCATGGCCGCGGACGGAGGTGGCGCATGACCCGCTTGCTTGACGTGCAGGACCTGTCCGTCCGCTTCGGCACTGTGGATGCTGTGCGCCATGTCAGCTTCCACATTGATAAGGGAGAGACGGTTGGCATTGTGGGAGAGTCAGGCTCTGGCAAGTCGGTGTCTGCCCTGTCGATCCTGAAGCTGTTGCCGTACCCGGCTGCAACACACCCGACGGGTGAGATTACGTTTGACGGCACGCCGCTGTTACATGCGCCTGAAAAAGTTTTGCGGCAGGTGCGTGGTCGGCGCATTGCCATGATTTTTCAAGAACCGATGACAAGCCTAAACCCGCTTCACAAGGTCGGGCGGCAAATTGCTGAAGTGTTGGACGTGCATCTTGGTATGCGGGAAGCACAGGCAAGAGCGCGCGTGCTTGAGCTGCTTGACCTTGTTGGTATTCAAAACCCGGATCAAAAGATTGATGCCTATCCGCATGAATTGTCAGGCGGGCAACGCCAACGTGTGATGATTGCAATGGCGCTGGCGTGCGAACCTGATTTGTTGATTGCGGATGAGCCGACGACCGCCCTTGATGTCACGGTGCAGGCACAAATTTTGACATTGTTGAAACGCCTGCGCAAAGAACTGGGCATGGCAATGTTGATCATCAGTCATGATCTGGGGATCGTGCAGGAAATGTCAGACCGCGTTTACGTTATGCTGGATGGCGAGGTTGTAGAAGAAGGCGACAGCGCAACAGTCTTTGCCGACCCACAGCATGATTATACGCAGCATTTGTTGGCAGCGTCACCATCTGGGGCACCGACCCCGGTAGAAACATCTGCATCCGATGTGCTGGCGGCAAAGGATGTGAAAGTATGGTTCCCGATCAAGGCAGGCCTGTTGCGCCGCACGGTTGATCATGTGAAGGCGGTGGACGGCATCTGCCTAACCGTTCGGGCGGGGGAGACGATTGGCATTGTGGGGGAATCAGGTTCCGGCAAAACCACATTAGGCATGGCGTTGTTGGGGCTGGTGGGCGCAAAAGGCAGCGCAAAATTTGCTGACCAGCAGGTTATTGGGCAGACATCCGCGCAGCTACGTCCCCTAAGACGCAATATGCAGCCGGTGTTTCAGGACCCGTTTGGTGCCTTATCACCGCGTATGAGCGTGGCAGACATCATTGCAGAAGGGCTGTTGATACATGAACCGTCGATGGATCAGTCCGAACGGGATGATCATGTGTGCGCCATTATGAAGGAGGTGGAGCTTGACCCTGCGGTTAGGCACCGTTATCCGCATGAATTTTCCGGCGGGCAGCGCCAGCGTATCTCTATCGCGCGGGCCATGATCTTGCGTCCCAAGCTGGTTATGTTGGATGAACCAACAAGCGCGCTTGATATGTCTGTGCAGGCACAAATCGTTGATTTGTTGCGCAGGCTGCAAGACGAATATGGTCTAGCTTATCTGTTTATCTCGCACGACCTGTCTGTTGTGCGCGCGATGAGCCATCAGGTGCTGGTGATGAAAGATGGCGTGATTGTAGAGCAGGCCGCAACCGATCAGCTGTTTGACAATCCGCAACAGAACTATACTAAGGCATTGATCGCCGCAGCACGTCATTTGGATACTGCATCATGACCACTATTTTAGATTTGGGCCCCTCGACCATTCGCATGGTTTTGCCGGGTCAAGTTCCCAGCCATTGGGCACAAGCCTATATAGATGCCTTTGCCGCACAGGGGCTGACGCTGGTAACAGGGGATGAGCCTGCCCATGCCGGCGCGCGGTATGCGCTGGCCTTTCGGCCTGTGCCGGGGGTTTTGGGGGCCATGCCGCACTTACGTGCCCTGTTTAGTTTTGGGGCTGGTGTCGATGCGTTTTTCGACGACGTCGATCTGCCGGATGTGCCGCTGATTAAGTCGGTGACGCCAACACATGCAATGCGAATGACCGAATATATCACAGGTTATGTGCTTGCCCATCATCGGGAAATGGCGCGCTATGCCAAGGCGCAGTCTGACCACGCGTGGAAGCCAAAGCAGCATGCCGCTGCGCATCGGCGGACCGTCGGATTTTTGGGGTTTGGCCGCTTGGGTCAACATGCTGGCGCTGTCCTAAAACAAGTAGGATTTAACGTGATTGGCTGGCGTGCCTCAAACACGCCCATTGAGGGATATGATATTTTCAGCGGTCAGGCAGGCCTGCCAGCCTTTTTAGGCAAGTGTGATTTCATGGTTTGTTTGTTACCGCTGACGCCGGAAACCGAGGGGATCATGAATAGCGACCTGTTTGCGGCCCTGCCGGATCATGCTGTCATCATTCATGCTGGGCGTGGTCCGCAATTGGTTGAGGCTGATTTGATTAACGCGCTGGACGATAAACAAATCGCCCATGCGGTCATTGATGTGTTCGCGCAGGAGCTACTGCCGGAAGACAATTCGCTTTGGGCGCGCCCGGATGCAACCATCACGCCGCACATCGCGTCTGCCCCCGATGGGGAGGAGCAGGCGGTGCAAATTGCCGAGGCGATCCGTAAAATCGAAGCTGGAGAGCAGCCTGACCACGTCGTTGATCGTACACGCGGTTATTAGGAGAAACTAGCATGGCTGATTTTACAATTGTGCCGCTGTTTGAGCGGCCGGAATATCGGGACGAGGTTGCCCAGCACCTTTGGCGGCAATGGGGCAAGAATGATGGGCAGACCCTTGCCCAACGGCTTGAGTTCATCAATCGCAACTCGCAAGACCCGTCCCTATCGCCAGATTGGCAAAACTTTATCGCGCTGGATGGTGATGGCCAAGCGGGCGCAAAATGGCTTGGTACGGCAAGTTTTGTGCAACAAGACCCCCCATGCCCGGCACCCTATGCGCCCTTTCTGGGCAGTGTTTACACCCCTGAACAGGCTCGCCACCGCGGCATTGGGCGTGCGCTGGTGGCCCGTGTGGAAGCCTTTGCTAGGTCACAGGCGGTAAAAACCCTGCGCTTGTGGACGCCGGACAAGGCGCATTTTTACGCCAAGATGGGCTGGCAGGAAATTGATAGTTTCGAAAAGGATGGCGAAACCGAAACCATCATGTGCAAGGATCTTTAGGGCCGTTTGACGCCGATCACGTTGCCAAATTCACTCTTTGCAATGCGGTCGATTGCGTCCTGAACAGGTTCAAGGGCAACCATCATGTGATGGGCGTTGGCGTGGACCAGCGTCTTGGCATCGGTCATCATGCCGACATGCCCCTTCCAGAAAATCAAATCACCACGTTGCAGGCCATCGGCAAGGCTGATGTCGTGTCCAAGCTGCGCCATTTGCATATCGCTGTCGCGGGGGCAGGGGTTGCCGCAGGCATCGAATGCGACCTGCACCAAACCTGAACAATCAATGCCCCAGCCGCAATTGCCGCCCCACAAATAGGGCACACCCAAAAACTGCGTTGCGGCGCTTACCGGGTCGGTGCCAGTGTGGGACAGGGGCGCACAATGGCCAATGGGCACTGCCCCGGTATAATTGGCAAGTATCGCCCAGTTGTCCTTGATCCGGTCGACTTGCAGTCGCGCACCCATTGATAGTGTATACAGCGTCGGTGCCTTGATATCCGGTTCGCGGTAAATGTGGCTTGCGAAACCTTTAACCCGATGTGTGGCGTCCAGTGGTCCCACCATCAGCGCGCTGTCGGCAACCCAGCCTACATACCCATCAAATTTGGACTGGCACCAGCTATAGCCTTCTTCGGTGTCAAAGACTGTCACCGTTGTCCCAAAATGCAGGGTAGTCAGTCGCCCCGCATCATGTCGTGGCCCCGACAGCAAGGGCGCTTCACTTGCCAGCACATGAAAGGTTTGCCCGTCTTCGGCGTAGACCTTGCCGTCCCGTATCGGTGTTGTGCGCGGGTCAGCCGCCATAGCGTTTTTCCAGCAGATGGAATAACGCACGAATGGCCTGATCCCGACCGCCTTCGGGGCATTCGGGCAGGTTCTTCGGGGTCCAGCCATAAATATCAACATGCAGCCAGCTTTGCGCCCGGCTGACAAACCGTTGCAGGAACAAGGCCGCGGTGATCGACCCACCAAAGGGGGAGGAACCGATGTGGTTCACATCAGCGATCTTGCTGTTCAGCATATCGTCATAGGGCGCGAACAGGGGCATCTGCCATAACGCATCCATCGTGTCATGCTGCGCTTGCGCCAATTCCTGTGCCAGCTGATTATCATTTGTGTAAAAGGGTGGCACATCAGGTCCCAGCGCTGCGCGGGCAGCCCCGGTCAGGGTTGCCAAATCAATCATCAATTCGGGCGCGTCTTCATCGCCATAGGCAAGGGCGTCGGCAAGGATCAATCTGCCTTCAGCGTCCGTATTGCCAATTTCAACCGTCAGGCCCTTGCGTGACCGCAATATGTCGCCGGGCCGAAATGCACCAGCGCCAATGGCGTTTTCGACCGTGGGCAGCAGCACGCGCAGACGCACAGGCAATTGCGCCTCCATAATCATGTGGGCAAGGCCCAAGACATTGGCGGCACCGCCCATATCTTTTTTCATCAGTGCCATAGCGCTGCCGGGCTTCAGGTCCAGACCGCCAGTGTCAAAGGTCACACCCTTACCAACCAATGTCAGCTTGGGCGCATCAATATCGCCCCACGTAATGTCGATCAGGCGTGGTGCTGACGCTGCGGCACGGCCAACGGCGTGAATCATGGGAAAGTCTTCGCGCAACAATTCATGACCGGTGAAAACCTGCGTTGCGGCCCCGTGTGATGTGGCAAGGTCGATGGCTGCCATTTCCACCGCTTCAGGACCCATGTCACAGGCAGGAATATTGATTAGGTCGCGGGCCAGATGGGCACCATCGGCAATCAGGGTAAGGCGTGTTTCATCAAGCGCTTCGGGCAGAACAAGGCGCGGGCGTTCATCCGGGTCGGGGGCAAGGCTTTTGTATCGGGTGAACCAATAATGGCCCAGCGCAAAGCCGCGGTGCGCTTCTTCGACTTCATCGTCCTGAAGGCCAACTAATTGATAGGCACCGGCTGGTAGGCTGCGGGCAAGGCGGGCAAGGTGAAAGGCCCGGCCATCGGCCCCTAATCCCGCCAAATAGGCGCAAATGGCACCATTGGCGTCAGGTACGGCCATCAGGTTGCCGATTGTGGCGCTGAACCCGGTGCCTTTGGCAAAGGCAGCTGCTGCCGGGGGTAGTTTGTCCAACACATCGTCAAGGGCGCCCGGGCGCACGGCATGGACCGGCATGGCATGGGCGGCGTGGGGGTCATCTACAAGAATGAAGGCGTCAGACATATGGTTTCCGTTTTGTCATGCGGCTGTGAGGGCGGACATGCTTGTGCCGCATGGCCTGTGCCGCTAATCAGTTGTAAAGTCTATACAAGTTTTTGAAATTGAACAGGGGGCAGCAGGCCCGATCCATGGCACGCTATAAGCTTACCATAGAATATGATGGCGGCCCGTTTGTTGGCTGGCAACGGCAACCTAATGGCCTTGCGGTTCAACAGGTGCTGGAGGAGGCCGCCGCCCGGCTGACAGGTGTTGAGACACTGGTACAGGGTGCTGGCCGAACGGATGCTGGCGTACATGCCCTTGGGCAGGTTGCGCACCTTGATTGTGACAAGCCCCTGACAGGCAATAAAATGCGTGAAGCAATGAATTTTCATGTCAAACCGCATCCCGTTGCGATTATTGACAGTGAAATCGTTGATGACGAGTTTCATGCCCGTTTTTCTGCGACCGCGCGCCATTATGTGTACCGGATTTTAAACCGCCGCCCACCCCCTGCAATCGACAAGGGCACAGTTTGGCATGTACCCAATCGGCTTGATGAACAGTTGATGCATGAAGGCGCGCAATATTTCGTTGGTCATCATGATTTTACAACATTTCGGTCTGTGCAGTGTCAGGCCAAAAGTCCGGTCAAAACACTGACCGCCATAACCGTTAGCCGTTATGATGACGAGATTGAGGTACGTGTCAGCGCCCCCTCTTTCCTGCACAATCAGGTTAGGTCACTTGTTGGGACATTGAAGATGGTGGGAGAGGGCAAGTGGCCCCCTTTGCAGGTCAAGCAGGCGTTGGAAGCGGTTGACCGTGCCGCCTGTGGCCCGGTCGCGCCGCCCGATGGTCTGTATCTTGATAAGGTGGATTACCCTGCGGGCGATGTCCCGGCAGCAGATTAGTCAACCGGGGTGATGGTGACCGTTCCTGCAGGCAATGCAAACTGCGCAATTGTTAGCGACAGGAATAGCGAAATCACCATATCCATCAAGAAAATCCCAATGCCAATGCCCCAACTGGTTTGCAGCGCCGTTTTTGCAAGCCAGGCGCGGAACGTCAGGCTCCACACAGTTATGGCCATAGCGACCATAACAATGATGCCGTTTTCCGGATTGACCATAAGCCACGCATAGGTCGGGACGGTCACCGCATACATAACGGCTTTCGACCAGTTATAGCTGGTAATATAGCGCGCATATTGGCCGCTGAAGCCCAGTTGTTTCGCAACCGGTATCATGACTAGGGGAAAGATCAGCCAGTCCAACACATAGGTCAATGTTTGTGCCACCAACATGCCGGTTGTTTGCACCGCCATTTCGGGGGGCAGATTGCTGGCTTGAATTTCGCTGCCGATAAATTGAACCGGGGCGACAATGATCAAGGCAAAGAAAGACCAGAAAAATGCCCTGCCGGTTTTTTCAAATCGGTCCAGCGCTTCGGCCCGGTACATAACCAGATTCACCGCTGCGCTTAACGCATTTATAATGTGGGACAGGCTGGGCATATTATGTGGCCCAGTCGAAATAGCGGACCAGAATTTGGTAATAGATATCACTTAGATCGCGAATGTCCTGTACGGGGACATGTTCGTCCACCTTGTGCATTGTCTGACCCGATAGACCAAATTCACACACAGGGCATGTGTTGGTGATAAAGCGGGCGTCCGATGTGCCACCTGTGGTGGACATGTCAGGCTTGATCCCTGTTACAGCCTCAACCGCATCGGATACCAAATCGCAATAGGGGCCAGGCGATGTCAGGAATGCATTGCCGGTTGTAATCAGGTCAAGCTCATACGCGCCGCCCAAATCCGTCACCGCAGCGTCCAGTGTTTCGCGCAGCCACGCTTCAAGCCCTTTGGGGGTTTGGCTGTCGTTAAACCGGATATTGAATTTCGCCGTGCCGCTGCCGGGAATGACGTTTGTTGCGGGGTTGCCCACATCAACAGAGGTGAATTCCAGATTGGTTGGGGGGAAATGATCCGTCCCCTCGTCAATCACATGGGATGAGAGGCGGGCAATAATCTCACCCAAACGGGGCAGGGGATTATCAGCCAGATGCGGGTAGGCAACATGGCCCTGTGCGCCAAAAATGCGAAGTGTGCCGCAGATTGATCCGCGACGACCAATTTTCATCATCTCGCCCAGCTTGGTGGGGTTTGTCGGCTCCCCCACAAGGCAGTGGTCGATATCTTCGTGATGTTCACGCGCCCAGTCGAGCATTTTGATGGTGCCGTTGACGGCGGGGCCTTCTTCGTCGCCGGTAATCAATAGACTGATGGAGCCTTTGAAGTCGGGACCCATTTCGCCAAGATAGCGATCAGCGGCTGCCATAAAGGCACCGATTGCGCCCTTCATGTCGGCGGTGCCGCGGCCCCATAACATTCCGTTTTCGATATGCGCCTCGAACGGGTCGCCTGACCATGCAGCCTCGTCCCCGACGGGGACAACGTCAGTGTGACCGGCAAAGCAGAAGTTCGGGCCGCTTGTGCCGATCCGCGCATAAAGATTGTGTACCGGGTCTGTGCCTTCCTCTTCAAAATAAAGCGGATGACAGTCAAAACCCAATAACGATGCGGCGCGCCCCAACAGGTCCAGCGCCCCGGCATCATGGGGCGTGATTGACGGGCAGCGGATCAGCGCTTGCGTCAGTTCAACAGGATCTATTGGCCGCGTTACATCAGTCATGATCAGTCACGAAGCAATTCGTTGATTGATGTTTTGGACCGTGTCTTTTCATCGACGGTTTTAACGATCACAGCACAGGCAAGGCTGGGGCCGGGGGTGCCATCAGGCAACGGCTTGCCCGGCAGACTGCCCGGCACAACCACTGAATAGGGCGGCACATAGCCCATGTGAACTTCACCTGTTTCGCGATTGATGATCTTGGTTGAGGCTGAGATGAAGACACCCATCGACAACACGGCACCTTCACCAACGATGACACCTTCGGCAACCTCTGAACGGGCACCGATAAAGCAATTATCTTCAATAATGACAGGGGCAGCCTGCAAAGGTTCCAACACGCCACCGATCCCGGCACCGCCAGAGATATGGACGTTCTTGCCGATTTGCGCGCAGGAGCCGACGGTGGCCCATGTGTCAACCATTGTGCCTTCATCAACATAGGCGCCAAGATTAACGAATGAGGGCATTAAAACCACTGTCGGGGCAATATAGGCGGACCGGCGTACAACGCAATTCGGCACCGCACGGAACCCGGCGGCGCGGAATTCCTCTGCGCCCCAACCATCAAATTTTGATGGGACTTTATCGAACCAAGTACCGTTATCGCCGGGGCCGCCCTTGATGATGTCCATATCTTCAATACGGAAGCCAAGCAGCACAGCCTTTTTCAGCCATTCATTCACTGTCCAGCTGTTGCCGGATTTTTCCGCAACCCGCAGTGTGCCTGAATCAAGCGCCAAAAGGGCCTGTTCAATGGCGTCGCGCATGGGGCCGGTGGTGCTGGGGGTCAGGCTATCACGGGCGTCCCAAGCTTCTTCAATGCTGGTTTGCAATGCCAGAGTGTCTGAACTCATCAATCTTGTCCTTTTGGTCTGAATGGTCTGCATTTTAGCGTTGAGGGGACAGTATCGGCGGGGCAGGGGAAGTCAAGCGGGCAAAGCGCCTAGGCCCCGGAAACGCGCGCTAAATTTCTTGCAAAAAGCCCTTAAGGTCGTGGGTAACGACATCAATGGCGTGGGCCGTATCATCTGCCTTAAATCTGTCAGCAGCAGGCCCGGCCCAAGCATAGTCATTTGGCACCAACAATGTGGCTAGGCCCAGTTCCTTGGCCGGAACCAGATTGCGGGCAATGTCTTCAACCATCACGGTGCGCGTGGCTTCAAACCCGAAATGGTCTAGCGCAGCTTCATATCCATTGCGTTTGGGCTTTGGCTCAAAATCGGCTGCTACAATATCGAACACGCCATCAAAGCAATGCCCGATGCCCAATCGGTCGAGCACGTTTTCGGCATGTTGTACTGTGCCATTGGTATAGATTGCCTTGCGACCGGGCAGGGCGGTGATCGCCGCTCCCAAATCGGGATGAGGGTCTACCGGGGTGACATCAATGTCATGAACATAATCCAAAAAAGCATCGGGCGTGATGTCGTGCTTTTCCATCAGCCCGTTCAGGGTGGTGCCATATTCATAGAAATAGGTTTTTTGGATGTGCTTGGCTTCGTCCAGACCAACCTTGAACAGGCCCATGATGAAACTGCCCATGCGTTCATCTATTTGGTCAAACAGACGGCAGGATGCGGGATAAAGCGTATTGTCCAAATCAAACAGCCACCCTGATGCCTGCCGCATCGCTGTTAAGCCGTCATCATTATGGACGGTCCAGCTCATTCCTGATTATCCATGTTCGCGGGTGATGGCAGCACCTTGTTCGGCAATCAGCGTGCCGGTGCCGTGTTCGGTGAACAGCTCAAGTATGACGGTGTGCGGAATACGGCCATCCATAATGACCGCGGCCTCAACACCCTTTGCGACTGCGTTCAAGCATGTCTGAATCTTGGGGATCATGCCGCCTGCGATAGTGCCATTGTCGATCAGGGCTTCAGCTTCTGCCGCTGAAACATTGGTGATCAGTTGGCCGTCGCTGTTCAGCACGCCAGCAATATCTGTCAGCATTAATAACCGTTTTGCACCGACGGCGGCGGCGATGGCGCCAGCGGCAGTATCGGCGTTGATATTGTAGGTGGCGCCATCTTCCCCAATGCCCACAGGGGCAATGACGGGGATAATATCTGAGCCGGTCAATGTGTCTAGCACGGCGGGGTTCACGGCTTTGGGTTCCCCAACATACCCAATGTCAGCGCCTGACCGGCTTTTGGTTTTTTCAGCGGTCAGCAGATTGCCGTCCTTGCCGGAAAGACCAATAGCCTTGCCGCCGGCGCGATTGATTGCGGTGACAATTGATTTGTTGATGGAGCCTGAGAGGATCATCTCAACAATATCTACGGTTGCCTTGTCGGTTACCCGCAAGCCATCAACAAATTCTGTTTCGATGTTCAGCCGTTCCAGCATCTTGCCGATTTGTGGCCCGCCGCCATGAACCACAATCGGGTTCACGCCCACCTGCTTTAGCAGCACGATGTCATGCGCAAAGCTGGTGGCAAGATCGTCATCAACCATGGCGTTGCCGCCGAATTTGATCACGACATTCCGCTTGTCATAATTCAGGATAAAGGGCAGCGCCTCTTGCAAGGTGCGTGCCGTGCTTAGCCAGTGCCGCCGCATGGCGTCCCGCCGCTTTGTATCCTGCTTTTTGTCTTCGCTGGTCATGATCAGTCTCTATCAGTTTGACTGTGATGAGTATTGGCAGAAAAACGGCTCTACAATCAAGGGCTTAAAAGCTAGTTAGGCGAGCGATTTGGGCCCGTAACTCACCAATACCCCACCCTTTTTCTGAGGAAGTCAGCGCCAAATCTGGGTGTGCCGCCACGTGTTTGGAGGCGATTTTGGCGGTATTTGCCGCCACTTTTTCCATCTCGTCAGGTTTGATTTTATCAAGCTTTGTCAGAACAATTTGGTAGCTGACGGCGCTTTTATCAAGCAGCTTCATAATCTCGATATCTGAATCCTTGGGGCCGTGACGGGCATCAATCAGCAACAAAACCCGGACAAGGTTCGGGCGTCCACGCAGATAACCGCGGACCAGTGCCTCCCACGAGCGGACTTTTTTTGGGTCTGCCTTGGCAAAGCCATAGCCGGGCAAATCAACCAGATAAACCGCGTCGTTGAGGTTGAAGAAGTTCAGTTCCTGCGTCCGGCCCGGCGTGTTCGATGTTCGCGCAAGTGTGTTGCGGCCGGTCATGGCATTTACAAGGCTGGATTTGCCAACATTGGACCGTCCGGCAAAGGCGATTTCGGGACGGTCTGCAGGGGGCAGATGCTGTAGGCCAACAACGCCCTTCACAAAGTCGCACGAGGCACGAAATAGTTTTCGTCCCTGATCAATATCAATCCCGTCCCGTGTCTCTTCAGACAGATGGGCTGGGACTAATTCATGCGCTTTTTCTTCTAGTTTGTTGGCCATTTTTTGGCGTCCCTTTATGCAGAACGCGCCCTATGATTTGTTTTCTGCTTCGACGGTACCGCCACCAATGGCAACACCCATCCGGCGCATGATCAGATATTGCTGCGCCAAGGACAGAAGGTTGTTAAACGTCCAGTAGACAACAAGACCGGAGGCAAAGCGTGCCAGCAGGAAGGTAAAGAAGATTGGCATCAGCTGGAAGATACGCGCCTGCATCTGGTCGGTGGGCGGCGGGTTCAGCTTTTGCATGGCAAACATGGAAATACCCATCGCCAGCGGCCAAATACCGATCATCAGGAAATCGGGTGGGCTGAAGGGGATCAGACCAAACAGGTTGAACATAGATGTGGGGTCCGGTGCTGACAGGTCTTGAATCCAGCCAAAGAATGGGGCGTGGCGCATTTCAATGGACACAAACAGGACTTTATACAGCGCAAAGAAAACCGGGATTTGGATCAGCATGGGTAGGCAGCCGGCCAGCGGGTTCACTTTCTCCTTCTTATAAAGTTCCATCATCGCCTGTTGTTGTGCTTGCGGGTTATCTTTGTGCGTTTCCCGCAGCTTCATCAATTCAGGCTGCACTTTCTTCATCTTGCTCATGGACTCATACGACTTGTTGGCAAGCGGGAAGAAGGCCAGCTTGTACAAGAGGGTCAGCAAAATAATGGCGATGCCGAAATTGCCCACATGGGTATAGAACCAGTCGAGCAAGAAGAATGTCGGCTTGGTCAGGAAGTAGAACCAACCCCAGTCGATAGACAGGTCAAACCGTGTGATGCCTTCGTCTTCATTATAAGTGTCGATCACATCAACCCGTTTTGCGCCGGCGAATAGACGGTGCGTTACAGTGATGTCACTATTGGGGGCAACGGTGCGCGCGCCCATAATATAGTCGGACTGGAATACCGGCTTGCCGCCAACTTGACGTTGGGAGAATTTGGCAGTGACGATTTCGTCTTGATTGGGAACCAGTGCGGTCATCCAATATTTGTCAGTGAAACCCAACCACCCGCCGGTTGTTTCAAACTTCTGCGGCCCGTCTTCCAACATCTCGTCGTAATCGACTTCGTTCAATTCGCCATTGAACACGCCATAGGCGCCTTCATGCAAAATATAGATGCCTTCAATCTGGGGAATGCCGGTCCGCTTGACCAACGCGTAAGGGTACAGGGTTTGCGCCGTGCTGCCCTGGTTCATCACCCGGTCGGTGACTGAAATCAGGAACTTGTCATCAATGCTGATTGTCCGTTCAAAAATCAGCCCTGACGGCGCGGTGTAGGTCAGCGTAACGGGGCTATCAACGCCCAGTGTGCTGTTGCCGGACAGGGACCACATTGTATCTTTTGTCGGCAGACCCAACGCGCCGGGATTTGCGGCGGTCCAACCAAAATCGGCCAGATAGGGATTGGGACTTCCTGCCGGGGACAGCAGGGAGACAAGCGGGCTGTCCTCTTCGATTGTTTCGCGATAGCCCGTCAATGTCAGGTCATCGATCCGCGCACCCTTTAAGGAGATGGAGCCTGTTACATTATGGTTTTCCACCTGAAGGCGGGGACTAATGCCAAGGCTGTCTTCACGGCTTAAGCTTTGCGTTGCGCCTTGGGCGGGCAACATTGTGCCATCGGGTTGCGGCAGGCCTTGTGCCCCAGCGGGGGCTGTCGGGGCATCGGCCAGATTGGTACCGCTACCGTTTTGCGTCCGCTCAATAGCGGATTGTTCGATCGGTGCAGGCGGTTCGGGAGCAAAAAACATCTGCCACACAAACAAAATCGCGCCCGAAAGGACAACAGCCAGCAACATGTTGCGATTGTCGGAATTCATAGCAACAACACTTCCCTTGGAATTTGGACCGCCCCAGTTTGGGCCCGGTAATTAGTGCAGGGTTTTAGCGGCCCTGTGCCCGCGTTTGAACCCGCGAAAGGACGCACCGCAAGGACGCACCACTAGGTGATTTTTCTTAATATAGGTCATCTCGTCAGTGCCCATCGGGCGCATCTTTATGACGGGGTGGGGGGACAGGGTCAAACCCCGAACTGCCGCCAAGCCATGTGATCGGGTGGCAACGCATGATCCGCTTGAACCCCAACCAGCCACCATACAACGCCCCATGGGTCTCAATCGCCTCCATCGCATAGGAGGAGCAGGTGGGTGTGTAACGGCAATTGGGCCCCAAAAAAGGGGAAATGGTCGCCTGATAAATCCAGATCAAGCCTTTGAAAACATATGCTAAGGGGCTGTTTTTCATTATTTATTTGCTGTCTGCGGGGTTTTCTTCCGCGTGTTGCTTTTGATGTTTTGGCGCGGTGCGTGAACTTTGGTCACGGCCTTTTCAAGGTCGCCGATCAATTGTTCAAAAGGTAGGTCAGCAGTTTCTATCTTGCCGATGATGACATAATCGGTGCCAGCCTTGCCCATTCGCGACAAAACGTCCCGCGCCGCGGCCCGCAAGCGCCGCTTGGTGCGGTTGCGACGAACCGCATTGCCCAATCGCTTTGTACAGGTGAAACCGATCCGAATCGTGTCGGGCTGGGCGTCCTCCGCAGGTGTTGGGCGTGCCTCGACAATCAGGCTGGAGAATCTGGCGCGGCTTCCCTTGCGAACCCGCAGAAAATCACGCCTTTCTTGCAGACTGATCATTGTCGGCGCTGTGCTTGGCTGGTCCATGCCCTATCTTGCCTTCAAATTACGGCTGCCGGAAACAGAAAAACCCCCGCAGAATCTACTGCAGGGGTTTCCAAAAATATCAATATGGGCGCATCCGCCCCGATTCACTCTAGTGAAATCAGGCAGATAGGCTGGCGCGACCCTTGGCACGACGGCGTGCAAGGATTTTACGGCCATTCTTTGTCGCCATGCGAGAACGGAACCCGTGGCGGCGTTTACGAACCAGACGGCTCGGCTGAAATGTCCGTTTCATAGCGGACTCCCTTAGTTTCCGGGGCGCTTCGTCAAATCATCACTGATTTGCGGGGGCCCTAAGCCTATACGGCAAAATTCATATGGTCAGGCAAGAGCCCGATTTGAATGGCGGTGTATAGGGCGGCAGCAAAGGCAAGTCAATCAAATCAACTGTGAAAATGCAGGCTCGTGCCAACCTGTCGCGCCTTTGAAGCCGTATTAAGATCACAAGCGCACACGGCTGATCACAAGGAATTGTTCGTGGGCTGACTTTTGCCGAAACTAGCGTCATTGTGGCCCAAAGGACAGGTGAATGATGAATTTTGGCTTAAAGACAGGAAAATATGCCCCCGCAGCATGGGCTATGAGCTGCCTGATGATGGTGTTTATCGGCCTGTCAGCCCCTGTGCAGGCGCAAAATTCTGCGGAATTCTCTGCGGATCACAGCCCCTGGGGTCAACTGCTTGGGACATATGTGTCTGCCCACAAGGATGGGGTGAACCGCTTCGACTATGGTGCAGTAACAACGCAGGATCGCGCAACATTGGATGCTTATCTGGAAATGTTGGCGTCCAAACCGGTGTCAAAGGCAGCGCGGGGCCAGCAAATGGCCTTTTGGATCAATCTTTATAATGCGCTGACTGTGCAAGTGATTCTGGATAATTACCCGGTCGATTCGATTCGGCAGATCACAAATGGCTTCCTGTCTTTTGGGCCGTGGAAAGTAAAACGCATCACTGTTGAGGGACAGCAGCTTTCACTGGACGCGATTGAGCATGATATTTTGCGGCCACAATTTCGTGACCCGCGCATACATTATGCAGTGAACTGCGCCTCATGGGGCTGTCCGAACCTGCAACAACAGGCATTCACTGCCGACAATCTGGAACTGTTGCTTGATCAGGGTGCGCGCGCGTACATCAATCATGAGCGCGGCGTGACAATCTCTGACGCGGGACGACTGATCGTGTCGAGCATTTATGATTGGTTCAAAGCCGATTTCGGTCATGATGACGATCAGGTGCTGGGGCATATTCGAACCTATGCCGATGCGGCATTGCTTGATGCCTTGTCAGGGCACGATGCAATTGATGGCTATGAGTATGATTGGACGCTGAATGCGCCTGATCGCAACAAGGGTGACTATTGATATGTCAGAAGCTGTAGAAAAGCGGAAATCACCGCTGCGCCAATGGGCTCCGCTGATGCTTTTAATTGCGCTAGGTGTGTTGGTTTATTCGCAAGGGTGGCATCACTATTTGTCTTTGGAGTTTGTTGCGGATAATCGTGACGCGCTTCAAGGCTTTGTCGCAGATACTTATGTGCTGGCGATTATTGTCTTTGCAGTGATCTATGCCATCTCAACAGCCTTGTCGTTGCCCGGTGGTGTAATTCTGACAATCCTTGGCGGTTTTCTGTTTGGGCCATTTGTTGGTGGCGGCATTGTCATATTTGCGGCCACAATCGGGGCGACCGGTATTTTTCTGATCGCGCGGTCTTCTGTCGGGGAGCCACTTGCCAAGCGGGCAGGGCCGTGGCTTGAAAAACTACGTGATGGTTTTCAGGACAATGCGATGAGTTATCTTTTGTTCCTGCGGTTGGTGCCCGCATTCCCGTTCTGGTTGGTCAATCTTGCACCCGCATTATTGGGCGTCCCCATGCGGACTTATGTGATTGGGACATTCTTTGGGATCATACCGGGCACATTTGCCTTTGCCTTTGTGGGTGGCGGGCTTGATTCCATTATTGCAGCCCAGCGCCAATCCTATGACGAGTGCGTCGCCAGCGGTGCTATGGATTGCGCCTTCACACTGGACCCCGGCGCATTAATCACGACCCAGTTGCTGTTGGCTTTTGCCGCGTTGGGTGTCGTCGCCCTGCTGCCGGTTGTGGTCAAGCGTCTGCGTTCATCAAATTAATTATAGGGCTAACTATGTCTGAAATTCTAAAACCTGATTTATGTGTTATCGGCGCGGGGTCCGGCGGGTTATCAGTTGCTGCGGGCGCTGCGCAAATCGGTGCCTCTGTTGTATTGATTGAAAAGCACAAGATGGGCGGTGATGGCCTGAACTATGGTTGCGTGCCTTCCAAAGCGTTATTGGCTGCGGGTAAACACGCCCACCACATGCGCACCGGCGCGCCGTTTGGTGTGACGCCGGTAGACCCGCAAATAGATTTTTCCAAGGCGATGGATCATGTGCATGAAACCATTGCCAAGATTGAACCGCATGATTCGGTTGAGCGGTTCGAGGGGTTGGGCTGTACAGTTATTCAGGCCCCCGCGAAATTTATCAATAATCGTGAGGTTGAGGCCGGCGGTAAAACCGTCCGGCCCCGGCGGTTTGTGATCGCAACCGGGTCCCGCCCCGCGGTGCCGGATATAGCAGGGCTTGCCGATGTGCCCTATTTCACAAACGAAACCCTTTTTGAAAATCGCGCCTGCCCTGAACATTTGATCGTTTTGGGCGGTGGTCCTATTGGGCTTGAGATGGCGCAGGCCCATCATCGGTTGGGCGCGCGTGTTACCGTGCTTGCCCGCTCAACGATCGCCAGTAAGGAAGACGATGAATTGGTGGCGATACTACGCGACCAGTTGAAGAATGAAGGCATTGAGATTGTTGAGCAGGCGCAAGTGCAGTCATGCACCAAAACAGTGGATGGCCTAGCCGTTCGTGTCTTGATTGATGGCGCGGTGCGCGAAATTGCCGGGTCGCATTTGTTGGTGGCGACAGGGCGGGTTCCGAATGTTGAGGGGCTGGACCTTGGTGCTGCTGGCATTGCCCATCAGGATTGCGGCATCACGGTGGACAAGGGGCTGCGCACATCGAACAAGCGCGCCTTTGCCATCGGTGATGTGACGGGCGGGCCACAATTCACGCACGTTGCTGGGTATCATGCCGGTATTATCATTCGGCGGACATTGTTTCGCACCCCCGCCAAGGCTGATCACAGTGCGGTGCCGCGCGTCACTTATACGGACCCTGAATTGGCACAGATCGGATTGACGGAAGAAGACGCGAAAGCAAAAAACATAACGACCAAGATCGTTGAATGGCCATTGTCTGATAATGACCGGGCGGTGGCGGAGCGGATAGAACATGGCCTAGTAAAGATTATCTGTGCCCCCAATGGCAAGATTTTGGGTGCCGGATTGGTTGGTCCCGGTGCTGGTGAGTTAATGGCGCCGTTGATTTTGGCCATTTCGCAAGGATTGAAAATTGGCGCCTTTGCCTCGCTTATCATTCCTTACCCAACCTTGGGGGAGGTGCCGAAACGGGCTGCGGGGTCATGGTATACGCCGATGTTGTATAGCGATCGCACGCGGATGATTGTGAAGCTGTTATCCAAGCTGGGATAAGCATGAGCGTCTGTGTTAAGCTGCCTGCCGATGGTTAATGATGTGCAGACAAACGAAAAAGGGAAGCCCGCCAGGTCAGGCGGGCTGGGCCTATCTGCGCGCGTGCTACTGCTGACCATCAGCTTTATTATGTTGGCCGAGTTGTTGATATTCGTCCCATCCATTTCGCAGTACCGCATTTCATGGTTAGAGGACCGTTTGGCCAATGCGCAGATCGCGGCACTGGCATTGCTTGCCGCTGATGATGAAATGGTCCCCCCCTCATTGCGTGAAGAGTTGCTGCGCAATGCAGAGGTGAAATCGGTGGTATTGCAGCGAAGCGAAGAAAAACATTTGATATTGTCAGATGATATGCCGCCTGATTACGGGGCCTATTATAATCTTGATGCGCGGGGCTGGCTGCAATCGATTGGCGACGCGTTCCGCACAATGTTCCGGCAGGAAAGCCGCTATATTCGTGTGCGAGGTATGGCCCAGTATGAGGCTGGCGGGTTTGTTGAAATCGTTATTGCAGAAGAACCATTATGTGCAGCATTGATCACCCATGCCCAGAATATATTTCTGTTATCGCTTGCCATCGCCCTGATTGTTGGCGTGCTGCTTTATCTGGCATTGGCAGGTATGATTATTACGCCGCTGCAGCGATTAATAAATGCCATGACAGGGTTTCGCGCTGCACCAGAAAGTGACACTCACCTGGTCGTGCCATCAACCCGCGCGGATGAATTAGGCGCGGCAGAATCAGCGTTGGCCGCGATGCAACAAGATTTGCAGCATTATCTGAAACTGCAGGGCAGGCAGGCTGCCTTGGGCCGTGCAGTGCAAAAAATCAATCATGATTTGCGTAATATCTTTACGACGGTGCAATTGTTGTCAGATCGGCTGGGGGATAGTGAAGACCCTGCCGTGCGCCGCGTTGCGCCGCGTTTTATTGGGGCAGTTGACCGGGCCTTGTCTATGTCGCAATCAGTTTTGAAGTATGGCTCCGCAGAAGAGGATCCGCCCCGCAAAAGGCAAATGAACCTGCATACGCTGGTTGATGAAGTGGGCAGTGCTGTGCTGGTGACAGGGGCGGGACCTGTGGATCAGGGCGCAATCCGTTTTTCAAACAAGGTGGAACCAGATTTTGAAGTGGTTGCCGATCCCGATCAGCTGTTTCGAGTTTTGATCAATATTAGCCGCAATGCCGTGCAGGCATTTGAAGGCCAAGTTGCTGGTGGCGACGCAGTGGGGGATGTGATGATTTCCGCTAACCGTGACGGGGGCAATATTATTGTTGATATAGAAGACAATGCTGGCGGTGTGCCAAATGATGTGCAGGCCCGCTTGTTTGAGCCTTTTGCGACCTCATCAAAGGCGGATGGAACCGGGTTGGGGCTGACGATTGCGCGCGAGTTGGTCGAAGGTCATGGCGGCAGCTTGATCCTACATCATAGTGATGCGACGGGGTCTTGTTTCCGCATTTGTTTGCCGGACCAATAAAGGGAAACCAGTGATGGCATGGGATGCAGATCAATATTTGAAATTCGAAGATCACCGCACGCGGCCTGCGCGCGATTTGGTGAACGCCCTGCCGCCTATTGCGCCCAGTCATATCGTTGATCTTGGGTGTGGAACAGGGACATCGACAGCCCTATTGCGTGTCCAATTTCCTGATGCGCAGTTGAACGGCATTGATAACGCACCTGAAATGCTGGCGAAGGCGGCAAACATGAACCTGCCAGATGTTAGCTGGCAGGTGGCTGATGTTGCAGCGTGGGCAGCAGATCGCGCGGGCCCTGCGTTTGATTTGATATATTCCAATGCCTTGTTCCATTGGCTGGGTGAGCATGAACTACTCTTCCCGCAGTTAATAGCGCGGTTGACCCCCGGTGGTATTTTGGCGGTGCAAATGCCCCGAAATTTTGAAGAACCAAGCCATCAATTGACGATCGATTGCCTGAACGATATGGGGTTAAGCAACCTGATCCCCACGACATGGCTACAAGGGGCGGTGGGATTGCCAAGCCAATATGATGATTGGTTGCGGCCCCACAGCCTGTCGCGGTCTATCTGGACGACCACATATTATCACCGACTTGAAGGTGATGCCCCGGTGCTGAATTGGATCAAGGGCGCTGCCCTGCGGCCAATCCTTTCTGCCTTGAATAACGACCAAACGGTAGAGCTTGAGGCACGTTTAGAACGCCTGTTGGCGCAGGCCTATCCGCCGATGGATGATGGGGCGGTTTTATTCCCCTTCACCCGTTTGTTTGTTATCGCAGAAAAGACCCCGTAACGGGCCGCTAGTCGCCAAGAGCAACGCCTTCTCTGCGCGGATCAGCGCCACCTTGTAGTTCACCATCCTTATAGATAATGGCTTGAAGGCCGCTGGTTAGTTCCGGTGTTGTCACAATATGGCCCATCGCTTGCAGCGCGTCTTTATGTGCTTCAAGCGCGGTGCCTTTTTCCAGCTCAGTTGTGCCATTTCTGTTCACATGATGCGGCAGGTTCAATGCCGCCTGTGCATCCAATCCCCAATCCAATATCCCGACCAATGATTGCGCGACATAGGCAATGATGCGGCTACCGCCGGGGGAGCCTACCGCCGCGTGGAATGAGCCATCTTCATTAAAGACCAGCATGGGTGACATAGATGATCGGGGACGTTTGCCGCCATCAACGCGATTGGCAACTGGCAGGCCATCACGTTCCGGAATGAAGGAAAAATCGGTTAACTCGTTGTTCAGAAAAAACCCCCCTGCCATAATGTGGGCACCAAAAGGCCCCTCTATGCTCGCTGTCATGGAGACTGTTTGCCCCCATTTATCTCTTACGGACAGGTGGGTTGTTGACGGCACCTCAAGGCTTCCATCAGGGGCATAGGCAAGTGGTTGGTTGCTTGGTGGCAGGCCGGGGTCCGCCTCCTGTTTGACAACTTGTTCAGGGTTAATCAATGCTGCCCGGTTGGCAAGATATGTTGGGTCCAGCATGCCATAGACGGGCACATCAACAAAATCAGGGTCGCCCACATACATATTGCGGTCGGCATAGGCAAGGCGGCTGGCCTCTGACACCAGATGGACTGCCTTGGCGGAGCTTGGCTCTACCGTTGCCATGTCGAACCGTTCGAGCAGCCCCAAAATTTGTAGGACAGTCACGCCGCCGGATGTGGGCGGGGGCATGCCGCACAGCCGCCAGCTGCGGTAGGCGGTGCAAAGCGGGGTTCGTTCAACAGCCTGATAGGTAACGAAATCCGCTACTGTCATATCGCCGGGCGCGCCAACGGAGTTGTTGATCGTCTCAACCATCTGGCGTGCCAGTGGCCCGCGATAAAATCCGTCTCGTCCCTTTTCGGCGATCAGTTCCAATGTGTCGGCATAATCAAGGTTCATCAAATATTCGCCCTGCCGGATGGGCAGGCCATCTGACCTATATAGATAGTCTTTGGCGATGGGCATTTCCCGAAGGATAGGGTCGCGAAGGGCTGCCTTATAAAGACGGGGACTGATTACAAAGCCGTTCTTGGCCAAATCAATCGCGGGGGTAAACAAATCGGCCCAAGGAAGCCGCCCATGTTTTTCGTGCGCCAGTGCCATCAGTGCAATCATTCCTGGCACGCCAACCGACCGGCCGCCGACAACCGCTTCGCCAAAGTCCATACGGTCGCCATTTTTCAAGAAACGATCGGGTTGTGCCGCACGGGGTGCCTTTTCACGTCCGTCATAGGCATGAATGCCGCTAGATAGGCCGTCATGCACCATCATGAAGCCGCCGCCGCCAATGCCGCTTGATTGTGGTTCAACCAATGTCAGCACAAGTTCAGCGGCAATTGCGGCATCAACGGCGGACCCGCCATTGCGCAGAATTTTCAATGCTGCCCGTGTTGCATAGGGGTTGGCGGTTGCCGCCATATGGGTGTCGGCTGTGGCAGCCTCTTCCCGTTGTTGATTTGCGAACCACTGACGGGGGTCTTCTTCTTTTTCGGGCCTCTCAGGGAAAAAGGCAATGATAGCGCCTGCCAAAGCCACGACGCCGATCAAACCAAAAAAGGCAAGCATTCTGTTAGACATGGTGGCACTATGCCTTTTCATGTCGATCAGGAAAAGCCGGAAAGGAATAAAATCGCATGACGGTTCAAACAGGCCAGCGCAATTTATTGACAGATGTTGATGGTATCAGTGTCGGTAACGCCGAAGATCATGCTGTGCGAACCGGTGTGACTGTCATTTTGCCTGATGAGGCGGCGATCGCCGGTGTTGATACGCGCGGTGGCGGTCCCGGTACGCGGGAAACAGATGCGCTTGACCCCGCTTGCCTTGTTGATGCCGTGGATGCGGTTGTCCTGTCCGGTGGGTCAGTATACGGATTGGCCGCGGCGGATGGTGTTGTCAATTATTTGGGCGCGCAGGGCAGGGGCTATCGTTTAGGGGCAGCAGAAATGGCATGTCCCGTGGTGCCGGGGGCCATTTTGTTTGATTTGATGAATGGTGGCGACAAGGGGTGGGGCGTTGATCCGCCCTATCGTGCGCTTGGAACCGCAGCGTGTCAGGCTGCCGGCAAGGATTTCACGCTTGGCAATGCGGGTGCAGGGATGGGCGCGATTGCAGGTCAGGTGAAGGGCGGCCTTGGTTCCGCATCAATTGCGACGGGTGATGGGATACAAATAGCGGCATTGATAGCGGTAAACCCCTTTGGGTCAGTGATGATGCCGGGGACGAATAGTTTCTGGTCCTGGCCATATGAAGTGGATGGCGAGTTTGGCGGCGTACGCCCCGACACCAGCCTGTCAGCGCATGGCTGGCCTGCCGATACCAAGGCGGGTCCGGATTTCGACGCTGGCATGTCTGCAATGCAGGCAGCAGCCACCAATCCGGCAGCGAATACGACGATCGGTGTCGTCGCAACGAATGCTGCGCTGACGCCGGGCGAGGCCAAACGGCTGGCGATCATGGCCCAAGATGGGTTGAGCCGCGCCATACGCCCGGTTCACACGCCCGTGGATGGTGATACGCTGTTTTCGCTGGCAACAGGACGGGTCGAGCTGGCTGACCCGCGCCCCTTCCAACTTGCCCGGCTGGGTACCCTGGCTGCTGATTGTGTGGCGCGGGCTGTCGCGCGAGGTGTGTATGAGGCTGAGAGTATTGGCGATATACCTGCCTACCGGACTTTGCCATCATAAGGCGCGATGGGCGTGTGGGGATGGTTAACCCAAGGTCACATGCGACAATGGTACAACAGAAATCACCCGATTAACGCTGTTTGTCGCGTTCGCAAGGTGGATTTCTTGTGCAATTGTTCATGAAATTGGCAAGAATTCGCTTAACAGCCAACCGGACATAAGTTCGGGACAATGAAAAGACAGCAGATTGGATGGGGAAATTCAATGCGTACTGAACAAAAGCCCGTGTGGCACCGCCAGCTATTTGTAGGCACAATTTTAGCAGCAGGCGTTGCCGTTGCGCTGCCTGCCTATGCACAGGAAGCTGATGTGGAGGCCGCCGCAGAAGCCGAAGCAGACAGCTATTCAGGGCCCAAACTCGACGAGATTGTGGTGACCGCCCAGAAGCGTGCCGAGGACGTTCAGGATGTGCCCTTGTCGGTTAGTGCCATCGGTGGTGAGGCGTTGAAGGAAAAGAACATCGCCAACCTTGAACAGGTTGCTGACAATGTGCCCAACCTGCATATCGAAGCGGCCCCGACCTTCAACTACATCTACATGCGTGGCATCGGTTCTGGCTATAACCGCGGTTTTGAACAGTCCGTCGCGACGATTATTGACGAAGTGTTCTATGGCCGTCCCAGCTATCTCTCCAACGGGATGCTTGACCTTTATGCCATTGAAGTGCTGCGCGGCCCGCAAGGCACATTGTTCGGCAAAAACTCGGCCGCCGGTGTTGTTCACATGCGTACCGTCGACCCTGAACCTGAATGGGCATTCGATGGCGACGTGATGTACGGTATGGACAATCATTACCGTATCCGAACAGCATTTCAGGGTCCGTTGATTACAGATGACTTGTCTTTCCGCGTTGCCCTGCTGCGTGAGGAGCGTGACGGCCTGACCTTCAATACAACGCTCGGCAAAGATGAAGAGAATGTAGATAATGTCAGTGCCCGCATAAAACTGTTGTGGGAGCCGACTTCAACCTTGTCGATCAAACTTGCAGCAACAGGCAATACTGTTAATCAGGGTGGTAGTGGCCAGCAATTGCTGAAAATCCTGCCCCGTCACCGTGCGGCAATGGAAGTATTCGATGATCAGGTGAATGACAGCTTTACCGATGATCGCAGCCATACAGATGTGCCCGGTTTCGTTGACCGCGACACATGGGACACCACAATGACGGTCAATTGGGATATTGGTGAATATACACTGACCAATGTTTTGAATTATGCCCAGATGGATGAAGATGTGGCCTATGATGCCGACTTCTCGCCCATCAAATTCCTGCAGCTGGACAATAATGAAAATTATGACCAGATCAGTCAGGAACTGCGGTTGACCTCACCGCCCGGCACAATCGAATTCGTTACCGGCCTTTACTATTACGCCAACCATTTGGTTGCGACTTTCGATATTACTGATTTCTTGACAGTGGTAGAGATTGGCAATGTAACCGGTCAGGTTGACCAGCAATATGACAATGCCTTGTTGGGTACACAGGCTGCGTTGCAAATCCAGCTGCGCCAAACTTTGGATGGCGGCGCGGCGCAAGAAACATCAACCACACTGTTTGATCAGGAATCGGAATCATTCGCGATCTTTGGTCAGGGCACATGGCATATCACCGATGACTTTGGCTTGACGCTTGGGTTGCGCGGCACCATGGAAACCAAGGATCTGGTGTATGATCATCGCCTGTTCAACAATCTGACAGGTGGCGAAGGCGAAGTTGGCCCGACCAATCCGCTGGGTGCGCAGGCGTTTCCGGTCATTCAATCGGGGAATGTGCAATTCGCTGCAACGCGTGAGCGTAAGGAATATGATGTCAGCCCCAAGGCTTCATTGGCCTATCAGTGGAATGACGACATCATGACTTATCTGACATATGCGGTTGGCTTTAAGTCCGGCGGTTTCAACGCGCAGGCATTGAACGAAAGCCAGCTTGAGTATGAAGAAGAAAACTCTGTCGTTTATGAAGCGGGTATCAAGTCTGAACTGTTCTATGGTGCAATGCGGTTGAATGTGTCTGTCTTCTTGTCTGACTATCAGGACTTGCAGACCACGGCCTTTGATGGCGTGACCTTTGTGGTGACCAATGCAGCCAGCGCGACCATTCAGGGGATTGAGGTTGATGGTGCCTTTCTGCCGATGGAAAACCTGATGCTGACATTCTCAGGCTCATACACAGATGCTACATTTGATTCGTTCCCAACCGGTCCTTGCCCGGCGGAAGATAACGCGCAGTTCCCGAACTTCCTGATCGGTTTTGTTCAGTCACCGCCTCCGTGTGATTTGGCGGGTGAGCGTTTGGTGAATGTGCCTAAGGTGACGTTGAACATGGATGCTGCCTATGATGTTGAGTTTGGCAATTCCGGCATCAATCTGCATATTGGTGGCGGCGTCAACTATCAGACCGAACAATTCATGGCACTTGACCATGACCGGTTTGATGTTCGTCCCGAAACGGTTGTGTTCAGTGCGCGCGTTGGGCTGCGCCAGTCAGAAGGTGCCTGGCAGGTTATGATCCACGGGACAAACCTGACTGATGTTGAAGAAATCTATACCACCGCTGACGTGCCGACATTTGTCGGGTCGCATTTTGGGACACCGTTTCCTGAGCGTCGCGTGACCGGTGAGGTCAGGGTTCAGTTCTAAACTAACCCGATCTGATCAGTGCTGAATAAAAGAAGGCCCCGCAATGTGTCGGGGCCTTTTTGTTTGTGCTTAGAAAATTTTGTGATCAGGGGATGATCAAAAGAACAGGCGTTGCAGCCTTTAGAACCGCTTCACCTTCCTTGCCGTCAGGGCGTCTGTATACTGCTTCACCCGTTTTACGTACACGTGTTAGGTGCGCAATGAAGCGGTCGCCTGATTTCGGCGTCAGCACAGATAGGGCGCCGACTGATGCTGTATCAATATTGCTGGATTGGCGTTCAAACACAGCAACAGAATCATCAAGCGCAAGAAAGGGGCCTTTTTCAGCACGAATTTGCGCCGCTTCCATTTCCTGTGTTTCATCGACGCGCAATGCGCCCTGAATACGATAACGTAAATCAGCGGCAAGCGACAGTTTTTCAGCCGCCTTGCTGATCGCGCCATAGCCGTCAATCACATGGTCCATGGCAACCAGCACCAGACCCATGTCACCCATAAGGCCAGCGCGACGCAAAGCTTCATCGCTTGATAGCCGTAAGAAGCCGCAAACGGCTTCAATCTCATGGGGTTTAAACCAGACCTCGCCGCGGAACTTTCTGCTCAGCAGTGATGGATCCATTTTCATTTGACGCGCGATCGCCCGTAGGGACTGTCCCGCCTCATCCAGTGCATCATAGAACCACTGGCTATCTATTTTTGGTGGCCGTTTCATGCGGCGTATTGTGGTTCAAAGCGCAACGAAGTCAAGGCAACATATTGGGATATTGTAAGGAAAAGCCAATTTTCCCGCCTGAAGTGCTGATTATGTCCCGCTATGCGATTTCACGGCCTGTTGAAAATAATGCTTGATGGTCAGTGGGACATTGAACAAGTGCGCGCGTCCGAAGGGTCTTGGAAAGACGAATGGCTGACATTGCTTGTCTCCATACCTTTGATATTGGCATTTGTGTCTGACGATGCGCGCGACGCAGTGCGGGCAGGTTTCGAAGCCTTGTCAGCGATGCCGGATTGGTACCGGTGGGCAGTCGGCGTCGTTTTTGCTGCCAGTTTCGGCGTAAAAAAGGCCGTTAACCTAATTGGACGGTGGAACGGCAAATGATACAGGGCTACACAACGATAACATGGCGATGGGTCGTGGGCCTGTTGATCGGCGCGATGATCACCGGTGGGGGGTGGCTTTATTCCGGTATGATTGACCGGACGCAGACGGCTCTTGACCGGGCTGATATCGCCCATGCCATTGCCCAAGAGAATGCCCTGTCAATTAGGGGATTGGTCGAGGTTGAGAAAGGAAATCATCGGGTGCGCGATGAATTGGTGGCCCGTTTCCGAAACGTTGCGGACGACCGCACAGCGGATATTGAGGCGTTGCGTGCATTGCAGCATGAGACACGAAAAGAGTTAACGGCACTCGATAGACGCTTGACGCGGATAGAGGCCTCGCTCAATCATTAGGGGGAATTGCGAAGAAGGCCGCCCATGCATCGATTTTTGAAAATCACGTTGATCCTGTTTGTGTTCCTGACAATAGCTGGGGTGGGGCTTATTCGTTTTGTGCTGCTCGCTCACGCTGATCTGAAGCCCTATGAACATTTGTTTGTTGATCAGGCAGACCAAGCAGTCCCCGGCGAGGTTCGTGTGACCTATGCCGGGGTATCAACTATGTTGATCAGTGATGGCACCACCAACCTGATGGTGGACGGCTTTTTCACCCGGCCAGATATTTTGCATGTGATGTTTGACAAGGTATCGCCAAATGATCGCGTCATTGACAGGGGGCTAGAGCGGCTGGGTGTAGCAGAACTTGACGCCATTTTTCCGGTTCATGCCCATTATGATCACGCGATGGATACACCGATTGTTGCCGCCAAAACCGGCGCAAAAATGCTGGGTGGGAAGTCCGCGGCCATGATCGCGCGCGGTGCAGGTCTACCAGAAGAGCAGATTGTGGTTGTGGCACAAGGTGAAGTGCATAGGTTTGGAGCCTTTGATATTCGATTTATAGAAAGTGTACACGCGCCTGTGGCGACACAGAATGCCATGCAGCCCGACATTCATGAACCTTTGACCCCGCCTGCCAAGGCCTTCGCCTATCCGACCGGACAGGCATGGGCGATAGTGATTGGGCACACCGATCAAGATGGTATGCGTCACCAAATGCTGGTGCAGGGCAGTGCGGGCTTTGTTGAAGGTGCATTGGATGATGAAAATGTCGATGCGGTGTTTCTAGGCATAGGGGGGCTTGGCTCCCAACCGCCGCTTTACCAAATGAATTACTGGAACGAAACTGTCAGCGCAACCGACCCGCAAAAAGTGTACCCCATTCATTGGGATGATTTCTTCATTCGCCTGTCTGAACCATTGAAGGCCAGCGGCGGCCCCTTGAACAAATTTTCGGACGGCATGGATTTTCTCTTGGCGGAAGCAGAGGCAGAGGGACGGACAGTTCATATGATGAAGGCATTTGCCACCGTGCTGCCATTTCGCCAATAGGGCTGCGTATTTAGGCGAATTGTCGTTGGCTGGATCGGCATCCGCATATATGGCATATGTGTGGGCACCATTATTCAACGCCGGAGTTGTCCATGATTGATTTATATACCGCGCCAACCCCGAACGGCTGGAAAGCCAGTTGTACGCTTGAGGAGTTGGGCTTGCCCTATAATGCCCACCTGGTGAACCTGTCAGAGGGCGATCAGAAAAAACCCGATTTTTTGGCGGTAAACCCCAATGGGCGTATTCCGGCAATAATCGATCGGGATGCTGGCGACCAACGGGTTTTCGAATCGGGCGCCATCATGATTTATCTGGCCGAAAAGGCAGGCAAGCTTTTGCCGACCAGCGGTCCTGCACGGGTAGAGACGCTGGGCTGGCTGATGTTCCAGATGGGCGGTGTTGGCCCCATGATGGGGCAAGCCAACGTCTTTTATCGCTATTTCCCTGAGCGTATCCAGCCGGCCATTGATCGATACCAAAACGAAAGTCGGCGCTTGTTTGAGGTGCTGGATGGCCGTTTGGGTGAAACCGAATGGCTTGCTGGCGAAGAATTTACAATCGCCGATATTGCCAACTGGTGCTGGAGCCGGACTTACAAATGGTCAGGCGTTTCAATTGACGGCCTAGACAATTTGCAGCGTTGGCACAATGCAATGAAAGCACGCCCTGCCTGCCGCAAGGGTGTTGAAGTGCCGTTCAAAATCGCCTCCTTGCTGGAGGAAGGGCGCGACGAGGAAGCGGAAACTTTCGAAGAAAATGCCCAGAAAATAGTACAGCTTTAACTACAAAAGTTGCCGCCTTAAATAGGCCAGTGATTTATCAAGCGCCCCTTGATCAAGATGTTCGGTCAGGGTGGCATGTTTGTTGCCGGGCAAAACGATCGGTGTAAAACCATCCCCCAACTCTGCCTTCAGGCGTTCAAATCGGGCGTTCGGGCACATGGGGTCTGCATCATATTTGATGCCGATGACCGCATCCTTACCCATCTGCTTAACTGTGTCTTTCACGGTCTGTAATTCCGTTGCCGACATATGCAGCGCGGTCGCGTTCCTGATCGGCAGTGACGGTTGTGCCGCCACAGCCGCATTCACACCCGGTTCAGCAATAAGCGTAATGGCAAAGTTTCCGGTTAGACACATGCCAATGACCCCGGCCTTGCCTTGACCTGCCGCGCCGCATTCTTCAACAGCTTTGACCAGCAGGGCGCGGAAATAGTCAACAATGGGGCTGGAACGGTCAGCGGCCAGCATGTGAAACTCTTTGGACACACAGACCCGTAATGTGTTGCCCAGTATTGCTTTCTTGCCCACGCCACCAAATAACAATGGCAGGTAAATGCGAAACCCCTGATCCGCGATAGTGTTGCACAGCGCAATACATTGTTTGGTCATGCCCGGTAGTTCATGCATGACCAAAATTGCTGGTCCTTCACCACGGCAATAGACAGGGTGGCTTGCCCCATCATGTGTGAATGTATAAGGGGCCTCAAAACCGGGAATATTTACGGTGCTCATGAATTGTCCTGCCAATCGGAAAGTTTCATGCCCATTCTGATGTGCATTGGCACGTCAAACGGCTCTTCAAGTTGTGGTAACCGTGTCTCTACAAGTGGTGTCATGCCAACCTGTTGATAAAATCTAACTGCGGGTTTGCGGCTGCAAACGTCTAATAATACCCAGTCAAAGCCATCTTGCTTGGCGCGATTAAAGCTGTTTGTCAGAAGACGATAACCAACCCCGCGCCCTTGGGCCTGGGGCAGGGCAGCCAAATTGGATAGGTAATAGGCCCCGTCTGGGATCTCTGGCACGATGGGCGCAATTGTCGGCCAACGTGTATTGACCAGCGCAGCTTCCTCTTCGGTCAACGCTTCTGCCAGGGCGGCAAGGTGGGCGGGCACCCGCTCTTCAATACTTTTGTTTGTGTAGCTTAACTCAATGCCAATCAACTGGTCGTCAGAATATGCCGCCTGTGTTGCCTTGTGGCTGAATATACTGTCGGGTTTGGGCCATGACTGCACCATCGCCCTGACAAATAGGTCCTTATCGCCGTAATTATAGCCGAATATTTCGTAACCTGTTGCCCAAATAAGTTCAGCTGCGGTTTCTGCCTGATCCGGGCGTGCTGGCTCAAACCGGATCGTCGCAGGATCAATCGGCGCGGGGCCTTTTGGTTGTTCTTCACCTGTCATGTCGTCTATACCCCCAAATGTAAAGTTGGGCCATTATAGCCCCCCCGTGTAACGGGGCTAGTCATAGCTTGCCGGGAGGACGACCGGAAAATTCCGGGTTGGTCCTTGAAATTGTGAGTAAATTCGGACTTTTGCCAAGCAACAAAACAGGCTAGCTTTCCGAATTACGACTGGGGTACGCCAAAGCGCGTGGGGAGTATTTTTATGGAACAGGTGACCAACCTGATGCAGCAAGCTTGGAATCATCCGGATTTCTGGCTGTACGCTGCGATTCCTGCCATTGCCGGTGCAATCGGCTGGGCAACAAACTGGCTGGCGATCAAGATGACGTTTTTTCCGGTTGAGCCAATAGGCTGGCCGCCCTTTTTGGGTTGGCAGGGGGTTATCCCATCCCGTTCTGAAAAGATGTCAGGCATTTTCGTTGATAACTCTTTGGCCAAACTTGGCACGACGGCTGAGTTGTTTGAGGCGTTTGAGACGGATGAATTGAAGGAGCATTTGGTCCGCTCCCTAAAGCCCCGTATCGAAGAATTTATTGATGACATTATGTGTGAAAGTAATGCTGTCGTTTGGGAAAATCTGCCCAGCCTGACAAAGCGATTGGTTTATGCGCGTGCGCGCTCCACCATTCCGCGTATCGCAGATTCAATGATGGAAGAAATCAATGAACGGTCAGAAGAGTTGATCGACATGCATGGCATGGCCACTGATCTTTTGACCCGCGACAAGACATTGCTAAATCGTATGTTTATGGAATGCGGCGAGGCCGAGTTGAATTTCGTGATCAAGGCGGGGCTTTATCTGGGATTTCTATTTGGTGTGACTCAAATGCTGGCTTGGATCTATTTCCCACAATGGTGGGTCTTGCCTGCCTTTGGTTTTTTGGTAGGTGCGACGACCAACTGGATTGCGCTGAACGCCATTTTCCGTCCATTGCATCCATACAAGATCGGGCCCGTAACTTTTCTGGGGTTGTTCATCAAACGTCAGGACGAAGTGTCAAAAACCTTTGCACGATTGTCTACGGCTGATGTTTTGACCGTGGGCAATATGATGGAAAATATCCTCAACGGCCCAAATGAAGTCAAAACCCGCAAAATCATTCGGCGGCATTTGCGCCCTGCGATTGACGATACAGTGACCAAATTGATGGCGCAGGTGACGTTTGGTCCGACGGGTTATGTGGACCTAAAGGACAGGCTGGAGAATGCAACGCTTACCCTCGGCCAGGAAATTTTCACTGATCAGCGCTTTAATCGTGAGCGCGCGCCTGTGATTGAAAAAATGCTGTATGAGCGGATGTCGGTTATGTCACCTGAAGAGTATCAGGATTTGATCCGGCCGGCATTCAAGGAAGATGAGTGGATATTGGTTGCTATCGGTGGTGTATTAGGCTTTGCGGCCGGTGTCGGGCAGCTTGTGCTTTTGTTTGGCCAGTCCATCCTTTAGGTGTCATAGTTCTGACTTGTAGGGGCAGATAAAATCCACCCCTGAAAGTGGAGGACAACATGCCGAAATCACCACCTGAGGGCGCAAGTCGCATTACGCCAATGTTAACCTATGACAATGCGGCAGAGGCGATTGAGTTTCTGTGCCGTGTTTTCGGGTTTCAAGAAACGTTCCGTATGGATATGCCAGATGGTAAAATCGGTCATGCGGAATTGGCCTATGATGATGGCGTGATCATGCTGGCTAGTGCATTTCCTGATATGGGCCTGATGAGCGCGCGGGAGTTTGAAGGCCGCTATGCCCAGCTTTATGTCTATGTCGATGATGTGGACGCCCACTTTGCACATGCCAAGGCGCAAGGCGCGGATATTATCGCCGAACCCCAAGATATGTTTTACGGTGATAAGCGTTATCAAGTCGCAGACATAGAGGGGCATCAATGGTTCTTCGCCACCAAGGTGCGTGACGTGCCGCCTGAAGAACTGGTTATTCCCAACGACTAGACACGAGTTTTTCCTTGCGTCCGGGTTTCGGTCTTGCAACGATCTCATCATAATTTGATGAAAAATCATTGCAGATGGGGGCTTATATGACCGCGCAGCCGATTGAAACGAATGCCACGAATGTTATGGCGCGCGCCGCCGCGCAGGGCTGGGGCATTAATTTGTTGTCTCCGGTGATCGGTGCAGAGGTGCTGGGTATCGATCTCTCGCAGACGATGACACCCGAACAGGTCTCGGTGTTGCGGGAAATTTTGCTGGAATGGAAGGTGATGTTTTTCCGCGATCAGGACATCACAACCCAGCAACATTTGGATTTTTCCAAAAATTTTGGCCCATTGGAAATTCATCCGTTCGGTTTGAATGACCCGGACTATCCTGAGGTTTTGTTCATCACGCATGATGAAAACAACAAGGGCAAAGAAAATATCTGGCATTCCGATGTGACATGGCGGGAAGCGCCGTCACTTGGGTCTGTATTACGCGCGCGCGAAGTGCCGGAGGTGGGTGGTGATACGCTGTTTGCTGATATGTATGCAGCCTATGATGGCCTGCCTGAGGCTATGAAGGAAAAGATTGAAGGACGCATGGCGCGCCATGATTTCTATCCGTTCAAGCCGGGTATCCTTGCTGCCCCTGATGGGGAAAAAATTCTGAAGCAGATGGAAGAGAAATACCCTAATCCGTGGCACCCGATTGTGCGGACGCACCCTGAAACGGGGCGTAAGGGACTGTATGTGAATATTGCCTTCACTGTTGAGGTTGAGGGTATGGATGAGAAAGAGGGCCGTGCCCTTCTTGACTTTCTATATCGTCAGGCAACTGTTCCTGAATATCAGTGTCGCTTCCGTTGGGAAGACAATTCTATCGCCTTTTGGGACAACCGTTCGTGCCAGCATTATGCAGCGTCAGATTACTGGCCGCATCAACGCCGTATGGAACGAGTGACGATTATCGGGGATCAGCCTCGATGACCCCTGCGGGTTAACGATCCACAACAGAACCGTTAACTACCTGTTTACCCTGTTTGTCTATTGATGGTGTTCAGCAATGAACACAGTGATGGATGTCGGGGAGAACAGGTCTCATGGTTTTGCAGGACGGTAACTTTAATCCAATAAAACCAGTACTTTATGGGACTGTTTGCTTGCTATGCCTTTCTCTAGCTGCCTGTGGCGGGAGTGGTGGCAGCGGTAAATCGGGCGGCTCCAGTGTGCCGCTTGCACCGTCGGGTGGCGGTGGCGGCGATAACTCGAATGATGGCGGCACGACCTTTACAGCAGCAGATTTCGAAACCGCAGAATATAATCGCCAAAGCGGCTTACGCCAGATGAATGCCAGTTCCGCCTATGCCCAAGGGGCAACAGGTGGCGGCGTGACGGTCGCTTTTATAGATACGGGTATCGATGTAGATCATCCTGACCTTGCCGGTCAGATCTCTAATCTTAGCACCGATATTGTCGGTGGTAGCCGCAATGATGTGAACGATACCAATGGACATGGGACAGCGGTTGCCGGTGTTATTGCCGCGGCAAAAAATAATTCGGGAACGCATGGTGTTGCGTTTGATGCGCAGGTCATGGCCATTCGCGGTGACGATATTGATCAAGGTCAATGTGGCAATGATGGGTGTGATTTCTTCTCTACCGATACCATTGCCGGTATCAACTATGCAGTGGCCAATGGTGCCCGTGTGATTAACCTGTCCATAAGCGGCCCAGATGCTATCGGTGCAAATTATCGTAACGCGCTGAACAATGCGGGTAATCAGGGCGTGGTCGTGGTTGCGGCCGCTGGCAATAGCAGTGGCGTCGGGCCAGAACATCCAGCTGCCTTTGCCGCAGATGGCAGATCTGTGGGCAATATGCTGGCTGTTGGGTCAGTTGACTCAAACGAGGTGATCTCGTCCTTTTCCAACACCGCGGGCACCAGTATTTCGCACTTTGTTGTCGCGCCGGGTGAACGTATTCGAACTTTGGGGCTTGGTGGAGGCGAGGTTTTGGCATCGGGCACATCATTCGCAACGCCACATGTCGCGGGTGCTGCTGCGGTTTTGATTGACCTATTCCCATCTCTTACCGCGCCCGAAGTGGTTGATTTGCTGCGCGGTACAGCGGCTGATCTGGGTGTGGTAGGGGATGATGCAATTTACGGCAAAGGGTTGATTGACCTGCAGGCGGCGGTCGCACCGCAAGGTGCCGCGCAGGTGCCGCAAGGACAAACCACTGCCGGACATAGCGAACCCCTGTCAGGCTCAGGGGCGCAATTCGCAGCCAGCTTTGGTGATGGCCCCATGCGTGCAGCCTCAGCCGGTGGATTGGCCCAGGTATTGTTTCTGGACGATTACAAACGCGGATATCGGGCGGATTTGACTGCGCTGGTCGGTACAGCGTCTTCGAATAGGGCGCTTGAACAATTCGTCAGGAATAGCGGTGGGCGGGACCACGCTGCGTTGGATTTTTCGTCGATTTCATCGTCGTTTGGTTTTACCGAAACTGCGATCTATGCATTCGACGACGGGGAGCATCGCAATCAGGCGCAAGCTGCCTATTTAGGCGAGACAAATATTTTGGCGGAAAAGAACTCTCCGGGCCTATCATTTACCGGCGGGCTATCGCTTGGCACTGTGTTCGGTTCTGATTTGGGGCAGGTGACGTTTCAATTGACACAAGGCGATGGCATGTCTGTTGCGGGCACCTCTGCCAAGGTTATGCGGAATATGGGTGCGTCTGATCTGTTTGGTATGTCTGACAACGTAATCACGCCCCTGTCCGATATGGTTGCCGGTGGCTTGGCAGCAGGGCTAGATTGGCAAGTGACAGAGCATGTGAGTTTAAGTTTCTCGCACCATGATGATGCGCGTGCAAGTTCGGGCATGTTCGCCGACAATCCTCAAAAAATGACAATGGTCGGTGCCAGCTATGATGGCGGCGCAAATGGCATAGCAATCGAAGTCGGCAAGCTGCAGGAGCAAAACAGTTTGTTGGGCAGTCTTGGTGCCGGGGCTTTTGGTCTTGCGCCGGATGCAGAAACTGTTGTTGGCACAATTTCAGCGTACACCGCAATTGCCGTGCCTGTAGTTGATCAGGTGACGTTGTTTGGTCGATACACACAAGCGATGACAGACATTTCCGATGTTAGCGTTGGCCTTTTTTCAAACTGGGGTCCGGTACGAGCCAACGCATTTTCAGTCGGCGTGATGGCGGCCAATATCATCGCGGAAGACGACCGATTGGGAATGATTATTGGGCAGTCCCTGCGCGTTGACGATGCGCCGGCAACATTGCGAGTGCCCAAAATCCGTGGTTTGAACGGCGCGATTTTATATGACACGCAATCGGTCAACCTTGCCCCGGGTGGGCGTGAGATCAGCCTTGAACTATCTTACAAAACCAAACTGCAACGGCGCGCTTTGCCAGATGGCACAATGGCGGTCAGCTTGTTTGGCAGGCGCGAGCCGGGTCATGTCGCCGGCGCGGCACCGGATATTGGCCTAACGGGCAGGATTAGCCTACCTTTTTAAGCAAAATCATGGGTTTGCATTCGTTCATGGCCCATGAAATAGTGTGGCAGGAACAATGAGCGGAGCTGCCTGACCATGCGTATTCTGGTCGCCGACGATCATTCAATTGTACGCAGTGGATTGAAGCATCTATTGCGTGATTTGTCTGATCAGGACGATATTGAATTCATCGAAGCCAATTCATTCGATGCAGCGCGTGAGGCTGCGTTGACAGGTCCTGTGCCTGACATGCTGTTGCTTGACCTGTTTGCCCCTAATCCTGTTGAGGGGCCTGAGTTGAAAGCCTTTTGCGAGGCTGTGGCGCCCAGTCCGGTCGTAATATTTTCCATGTCAGAAAACGTGCAGGATATGCGCAATGTCCTTGATCACGGGGCAAAGGCATTCATTCCGAAGAATACCGACGACACGCTTTTCTTGACTATCCTGCGTATGATCCTTGCGGGCGGAACTTATATTCCACCGGTCATGAATACGTCTGGCATGGCAGAAACAAGCGCGCCCTATGTTCAGGCCGGCGCGGCACCGACTATCGACTTGAATGACAAGTTGATGAGCCTGACACGGCGGCAACGGGATGTGCTGACCATGATGGCGGAGGGGCTGTCGAACAAAGAAATCGGCGAACGTTTAGGGCTGAACATCAACACCGTTAAGGGGCATGTGACAGCGATTTTACGAGAGCTTGGCGTTGAAAACCGCACACAGGCGGTGCTGATGATCAAGAGCTAGGCGGAAGGCTGATTGGTAAAGTCAGGGAAAAAACAGACCCGCGCCCAACCGAAGAACGCACAGACAAGTCGAACCCCATTAATGTCGCCAGTCTGCTGGAAATTGTCAGTCCAAGACCCAGCCCTTCAGACTTGTCGCGACCCGGGTCGGAAAGTTGATGAAATTCGTCAAATATTTTCTGCATATCTGATTCAGCGATACCGGGGCCGGTGTCATGGACCTCAACCCGGATTTGATCGCCCCGGTTGCGGCAGGCAATGATCACGCCGCCTTCATCCGTGTATCGAACGGCGTTTGAAATCAGATTTCGCAAAATTCGTTCAGTTAAAACACGGTCGGCAAAAACAGATTTATTGTGACCGATCACCCGCAGTCGCAATGCCTTTTCATCCGCCAACGGTGCCTGTTCCTTGATGATTTGATCCAGCAAGGGGCCGAGTGACCATGTGACGGGGTGCAACTCGATTACCCCGGCTTCGATTTGCGAAATATCAAGAAGGGCATTCAACAGCCGCCGCATTGACCCTTGTGCCGCGCGCACATCAGCGATAATTTCCTTTTGCATTGGGTCAGTGATCTTACGTTCCAGCGCCCCAGCAAACAGGCCAATGGCTTCTAGCGGTTGCAAAAGATCATGCCCGGCCGCCGCCAGGAAACGTGACTTTGCAATATTGGCTTGCTCAGCCTCCATCCGTGCGATGTTCAAATCTGCGGTGCGGATTGCAACTTCTTCTTCCAATACATCGCGTGATTTTGTCAACGCGGTGCTGATACGTTCATTCTCGGCAATTTCTTCCTCAACCTGTGTGACCATTGGTCGGAAAATCGCGAAAATCTCCAACAACAATGTGCTCAACAATCCGACCAGCATGATGATTTGTAGTTTGCCGATGACGTCAAGGGCGGATTCGCCTTCTTGTTGATAAAGCGCAACCGCCTGATCAAGCGCCAGACCAAGTCTTTGGGAAGTGTCTGTAACCAATGTGGTAACCAGACCGGATTGCCGTCTGATGGATTGATAATTTTCATCAGCAAGAGATCGCATGGTTGCCACATAACGTTTGACCTGAAGATCAAGGTTGGATGGCGGCGCAAACAAAAAACTTTCCAATTTGTCGGGCAGCGTGTCGATCCAAAACAAACCATCCCATGTTTGGGTCAGCGAATGATGGTTTTGTTCCAGCAAATCAACCCTGATCACAAGGATGTCGCGCGCATGATTGAAATCATCTTCATGCGAAGACGTGGCCATGCGTTGCAGTTGCAGGGCCGCCCCTTCGGCCAGCACGCGTTGCCCGGCCATCATGTTGACAGCGTGGGACACGCTGCGGGAATAGGTTGTTGCTTGATCAAACAGAATGAAGGAGGCAATGACCAGCCCGGCAATGAGGCTTAGGCCCAGCCGATATCGCTGGGTCATCCACTGGCGTGGTCTGGTTTGTATCTTGTCTGCTTTGTCAGTCATTTGGCGCTGGGGCATTTTACTTTCACGCTGCTTGATCATGCCACAATGGCATGATGCCATGCATCGACAAAGCCTCAATCAGCAATTTTCAGCGAACCATTGATTTACAGTATCTATGTCACTGGGGGTCAGCGCCATATAAAGCTTGGTCCGCCGATGCAGGAAGTCATCGCCATTGCGGCAATCTTCAACCTGAACGGCATGCCACAATTCAGCCAAGGGCACATTGGGTACAAGCTGTTGTGCCAAAGCGGGGTCGTCTTCAACCGTATTGTAAAGATCACTTGTGACGCTGCCATATGTAAATGCCCAACGATGGCAAATTGCTTTCGAGAGCGCGGCTGGCCCGGCGTCGGCTAATGCTGCAAGGGCAGGGCGGTCGAGAGCGCCGCCATGCAGCACTTCTTGATCTGTCCATGCGGGTCGGGCGGGCAGGCCCAATTGTTCCAACCGCTTCATGACCAGTTCACCTAGTTTGCGGTGGGTTGTCAGCTTGCCGCCAAAAATGGTCAATAACGCCCCGTCGCCGGATTGGTGGACCTCTAGCTCATATTCACGGGTGACCTTGCTGGGGTTGTCCGATCCGTCATCGACCAACGGCCTGACTCCGGCATAGGTGTCCAGAACATCCTGAGCGGTAAGGTCATTATCAAAATATCGATTGTGCGTGGCCAGAATATAATCCCGTTCCTTGTCGGAACATGTGGGATTGTCAGCGCTGCCCTCATGCGGTTCATCGGTCGTGCCGATGATACGGAAACGGTTGTCGAGCCACGGGATGACAAACACAACTCGCCCATCGGGGTTTTGCAACAAATAGGCATTGGGGTCGGCAGGTGCAGGCATACGCACAATGACATGGCTGCCCCGGACCAAACGTAGGCGCCTGTTTGTATTGATGGATTTTGCCTTGTCGAGAATGGATAGAGCCCAAGGCCCGCCGGCATTGACGACAAACCGTGCTGTCAGTGATTTTCCTTCCGCGGTTGTCAGCCTATAGCCTTCCTGCGCTGGTTCAATTGATGTGACACGGCGGCGATTGTGAATATCCGCACCACGTTCGCGGGCATCCAGCAAAGTTTCAAGTGTTAGCCGTGCGTCATCAGTCCAACAATCCGGATAATGCAGAACGGATTTCAGCCCCTCATGATCCAAATGGGGAATGGCGCTCGCGTCGCCCTTGGAAAGCTTGCCTGTGCGCCCCAGAACTTTCCGGCCTGACAAGACGTCATAAAGAAACAGGCCCAGTCGGACGATCCAGCCCGCGCGCTTTTGATCCTTGCGAATAGGCACCAAAAAACGCATGGGGAAAACCAAATGCGGGGCCATGTTCATCAGGGCCTCACGCTCATGCAGGGATTCGTAGACCAAGCGGAACTCAAATTGTTCCAGATAGCGGATGCCGCCGTGTATTAGCTTTGATGATCGTGAAGAAGTGCCGATGGCGTAATCCTCAGCCTCTGCCAACCAAACGGAATGACCGCGCCCAACGGCATCGCGGGCAACCGCAGCACCGTTGATCCCGCCGCCGATTACAGCAATGTCAAAATCCGGTTTTTTGGCTGTCGTCATCAGGTTTTTCGCCTTGAACTGGGTTGATCACCTAGGGGGATTGAGCAGGCTTTTGCCCTGATTGGCAAGTTACCACTTGCCGCACAGGCGGGCAGGGGGGCGACTGACGTAGGGTTAAGGGAAAATATCACCAGAAAACAGGTGGAATGATCAAGAACGGTCTTGCACGGGCCGAAGTGATCTATCAGGATGGCGACGTTTTGACATCATTTATAACCGTAACAAATGGGGAATGTCATGAATTTTGACTTTTCTGATGAGCAGAAAATGCTCCGCGATCAGGCCCGCAGTTTCTTGGAAGACAAATGTACTTCCCAGACAGTGCGCACAATCCTAGAAGGGGATGAACCCTATGATAAGGAGCTTTGGGCAGGTATTGCCGAAATGGGCTTCTTGGGGGCAGCTATCCCTGAAGAATTCGGTGGCCTTGGTCTTGGGCACCTTGAACTTTGCGTCATTGCAGAAGAAGTGGGCCGCGTTGTTGCGCCGGTGCCGTTCTCAAGCTCTGTTTATCTGGCAACCGAAGCCTTGTTGGCTGCAGGCTCAGACTCACAAAAATCTGCATGGCTACCGAAATTGGCTGCGGGTGAAGCGATTGGCACCTTTGCCGTGGCTGAGGGGAACAAGCCTGCAACAGCGAAAAATGTCAACGCCAGCTTTGACGGTTCTTCCCTGACAGGCACAAAGGTTGCTGTGCCTGATGGCGACGTTGCCGATGTGGCGATCGTTGCTGCCAAGTCAGCCAAGGGCACTGCGCTTGTGCTGGTTGACCTGAATGGCCCCGGTGTCTCTCGCCGGAATCTGCGGACGGTTGACCCGACCCGCTCCTATGCTGAGTTGACCTTTGAAGGCGCCCCAGCAGAACTGATCGGGGATGATGGCGAAGGCTGGTCCCTGAAGGAACGTGTGTTTGACCGTGCTGCGGTATTGATGGCCTTTGAACAGGTTGGCGGTTCGCAGTCTGCATTGGAAATGGCGAAAGAATATGCCATGGGCCGTATCGCCTTCGGTCGTTCGATTGCCTCATTCCAGGCGATCAAGCACAAATTGGCTGACATGTATATCAAGACGGAATTGGCCCGCTCCAACGCCTATTACGGCGCTTGGGCATTGTCTACTGATGCGCCCGAACTGCCCGTGGCAGCCGCTGGTGCCCGTGTTGCTGCCATTGAAGCCTATGGCTTTGCTGCGCAGGAAAATGTGCAGGCCCATGGCGGTATCGGCTTCACTTGGGAAGCTGATTGCCATTTGCATTATCGTCGTGCCCGCAATTTGAACTTGGCCCTTGGTTCTGGCCGTGTGTGGAAAGATGCGCTTGTAACGCGCCTTGAACAACGCAACGCCGCTTGAGCCAGCATAGAAGGGAGACAGACTAATGGATTTTAACGATTCACCAGAAGAAGCCGCCTTCCGCGCCGAAGTGCGTGAGTGGCTGGACAAGAACGCCGAAAAGAAGACCGACACAAACACCAATTGGCGTGCCGGTCTTGACGATGCTGAGGCTATGGCCAAGGCAAAGGCATGGCAGGCCAAGCGCGCCGATGCCCGCTTTGCACAGATTACATGGCCCGAAGAATGGGGTGGCCGTGGTGGCACCCCGATTCAGACCGTGATTTATGGTCAGGAAGAAAGCCAGTATCTTGCCCCGCGCGGCTATTTTGAAATTGGTTTGGGCATGTGCATTCCCACCATGATGGCCTATGCCACACCGGAACAGAATGCGCGCTTTGTGCAGCCTGCCCTGCGTGGTGAGGAAATCTGGTGCCAGCTATTCTCTGAACCGTCAGCCGGGTCTGACGTCGCCGGTTTGCGGACAAAGGCTGTGCGCGATGGTGACGACTGGGTGATCAATGGTCAGAAGGTTTGGACCTCTGGTGCGCATTATTACGATTTCGGTATTTTGCTGACCCGTACCAATCCCGACGTGCCTAAGCATAAGGGCCTAACCATGTTCTTCCTTGATATGAAGAGCCCGGGCGTCGAATGCCGTCCCATTAAGCAGATGTCAGGTGATGCAAACTTTAACGAAGTGTTCTTCACCGATGTACGCATCCCTGATAGCCAGCGCCTGTCCGATGAAGGCAATGGCTGGAAAGTTGCCCTGACCACGCTGATGAATGAGCGTTTGGCGGTTGGTGATGCCAGCGGCCCCGATATTGAAGAGTTGATGGAGCTTGCCCGTAACACAGAAAGTGAAACAGGCGGTCCAGTCATTAAGGATATGGACGTTCGTCAGAAAATCGCTGATTGGTATGTGCAGGGCCAGGGCCTGAAATATACCAAGTTCCGTACCCTGACTGCCCTGTCAAAGGGTCAGACACCGGGGCCGGAAGCGTCAATTTCAAAGGTTGTGTCAGCACCGCGGTTGCAGGATTTGACCAGCTTTGCACTTGATCTGATGGATCAGTCCGGTGTGCAAATGGACCGTGAGTTGACGGGTGAAAACATGCAGTTCATGGCCTCAAACTTTTGGGCGCCGGGTCTGCGTATTGCCGGCGGTACAGATGAAATCCTGCGCAATATCATTGCCGAACGCGTGCTGGGCTTGCCCGGCGATGTCCGCGTTGACAAGGACGTGGCCTATAAGGATCTGCCCAAGGGCACAAGCTGATCTGACCAACAGTGTTAGAGATTTAGGAAAGGCGGCCTCCTTGAGGTCGCCTTTTTCTTTGATCGGTTCTATGGCGAATTGGCACCTTTCCCCAACCGCCAAAATCCCCTAACCATAGGGCATGGTTGAAACACCTGCACATACCGCCCCTTTAAGCCGCCGCTTTTCCGTTGCGCCGATGATGGACTGGACGGATAGGCACTGCCGCATGTTTCATCGGCAACTGAGCCGCCATGCGCTGTTATATACAGAGATGGTGACCGCAGATGCAGTGATACATGGCGATCAGGCGCGTCTGTTGGGCTTTGACGGGGCTGAACATCCTATTGCCTTGCAACTTGGCGGGTCGGAGCCTGATAAGCTGGCCGCAGCGGTCAAAATCGCGCTTGAGTTCCAATATGACGAGATCAACTTGAATGTCGGTTGCCCGTCTGATCGTGTGCAGTCCGGCAGCTTTGGTGCCTGCCTGATGGCGGAGCCTGAGTTGGTTGCCGACTGTATTCGTGCGATGCAGGATGCGGCGGGCGCTGTCCCCATCACTGTGAAATGCCGTATCGGTATTGATGAGCAGGATGAGGAGCAAGCCCTGCGCAGCTTTGTTGAAATTGTGTCTGAACGAGGTGGCGCAACCAGTTTTGCCGTTCATGCGCGTAAGGCATGGTTGAAGGGGTTAAGCCCCAAACAAAACCGCGAAGTGCCGCCACTGAATTATCCGCTGGTCTATGCGCTGAAGCAGGAACTGCCTGATCTTGAAATCGCAATTAATGGCGGCATCCCGGACCTTGATGCGGTGGCCACCCATTTGGGTCACGTGGACGGGGCCATGGTGGGCCGGGCCGCCTATCAGACGCCGTGGGTGTTGGCTGATGTGGACCGGCGTTTTTTTGCGGCTGACAATCCAGTGCAAACCCCCCATCAGGCGATCCGTAATTATCTGCCCTATGTTGAAGGGTGCTTGTCTGCGGGCGTGCCGCTGAAAAGCATGACCCGCCATATGATGGGCCTATTTGCAGGCGCAAAAGGCGCGCGAGCATGGCGACGGACCCTGTCAGAACAGGCGCATAAGGATGGCGCTGGGCCTGAGGTATTGTTGCAGGCGCTTTCCTGTGTGAGTGAAGCACCCTATTTGGAAGGACATGCGGCGTGAGTGTTGATGTGTTGATGGAATGGCTGCCCTTTGCGTTGACGCTGCTTGGCGCAGGAATATTCGCGGGCGTTCTGGCTGGACTATTGGGTGTGGGCGGCGGCATCGTCATCGTGCCTGTGCTTTACCACCTGTTTACACAGCTGGACCTTGATACGGCGATCCGTATGCATTTGGCCGTTGGCACCAGCCTTGCCACCATCATCCCGACCGCGATTTCGTCGGCGCGCAGCCATCATAAAAAACAGGCAGTGGATTTTGATCTGCTGAAAAGCTGGGGCATTGCCATTGCCATCGGCGTGGTAATTGGGGCGACACTTGCAGCGTTCCTGTCGGGGGAAGCATTGCAGAGTGTATTTGGTATTGTGGCCCTGTTGGTCGCGCTTAATATGGCGTTTGGAAAGCAAAGCTGGCGCTTGGGGGCGGCATTGCCGCGGGAACCATTTCGCGGGCTGCTTGGTGTTTTTGTCGGCGGCTTCTCCTCCATGATGGGGATCGGCGGCGGGACATTATCTGTGCCGATCATGACCCTTTATAATGTGCCTGTGCATCGCGCGGTTGGTACAGCATCAGCCATCGGATTGATCATCGCAGTGCCGGGGGCCATCAGCTTTATGGTCAGCGGCTGGCAGGCCGAAGGGTTGCCGCCATTCAGCGTTGGTTATGTGTCGCTTCTGGGGTTCGCATTGATCGTTCCCATGACGATCTTGTCAGCACCGTGGGGAGCCAAATTGGCCCATGCATTGCCCGTTATCTGGCTAAAGCGTGCCTTTGCTGTGTTTCTGTTTTTGACGGGCGTGCGGATGCTGGACCTGTTTGGATAGGCTATCATTTTACGGCCTGCTCATTGGTGGTTAGGACTTCCAGCGTTCTTTCGCGCTGTCGTCAGTTGTCTTTGCCTCAACCCACCCGGATGAGCCATCTGCGCGCTCCTCCCGTTTCCAGAACGGGGCGTCTGTCTTCAAATAATCCATGATGAATTGCGCCGCCTCAAACGCCGCCTGTCGGTGGGAAGAGGTGGCAGCAACCAGCACAATCTGCTCCCCTATTTTCAGGGTGCCAAAGCGGTGAATGATCGTCAGACCCAGCAAAGGCCAGCGGTCTGTTGCGCGCTTCCCAATATTGTTCAGGGCCTTTTCAGCCATGCCCTGATAGTGATCAAGGTGAAGGGCGGTTAACGGAGCGGGGCCATCATCCAGCCTGACGCGCCCTGTAAAACAAGCGGTTGCCCCGATATGGGGGGTGTCGCCTTCAAGCTGCTTTAGCTCAACCGCAACATCAAAATCTCCGGCTTGGACGCTGATCTTGAAAGGGATGGCTTCCTCTCCCCCTGTCATGGGGGGAAACAAAGCAATTTCATCGCCATCTGTGATTGTAGCGGTCAGCGGGACTGTTTCTTCGTTCAGGGCCGCGCGGATTTTGTCTTGTTCGGAAAACGCCGCTGTATAGCGGTCACTAAGGGCGGACAAGTGTATGATCAATTGGGCGATGGTGGTGACTTCAGGCGGCAGCGAGACCCGTTCCTCTCCCTTGCCGACTTTTTCACGGACCCATGAAAAATACAGCAGCGATACCTCTGCCATTTTATCAGTCCCCGGCGCGGGCGCGGTCAACGGCGATGACGTGCGCCAACCCTTGCTTCAGGTAGCCATAGCCCGTGACGATCGTCAGAATGGCAGCCACCCACAAACCCAGCATGCCCAGTTCTGTTAGGAAGGGAATGATGGCATCGCCCGCAGGCCCTGTCAGTAGAATGGATAGGGCGATCATTTGGACAGTGGTTTTCCACTTGGCCAATTGTGTTACCGGAACGGACACCTGTGCGCCGGCCAAAAATTCCCGTAGGCCCGATACCAAAATTTCGCGGATCAGGATGATGGCGGCTGCGATAACGCCGACGCCGCCAATGATCCCTTCACCAACCAACATGATCAGCGCTGTGCCAACCAGCAGCTTGTCGGCAATGGGGTCAAGCAAGCGGCCCAGTTCCGACATTTGGTCAAGCGCGCGCGCTAGATACCCGTCGAAAAAATCCGTGACCGCAGCGGCGACGAACAGGCCAAAGGGTAACCAATATTGCCAGTCACCAGGCAAGTAGAAACCGGCGACCATACCGGGAATGGCCAGAATGCGAAAAAACGTCAATATATTGGGTATCGTGAACATAGTTATCTCATAGCCCAAACAGACGTGCCTGCCTAGCCGCGGAAGTGATCATAAATGCGTTGTGCAACAGTTTCTGAAATGCCAGCGACCGCCTGCAAATCAGGCAGGGACGCTTGAGCGACCGCTTTTGCTGATCCGAAGTGGTGCAGCAATGCCTTTTTCCGTTTTGGCCCAATACCGCCAACCTCATCCAATGGGTTTTTCAGGCGTGATTTACCCCGCTTGGCGCGGTGGGTGCCGATGGCAAAACGATGCGCCTCGTCTCGCAATCGTTGAATATAGTGGAGGAGCGGATCGCGCGGGCCCAAGCTGATTGGTTGCGGCGTGTCTGGAAGGAACAACCGCTCCCGCCCGGCGTTGCGATCCTCGCCCTTGGCAACCCCGACCAACGCAATATCCTCAACCCCCAGATCGGCAAGGACGCGCATGGCTTCGCTCAACTGGCCCTGTCCGCCATCAATCAGGACAAGGTCCGGGCGATCGGCGGCATCGCCAGCCTCTTCGGATTTGACCAATCGTGTAAAGCGTCGGGTCAACACTTCGCGCATCATGCCGAAATCATCGCCGGGGCTGAGTGTTTTGTCCTTGATATTGAAGGTCCGATAGGCTCGTTTTTCAAACCCCTCAGGCCCCGCGACGATCATCGCACCGATTTGATCTGTGCCGCCTGTATGACTGTTATCATACACTTCCACACGTTGCGGCATGGCTGGCAGGTCAAACATATCCGCCAACCCTTCCAACATCGCGATGTGGGTGGCGCTTTCGGCCAGTCTTCGTGCCAATGCCTCCTTCGCATTGTCGATGGCATGGGCCATAACCGCCCGCCGTTCACCGCGTTGGGGGCGCGAGATGCGCACCGTACGGTCAGAACGCGTCGACAGTGCGTCCGCAATCAGTGTCGCGTCATCAGCTTCATGACTGGTAAGGATCATCCTTGGTGCCGGTTTGTTGTCATAGAACTGCCCCAAAAAGGCGGCCAGCACAGCCTCGTCAGTTTCGTCCTTATCGTGGCGCGGGAAATAGGCCCGGTTGCCCCAGTTTTGGCCTGCCCGGATGAAAAAGACCTGAATGCAGATCTGTCCGCCATCACGGGCAAGGGCAACCACGTCAGCCTCGGGAATAGAATCTGGGTTGATCGATTCAGTTTCCTGCACATGTGATAGGGCGCGAATGCGGTCACGCAGGGCGGCGGCACGCTCAAACTCCATACCGGCAGCGGCATCGTCCATCTGTTCGGACAATTGTTTCTTCAGCGTGCTGGCATCACCCCTTAAAAACCGGCGTGCATCTTCAACAAGGGCGGCGTAACCATCCTGGTCGATATAGTCTACACATGGCGCGCTGCATCGCTTGATTTGGTAAAGCAGGCAGGGGCGGGTGCGTTGGTGGTACACGCTGTCAGTGCAAGAGCGTAGTAAAAATGCCTTCTGCAATGTGTTGAGCGTTCGATTGACCGATTTGGCGGAGGCAAAGGGCCCAAAATATTCCCCCTTGCGATTGCGCGCGCCGCGATGTTTTACGATTTGGGGAAAGTCGTGATCATTCGCAATCAATATATAGGGGAAGCTTTTATCGTCACGCAAAATCACATTATAACGCGGGCGATGCCGCTTGATCAGGTTGGATTCAAGCAACAAAGCCTCAGTTTCAGAGGCGGTCACAATCACCTCCAACGCCAAGGTTTCACGAACCATATAGGCAATGCGGTTGGTGTGGTAACGCCCCTGCGCATAGGCGCTGACCCGTTTGCGCAGGTTTTTGGCCTTGCCCACATATAGAATTTCAGCGCCCTTGCCGACCATGCGGTACACGCCGGGACGATTGGGAAGGGTTTTTAGCGCCCGTTCAAGCACAGGAATGCCGACCAAATCATCGGAATCGCCATCATTGGCGACGTTCAATCTGTCCCAACGGTCTGCTTCTGCTACGGGTGGTTTGGAATCGGTCATGGCCCCATTATGCCCTGTCATTCATGTGCCCCGCAATCGGGGATGGCGGACTTGTTCACATCTGATTTGTGGGTTTCGTCACCGATCTGTCACACTATCCACCGTTTCTGTGGATAAGTCTGTGAATGATTCTGTGCCTATCCGAATAGCGGCAGTGTTTCCTTATGGAATCTACTGGTTGCTCATTTTTTGAGCAAATAGATACTGCGTTGATTTTATTGAACTTTATAAAGTCAACACGGGATATATGGATTATTTTTCTAAATATCAATATTAGGAGGCAAAAAACCGATCAGTCCTATGTTGCTGTGCACAAAAACACACTCAAGAATGGCAAAATTGACTGATTGAGGGGGGCAGTGCGGCTTTTGGGTGTCAGCCTGTGTCTTTAACGGCGCTTGCGTTCAATTTCGACGCCAACGCTGTCCGCTGCTGCAAAAGCTGCGGGCTTTTCCACCCGAACGCGGGTTGACTGGACACGCTCATCCACCAGACAGGCATTGGCGATTTGTTCCGCCATCGTCTCAACAAGGTTGATGTGTCCCTGATCAATGACCCGGTGAACAATATTGACGATGCCTTCATAGCACAGGACGGAATCAATTTGGTCGCCCACGGGGGCAGCCTGCTCTGTGACAGTTAAATCGACAGAGACAATGACGGGTTGTTTCACATTCTGCTCATGCGGATGAATGCCAATTTCCGCATCAAGGCGTAAATTATTGACGAAAACGTGCCGTAGGGCCAGGTCAGCATTGGCTAGGCTTAACGGGCGGACAGTTGACGGGCTGTTTGTCATAATGGGCGATCCTACTCGACGATGCCGACAATATCGGGCGTCTGCCAGCCCAAATGCTGGCCACCATCCAATGCTATCATTTGTCCGGTCATGGAGCGAGCGGTCAACATGAAGCGGACAGCTTCGATAAATTCAGACAGGTCAGGGCCGCGTTCCAGCACCACGCCATCCAGTTGTTTTTGGAAATGGGCTTGCGTCTGGCGGGCATTGCGCAAGGTGGGACCGGGACCAATGGCATTGACCCGAATGCGGGGGGCCAGGCCCTGTGCCAGTGTTTGTGTCAGGGTCCAAAGACCTGTTTTGGATAGGGTGTAGCTGACAAATTGCGGCGTCAGCTTCCAAATGCGCTGATCAAGCAGGTTGATGATCAAGCCTTCAGCAGTTTCCGGCAGAGCGGCTGCAAAATTTTGTGACAATACAAAAGGCGCGCGCAAATTTGCTTCCAAATGGGCGTCCCATGACGCGCGGGTCGCAGTCTGGGCGTCGTCATGTTCGAACAAGCTGGCATTGTTGATCAAAAGACCAAGCGGACCGCCAAGGGCGTTTTCGGCAGCGGGGAGCAGCTTTTGAACGTCATCTTCTTGCGTCAGGTCGGCCTGCAGAATTTCCGCTGTGCCGCCAGCGTTGCGAATCTCCGCCTGAAGGGCCTTGGCCCCATCGCTTGATCGATTGTAATGGATCACAACGGCAAAGCCGTCCGCAGCAAGTTCCTTGGCAAGGTAGGCACCAATGCGGTGCGCGGCACCTGTAATCAGGGCGTGGCGGGGCAGTTGTGATGTATCTGTCATTTAGCGAATTTCCGCTGTTGTCGGCATGACGGGGGGCGTCACAAAGCTGGCGCTTGCTTCACCTTGTGCCACAACGGTGACGATATAGATCAAATAGGCGGCGACGAACAAAATCCCCATGACCCTGCTGATCGCTACATGAAAAAGGGCAACTGGCACCAGAATGCAGGTGACCCCAAGTAGAATCCAAAGATCGAAGTTCAGGAAATTTGGCGGCACCGGCAACGGTATAACAATGGCGGTAATGCCCAAAATGGCCAAAATGTTAAACATGTTGGAACCGATGACGTTGCCGATAGCGACATCTGACCGGCCCCGAATGGCAGCAACAACGGTTGTGGCAAGTTCGGGCAGGGATGTGCCCAACGCAACAATAGTCAGGCCAATAACAGCGTCGGAGACATGATAGGCGGCCGCAATATCAGTGGCACCGCGAACCATCAAATCGGCGCCAAGGGGCAGACCGATGATACCGCCGACGATATAGCCAATTGTCTTGGCCTTGCTATCAGGAATGCCTTCAACTTCTTCTAAGGAAGCGTCTGCACCACTGCCCTGCATTGCCCGATGACCTGAATAGGCAAGAAACCCTGCTAGCATCAGTGTCATGATGATGCCATTGCCGCGTGAAAATTCGCCCGAATTCGCAAACAGAATGAAAACCAGCGTCGCACCAACCATCATCAGCGTATTGCGCCGCACGCCGGATTGATTACACAAAATAGGGGCGATAATCGCCGGCACACCCAATACCAGCAGAACATTCGCAATGTTGGAGCCGACGACGTTACCAACCGCAATCCCCGGAGCCCCGGCCATCGCTGACTGTAGGGAGATCATAAGCTCGGGGGCAGAGGTGCCAAAGGCAACAACCGTCAACCCGATGATAAGCGGCGGAAGCCCATAATGGCTGGCCAATGCAACAGCGCCTCGGACCAGTAAATCGCCACCAATCAGCAGCAAAATCAGTCCCGCTATGACCAGACCATACATCATAAAGTCGCGCTGTTCCTTGTTTGCCATACAAGCCAAGTGTCAAATGACGGGCTGGCGCTGTAATTTTTGCTTTTGTTGGTCCGTGTCCCGCGTTTGAACGGCTTAAAGAACAGGACTGAACCTAAATGTAAATATGGGTACGGCCTTGTGCGGCAAAAAGAGTGGTAAGTGCTGATTTCCTGCCACGCCGGATATTCGATACGTATTTCCGCCCCTTTTAATATGCTGATGTGAGTTCTGCTTGGGCTCTACACCTATTGCAGGGCTTTATCACGGGCCTTTACGCCGTCTTGTGCCCTTGCCCTTTTTCTTGTCCGTTCTGGTGCCGGGTTTGCCGCCGCCGGAACGTGGGCGGCTTTTTTTCTCAAGGTCGCCGGCGGTCAGCCGTGCCAGCGGATCATCGGCGATTGTCAGCTCCAACTCCTGCAAGCGCTTGATTTCATCACGCAGGCGGGCCGCTTCCTCGAATTCAAGGTCGGCGGCGGCATCACGCATCCGGATTTCCATATCCTTGATCGTTGCGGCCAGATTATCGCCAACCTTGTGTGTTGCCTTGTCTTCGTCAATCCCGACAGTGACATGGTCGCCTTCATAGACAGAATCGAGGATGTCGCCGATTTGCTTACGGATTGAGGAGGGGGTGATCCCGTGTTCTTCATTATAGGCAACTTGCTTGGTGCGGCGGCGATCAGTTTCTGCAAGCGCGCTTTTCATAGAGTCGGTTTCTTTATCAGCATAAAGAATAACCCGCCCATCGACATTTCGCGCTGCCCGTCCAATCGTCTGGATAAGCGAGGTTTCGGAGCGTAGGAACCCTTCCTTATCAGCGTCCAATATGGCGACCAAGGCAACTTCGGGGATGTCCAGCCCTTCGCGCAGCAAATTAATCCCAATCAGTACGTCAAACGCGCCCAATCGCAAATCCCGAATGATCTCGATCCGCTCGATCGTATCAATGTCTGAGTGCATGTAACGAACGCGGATGCCCTGTTCATGCATATATTCCGTCAGATCTTCCGCCATACGCTTTGTCAGCGTGGTGACGAGCGTGCGATAGCCCGCCTTTGCAACGATTTGACATTCGGACACAAGATCATCGACCTGACTGGCGATGGGCCGAATTTCAACCGGCGGGTCAATCAGCCCTGTCGGGCGAATGACCTGTTCTGTAAACGTGCCGCCAGTCCGTTCCAACTCCCAATTGCCTGGGGTTGCGGACACGAAAACGGTTTGCGGGCGCATGGCGTCCCATTCTTCAAACTTGAGCGGACGGTTGTCCGTACACGAAGGAAGGCGAAAGCCATATTCAGCCAATGTGGTTTTGCGCCGGTAGTCACCCTTATACATGGCCCCGATTTGGGGCACTGTCACATGGCTTTCATCTATAAAGACCAGTGCATCTTCGGGCAGATATTCAAACAAGGTGGGGGGCGGTTCCCCCGGCTTACGGCCCGTGAGGTAGCGTGAATAGTTTTCGATGCCGGGGCAAATGCCTGTTGCCTCAATTGATTCAAGATCGAACTGGGTCCGTTGGCGAAGGCGTTCAGCCTCTAGCGGCATGGCTTTCTTTTCGTACCATGCCAGCCTGTCTTGCAGTTCCGCTTTTATATGTTTGGTTGCCTGTTGCAGCGTAGGGCGGGGGGTGACGTAATGGCTGTTGGCATAGATTTTGACTTGATCAAGGCTGGCGGTTTTTTCACCTGTCAGGGGGTCAAACTCCGTAATAGCTTCAAGTTCATCACCCCAAAAAGAAACGCGCCATGCCCGGTCTTCTAAATGAACGGGGAAAAGCTCAAGCACATCGCCGCGTACGCGGAACATGCCGCGCACGAAATTGGCGTCGTTGCGTTTGTATTGCAGGGCGACCAAACGCTTGATCAACTCATTCCGGTCCATCAACTGGCCGATTTTGATCAATTCAGTCATATCGGAATAGGTCTCGACAGACCCAATGCCGTAAATGCACGACACAGACGCAACGATGATCACATCATCACGTTCCAACAGGGCGCGGGTCGCCGAATGGCGCATCCGGTCAATCTGTTCGTTAATCGTGCTTTCTTTTTCGATAAAGGTATCTGTCCGGGGCACATAGGCTTCGGGCTGATAATAATCATAGTAAGACACGAAATATTCGACAGCATTGTTGGGGAAGAATGACTTGAATTCCCCATAAAGCTGGGCAGCCAAGGTCTTGTTATGAGCCAGTATGAGGGCGGGGCGGCCAGATCGCGCAATAATCTGCGCCATAGTATAGGTCTTGCCCGACCCGGTTACCCCCAAAAGTACCTGATCCTGTTCATTATTATTAATCCCCTCCATCAGGTCCGCGATTGCGGTGGGTTGATCGCCCTGGGGCTCAAACTCAGAAGCCAACTCGAACGCAATCCCGCCCTCGGTCTTTTCGGGGCGTTCAGGCTTATGTGGGGTAAAGGTTACAGGTGTCGCAGTCATGGTGCCATCATACCCATTTGTAGGCTTGGGGGGAGTGGAAATTGTGTAAAAATGCTCGTGCGTCAGGATTGCCTGTCGTCGGCTGTTGCGAGCTTGCTAAGATCGGGGTATAGGCTGGGCATTACCCCAGAATAATAGGGATTTTTCGATATGGCTTTTCTGTCAGACGCATTGGGTCGGGTTAAACCGTCCCCCACGATCGCAGTCACGCAAAAAGCACGGGAGCTGAAAGCTGCCGGCCGTGACGTCATCAGCCTTGGCGCGGGCGAGCCTGACTTTGACACACCTGATAATGTCAAAGCAGCAGCAATTCGCGCGATCGAAGCGGGTGATACAAAATATACAGCCGTTGATGGCACGCCTGAGCTGAAGGCCGCGATTGTCGAAAAGTTCAAGCGCGAGAACAATCTGACCTATGACGTGGATCAGGTCAGCGTCTCCAATGGTGGGAAGCAGGTGCTTTATAATGCGCTGGTTGCGACCCTGAACCCCGGTGATGAAGTGATCATTCCTGCACCTTATTGGGTGTCCTACCCGGACATGGTGCTGCTGGCTGGCGGGGAACCTGTGATTGCCACTGCTACGATGGAAGATGATTTCAAGCTGACGCCCGCTGCGCTGGAGGCGGCGATCACGTCGAAAACCAAATGGTTCATGTTCAATTCCCCCTCCAACCCCTCAGGGGCGGCCTATAGCCGGGACGAGTTGAAGGCATTGACCGATGTTCTGATGCGCCACCCCCATGTATGGGTGATGACAGATGATATGTATGAGCATCTGGTCTATGACGGATTTGAATTTGTGACCCCAGCTGAGGTTGAGCCGGGCCTTTATGATCGCACATTGACTGTGAATGGTGTGTCAAAGGCCTATGCAATGACCGGTTGGCGGATTGGCTATGCCGCCGGGCCGAAAGACCTGATCAAGGCAATGGCAAAGGTGCAGTCGCAATCAACCTCCAACCCCAGCTCTGTCAGTCAGGCAGCGGCGGTTGAGGCGTTGAATGGCACGCAGGATTTCATCCCCACACGGGCGCAAGCCTTCCATCAGCGTCGAGACCTTGTGGTCTCCATGCTGAATCAGGCCAGCGGCCTGAAATGCCCGTCACCGGAAGGGGCATTCTATGTCTATCCGGATTGTTCAGGTGCCTTGGGCAAAAAGACGCCAGAGGGCGTGACCATTGAAAGCGATGAAGACTTCGCCCGCGAATTGTTGGAAGCAGAGGGTGTTGCCGTTGTGCATGGTGCCGCCTTTGGCCTGTCGCCTAACTTCCGTATATCCTATGCGACGTCGGAAAGCCTGCTGGAGGATGCCTGTGCACGCATCCAACGTTTCTGCGGGTCGTTGGCGGATTAAACACTGAATTGGGAAGCCGGGTTCAGCCTCGGCTTGTCCTTGACGTCAAGTGTTGCAAGAAATGCTTGACATTTGTCTATAAATATGCAACATAAGCTGAACCAATTTTTCAGCTATGGAGCAAGCCATGATTCGTGTCCCTGAAACACAGCAGCCAACGCCTGATGTCGCCGGCGTCTTTTCCGATGCCGCGCCCCAAAAACTGGGGCAGGGGCCTGATCATGGACTTGTTCCGCCGCCGCCAGCCGTTTCACAGGTGACGGACACGCCCCCTTCGCAGGAAGAGGTGGAGCGGCTGGCGCGGGTTGAACGGGCTGCAGGCATTGTCAGGGACAAAAATGGCACGTTTCGGAATCAGGCTGATCTGGACGATCAAGATATTTCTTTTGTACCGAGCGATGCAAAAATAGCCACAAAACAAGCGTCAATTACATTGAAGCGGCAATCAATTGCCCACTTACAACAGCTGGTCGCCCAGCCGGATGAGCGGGTGGAGGGTGAAGACCCTGCCGTCCTGCAGGCGTCTTTGACAAAACAGCAGGAGGCGCAGCTTTCCGATCTTGCGCAATCAGTTCTGACCACCGGTGAACAGGTAGATGATGACGAGGCCCGCGCGATGATCGAATCGCATGGGGAGGCTGTGATTGCTGACCATGATGCGGCGGCCGTTAAGGCGGCTGATAAAGCACGGCAACAAAAGGCCAGGCAACTGGCGGCGCAGGCGGTCGATACCTCCATCGCTTATGCCGCAACATTTGTGGATGAGCCAGAGGCCCGTGCACGCGAGCTGTTTGAGCTTGAGCAGGAAATCGAAGAACAGGGCGCATTGGAAGGCTGGTCCGCCGAACAAACGGCGCAAAAAGTGACCGACGCACACGGCGCGGTTCACACGCAGATTGTGGATAGACTGATCGCAGATGATCCCGCGCGTGCAAGGCGGTGGTTGACGGGCGCGCAAGCTGACCTTTTACCGGCCCTGCAGCGAGCGGGCCTTGATCACAAGATCACTATTGCGACCTATGCTGATCAGACCGCCCAACTTGTTGCTGAGTTTTTGTCGTTGGATGAGGCATTGCCAACAGAACAGGAGTTCAAGGAACGTCTATCCAATGACACCGACACATCCGCACTAGCCCCCGAAACGCGTGGCGCTGTCGAAGCTGTGATGGCAGGCCAATATACTCAGCTGGTTCGTGCCCGGCATGAACAGGAAAAGCAGCGTTTTTCTGATGTGTCCGATCAGGTGCAGCAGGGCCAGTTTGACCCCGTGACAATCAACAAACTGAAAGACGATCAAAAGGTTGATCTGGTTTTGCTGCGTCATGAAAATGAAGTGGCCGCGCGTCAGGCCCGCGCAAGGTCGACAGACAGCGATGTGTTTGGTCTATTGTTCGGGCAGGGCCTAACTAAGTTTGCGGATGCAGACTTGGTTTCTTATCGCAGCCGTGTGTCAGAAGATGATTACCAAACGCTGCATGGGTTACAGCAACAATTGGCGACGGCAAAACCGCGTGACCGTAAGCTGGCAGGGCAATATTTTGCGAATCTTGCTGACCTTGCAGCTAAAGCAGACCGCCATACAGTGCGTATGGAAATACTTGGGGCTGGACTGGCAGAGTTCGCAGAAGAAAACAGTGTGCCGAAATTTGCCCGCCAGATTGAGATTCTGGACGAAGTGGCAAAGGCGTATCGGCTGCAACCTGTTGGGCAAGATTCAGGTGGCAACGTAATACTGACGAAAGACGACTTGCCAATGCCCGGCGACAGTCCCGAAGAAGCTGCACGCAAACAGGCGGTACTTGAAGCGCGGCGCATTGCACTGGAACGTCAAACGCAACCGGGCCTCTATGTTCGGTCTTATGACCTTTCAGGCGACGGCAGTAGGGACGGCATCACCCGGGATGATGTGGCGGATGCAGCCCAGGAATTTGGGATCGGGGGTCTGGCGGCGACATTCGGCATAAGCGAAAAAAAATTGCGCTATTTGCTTGAAGTCGACCACCAAAGAGCGCGGGCAATATTTAGCTTCTTGGGGGGAGAAGAAGGCGAAGGAGGAGATCGTTTTTACTCAAAAAGAGTTGTGGCATTTACCACGCTGGTAGGGGAAAAATTGGGCCGTGATTTTATTGAGGGGCTGAAAACAAACTACGCTGCTGTTGGTGATTTTGGTCGGTTGGTCGATCTGGTTCACAGTGGGCCACTGTCTTGGTCAGATCACGCTAGCAAGGAAGTGTTGGAAAAGGCCCAATCAAGGCTAATCACGGAATTGGTGATGCAAGACATGTTTGTTGACGCTCTGGACAAGATCGGAAAATATGGTGGGCGCAGTTTGGCATTGTTGAACATGGCGCAGGCGTTCCACAGTATTGTCCAGTCAGGGTTTGAGACTGAAACAATTGTGGACGAGGCTGGGGCCGCCGCCGGTGGCGCCATCGGCGCATCTATTGGTAGCCTGTTTGGTGCGGTTTGCGGCCCCGCCGCGTTAATTTGTGCGGTTGGATTCAGTGCGGTGGGCGGCGCTGTCGGCTCCTATGTTGGGGAAAATGCGCGTGACTGGATCGGTGACGTGAGTGAGGCTATCTCTGGCTAATACAGCTTAAACTGGTATGATGGGCGTCATCGCAATGACATAAGATGCCGCCCATGCACCAAATTGACAAGTTCAGAACAGTTTCCATTTATGGCGATATCAGTCAGGAAGATGAAGACCTGATCAATCGGGTGTTGCCGCGTCAACCTGAAAATATTCAACAAGAAAATCGCGAGATTCGGGAGATCATTCCTGAGTTTGACCAAATGGTAACGATATACGAGAATCGGAAGGCTTGGGTTTGGCAACCATTTCGCTACGCGAGGCTATTGTTCGGGTTTGAAGGCGCGCGGGGTTATATACTTGTCTATGATTTGGGCGCAAAGCAGACCCTGAAAGACACTTGGTTTGGCCCGATGGTCAAAACAGAATCGCGCCTGTTGATTTTGCACCGGGCTGATGATCTTTCCTACAAACATGAAACGATTGGTAAACAGGGGGCAAGCATCGGCGGTTGGGTGATGGACCGGCCCGGGCCTGCACATGCCCACATGGAAGTTGGGAAAGATTACAAGATTGATCAGCCGATCAGTTACATTGAACCATCGGGTGATCACGCGATCATCTTTGATTGGATTTTGGGTGATAGGCTGGAGCCACATCTGCTGGCGCCACCGGGGCGCATAGGCTTTGTCATTCCCAAACGGACGGGGCGCTGGGCGTTTCAGGGGTCGTTCTGGTTTTGGCGGCGTCAATTGAAGATCAGGCGTCGTTACAAGCAACAAAGTCGGTCGCGCCGCTTTTGGACCTTTGTGTTCCACATACCCTTTTGGCTGCTTCGTATGGACGGGATGACGACCGACTATCGCGGCCACCCCAAGCTGCTGACCAAGGCCCAGCTTAAGGCCCATGATGCTCTCGCCCAAAAATATGGCTGGGATTGAATGGGCTCAAGCTTGGTTTTCTGCACTGCTTCCACTGCTCACATAAGTGTGATTGTCATGTCATTTCCAGATCGGGCAGTCTAACCAAATGCAGTTAGAAAGAGGTGTCCCATGCTGATCAAAAATCCCCCTCGTTGGATGTTGCGCGAAAATAGTGCCACCGATGAGCATGTCTATTTGAATCGTCGTGCCTTTATGAAGGGCGTGGGGGCAATCGGGGCCGGGGCCGGGCTGTTGCAGGCAACCCCAAGTTTGGGGGCAGAAGACCCATCCGCGTCGTTGTATCCGGTTAAACGGAATGAAAGTTTTACACTTGATCGGCCTATTACGCCTGAAGAGGCCAATACGACCTATAACAATTTTTATGAGTTTGGCTCCCACAAGCGGATTTATAAGCTGGCGCAACATTTAAAGATCAGACCATGGGCTGTGAAAATCGATGGCCATGTTGCGCAGGAAATGACGCTGGACATTGATGACCTGCTTAAGAAAATGCCGCTCGAAGAACGGCTGTATCGGCATCGCTGTGTGGAGGCATGGTCGATGACAGTGCCGTGGTCAGGCTTTCCATTGCGCAAACTGATTGAGTTGGCTGCGCCGACACACCGGGCGAAATATGTGCAGTTTGAAACCTTTAAGGACAAGCGGATGGCTCCGGGCCAAAAGCAACGCTGGTACCCGTGGCCCTATACCGAAGGTCTGACCATTGACGAGGCGATGAATGATTTGGCCTTTATGGTGACAGGGGCCTATGGCCGCCCGTTGCCGAAACAAATGGGCAGCCCCTTGCGCTTGGCGACGCCATGGAAATATGGCTTTAAGTCAATTAAGTCGATTGTGCGGATCAGCTTTACCAGCCGCAAGCCCGTGTCATTTTGGGAAGATGTTCAGCCGTCAGAATATGGTTTTTGGGCGAATGTGAATCCGGCGTTTTCTCATCCACGTTGGTCGCAAAGCACAGAGCAGGTTTTGGGCACATCAAAGCGGGTGAAGACGTTATTGTATAATGGCTATGCTGAGGAAGTAGCAGGCCTTTACAAGGATTTGCCGCAGAATAGAGACCTGTTTTTCTAAAGGGGCAGTCGCCCGCCTGACTTGCGCTTTTTTAAAAAGCCGCTACGGTCCATCTCAATCGCATGATGGAGGGATATATGGGCCGCAAAATTGCTGTCGCATTACTGGTTTTTGTGTTTATGGGAGCAGTTGGCTTGTTCGCGATGGAGCGGTTTGCCGGACAAATATTGTTCAAACCCAAGCACAGCTTTGCTGAACAGAATTTGCCCGCTGCGCCTGATTATACTGACCAAACAAGTTGGGCCGCCTTGCCGGGACGTGATGATTCCGCTGATATATTGCCGGATGGCTTTACAGCACCTGCTGATGATCTGCGGCAAGCGGATGTATTTTACATCTATCCCACAGTGTTGATGAGCAAGTCGACCTGGGTTGCAGATATTGCCGATCCTGAAACCAATATGCTGGTTGAACAATTGCCGGTGTTGGGGCAGGCAACAGCGTTTAACGGATGTTGCCGCGTATACGTGCCACGCTATCGTCAGGCTACTTTATGGACTTTCATGGCGAACGAGCCTGACAATCATCAGGCGATAGATTTTGCCTATCAGGACATTGCCCGTGCCTTTGATGCATTCCTGGAAAGGGTTGGCGATGACCGTCCGATTGTTTTGGCCGGGCATTCCCAGGGCACTCGCCATTTGGTGCGACTTGTCGCCGAGAAAATCAACGATACGCGTGTCGCTGACCGCGTTGTGGCTGTCTATGCCATCGGGTCAGGTGTGTTTCAGGAGGTGACGACGCGCGGCCTTTCAGATTTTCCGGTTTGCGATAGCCCATCACAGACAGGGTGCCTGATTACATGGGATGCTGTTGACAAGGCAAAGGCATCGGGCCGCGAGATGGGTGAGGGCCTGTATATGTGGTTGGACGGCGTCTATCAGCCTGCGAATGATCCTAGCCTTGCATGTGTTAATCCACTGACATGGCGTGCCGGTGAAGCCGGCGAGAAGGAAGACCATGCGGGCATGGTGCCACTGGACAGTGCAATATTTTCTGGCGTTTTTGTTGGGCGACCTGCGCCGCCGGTTGGGACAAGGGCGCAATTGGGTGGGTTGATGCCCCAATCTGTTTCAGCAACATGTGCTGCGCAGGGGTTGTTGGTGGATGTTTCCGGCATTGGCGTGCATGGCAAGACAACCATGCCCGGCGGTAGCCTGCACCTAAAAGATTACAGCCTGTTTTATAAGGATATTTTTGACAACGCGATCACGCGTGTGAACGCCTTTCTGGCAGCACGCTGAGGTGTCGATCATGACGGCTGGACTTCCCGCTCTGATTTTTGATTGCGACGGTGTGCTGGTCAATTCAGAACCTATTTCAAACAGGGTTTTGTGCGACGGTATCAATGACCTCGGTATAAGGATGAGCCTTGATGAAGTCATGCATCGTTATATTGGCATGACGCTTGATGGTGTGTTTGTAGATATTGAAAAAAGATTGGGTCGACCATTACCTGAAGGGTGGGGGGCAGAGCTGGACCGTGTGGCCGATGCCGCCTTTGAACAAGACTTGCAGCCGATAGACGGCATTATTGATGCCCTTCACGTTTTGCGGGATCATGGTTATGACATGGCAATGGCGTCAAATGGCAGACGTGTTCGATTTGACGAATCATTGCGCATTGTTGGTTTAGCCGATTGGTTTTCCGGCTTGCGCTTTTCAGGGACGGAAGTTGCTCATCCCAAACCTGCCCCTGATCTTTTTCTAAGCGCCGCTGATGCGATGGGGCGTCGTCCGTCAGACTGTATTGTTATTGAGGATAGCTTGACCGGTGTGCGTGCTGCGCGCCATGCGGGGATGCGGGTAATCCATTACGCGCCCGAAGGGCCAAAAGCGCAAGCCGTGGGCATGAGCGCGCGTACTTTGCATAGGATGGAGCAGTTGCCCGTTCTGATTGCGGCAATTTCCGGTTGATCGGCAAAAAAATGCCAGGTTCCCGAAGGAACCTGGCAAGTTTAACAGGGAGGCTTCACGTCATAAATGACGCGAAACAATCAGATCCCACAAATGGGGGGCAAAAGAGGATCTGATATACACCAGCAAGCTGGTGATGATTTGGACCGCGTGGTGCGGTGCAACAAATCATGTTTACTACTTACGGGTAACCGGTCCCAAAATCAAGGTTATTGTGCGCCGCACAAAAAACAGGCATTAACCTTGATCTATTTTAAGCAATTGATTTTATTGATGTTATATATGACGACCGTAATATATTGACGGTCGGAACGCTGATGCGACAAGGTGCGCAGGCACCTAATGAGCGCCTGCACAAAATATCCTGCGACTCACTCTTGTTCAGCTAGGAATTTCTCTGCCTCAAGCGCTGCCATACAGCCCATTCCGGCTGCTGTGACAGCCTGACGGTAGATTTTATCGGTGACGTCGCCTGCAGCAAAGACGCCGGGAATATCGGTGGCTGTAGAATCGGGGGCCTTGACGATATAACCGCCATCATCCATCGCTACATGACCCTGAAACACTTCGGTTGAGGGGGCATGGCCGATGGCGATGAAGATACCGTCAGCAGGGATTTCCCGCGTTTCACCGGTTTGGGTGTGTTTGATACGGCCAGCGGTCACGCCCAGCGGGTTTTCATCGCCCAGAATTTCTTCCAATTCGTGATCCCAAATCACTTCAATTTTGTCATGGGCTAATAGGCGTTCCTGCAAGATGCGCTCCGCCCTGAATTCATTGCGGCGGTGAATGATGGTCACCTTGCTGGCGAAATTGGTTAGGAACAGGGCTTCTTCAACCGCTGTATTACCGCCGCCGATGACCAAAACTTCCTTATTGCGATAGAAAAAACCATCGCACGTTGCACAAGCAGATACGCCAAAGCCCTGAAATTTCTCTTCTGAGGGCAGTCCCAGCCAACGGGCCTGCGCGCCGGTGGCAATGATCACGCTGTCCGCTTCATAGACCGCCCCTGAATCGCCAATGGCCTTATAAGGACGGCTAGAGAAATCGACCTCTGTAATAATGTCTTGCTCAATCTGGGTGCCAACCGCACGGGCCTGCGCTTCCATCTGTTCCATCAACCATGGGCCCTGAATGGGATCGGCAAAGCCGGGATAGTTCTCGACATCTGTTGTGATGGTCAACTGCCCGCCGGGCTGCAAGCCGGCAACCAATAGGGGCTTCAGCATCGCGCGCGCTGCATAAACCGCTGCGGTATAGCCTGCCGGGCCGGACCCGATGATGAGAACTTTAGTTTGATGTGTGGTGGCCATGAGAATCTCCGAAATGTCTGGCCTCTTAGGTAAGGGGCAATGCGGTGAGATGCAATAAGATGATGATCACTTTGTGGGCAGTAGCGCAGCGATTGTAGGCAATGCCTCCCCGGCAGGGTCAAGTGGCAGGTAATCCCAATGAACCAAAGGGCCTGAGGGCGGCAGGGGGCGCGCCACCCCATAAAGCAGCAACGCTTTGTGAAACTGATCGAATTTCAGAGCCCGGCGTGGCGGCAGCAGCCCCTTTAGTCTGCGCTTACGTTCAAGCTCACAAATGAACACAGGTTTGCCGGTTGCAGCCGCTTCACTTGCCATATTTACAGAATCCTCTGTCACAATCAGCATATCGGCATGGTTGAGGATATCGAAATAGGGGTTTGCCCCCGTGGCGTCCCAAAAATAGCAATCCGCAATATCTTCGAGAGTTTGGCGCAGAATGGTCAATGCGGCGGGGCTTGTCCGGCGAGAGGCCGTGACCATCAGGCTATACCCGTGGCACCGGGCTAGATTGCTTAGTCTGGCGGCAATCTCTGCC
>SPJK01010319.1_pt1 | contig 67303 bp, 56 predicted proteins | sample 3741771 | NCBI WGS metagenome assembly SPJK01 (sample SAMN10925997, study PRJNA522277) | cold seep metagenome | isolation source: Elba SIP-enriched marine methane seep metagenome, extraction at timepoint T2 | place: Italy: coast of Elba, Mediterranean Sea
AATTGGCAGCGGCGGTATGGACGCCCCAGGTAAGTGGCGTTTTTACATATTCGCTGATAATTTTACTGGGATTCCCTCTTATGATATCCGTAATAATTCCTTCTGTTAGGAGAATACAAAGGTCTAGTTCACCTTCGCGCAGGGCTCGTGTCATTTGCCCAGTTCCTCCTTTACAGGTTACCCATTCTAATTCGACACCACGACTGGAAAATTCGCCATTTTCCATAGCTAAATGAACAGGGAGGTTGAAGTGTTCGGGAACACCACCAATGCGTATGGGAGCAGTACTCATAACAGGCTCAATTCTTTTTGATAAAGACTCATTCAGACCCGAATCTTTTTGACCAAGTCACGGAGGCTTCCCAGGTCGTGAAAGGGTAGAAGCGCGTCAATATACGGAAGTGCAGTTAACATCCCCTGGACTTCCGGTTGCCAATCTGGATGACCCGCCAGTGGGTTAAGCCACAGAACCTGTAGCGCACGACGGTGGATATGGCGCATGTTCTCATCGATTAGCTGCACATCGCCGGTATCCCAGCCATCACTAAGGATGATAACCAACGTTTTAGCGTTTAGTAAGCGATAACCGTATTCACGGTTGAACTGGGCTAGGGACTCGCCAATCTTTGTTCCCCCTGACCAATTGTTCACTTTATTGACAATCCTGTTCATTGATGCGTTGAGCGAGGATGTGCTCAGTTCTGTACTCACTTGATGCAGGCTTGTGCTAAAGACAAAAGTGTCGATTTTCGCAAACTGTTGTTGAAAAGCAAAAAGAAACTGGATCAGAAATCGACTGTACAATTCCATCGACCTGCTGACATCACAAAGCAGCACCACACTGATTTGATCTTTCTTTTTGTGTCGGTACACCAACTCCATCATTTCACCGTAGCGCGTGACATTTCTGCGCAATGTTCGAGAAACATCGATCCGATTCTTCCGATGGGTAGTCCGAAAGCGGCGACTACGTCGATTGGCGATTTTTTCTGCCAGCTTCTTGACCAGTTTGAAGACCTCTTTAAGGTCCTTGCCTTCTAGTGCAGGGATACCCTGACTTCCCAGGCTTTCACCTGGTGAATAACCCGCTGTGGCCGTTTCATCTTCTTGATGATTGCCGTAAAGCCAATTTTTTAAGGCATGTATACTGGGCGCTTGACGAGAGCTGCTGCTCGCTTGTTCTTCGGCCTCTTCCTTAACCTTGCTATCAACGGCCCGTTCCAGTTCTTTCCAGTAGCGCCGGTACAAGTCTGGAAACTTCTCTAATTGTAGAGGAGAGCGGCAAAGCGCGCTTTGTAAGCACAATTCCAGCTCTTCCGGTGAATGAAAGGCTTCCAGAATATCCATTGCCAAGAGCGCATCTTGTTCTTCAGAGGGGCCAATATTGAAGCCCTCGTGTCGGAGGTAACGACAAAAGGCTACTACATTCGCTGATAGTGTAGTCTGACGTTGAACCAAGATTATGCTAGTTTGGATTTGGCTCCCACTTTTTCCATCAACTCAGCCAGCGAAAGTTGGGTTTGCCTAATATCATTCCAGTCCTTGAGAATGACGCCAAGCGTTTCTTCAATGACCTGTGGATCTAACTCGTCGAAATGCAATAGGGAAAGGGCCTGGGCCCAATCGATCGTTTCGGCAATGCCAGGTACCTTTTCGAGCTTCATCTGACGGATTTCCTGCATGAAAAGACATATTTGGGTGCCCAACTTTTCATCGATTCCCGGCACCTTGCGGCGCACGATCTCCAATTCCTTGTCGAAACTTGGGTAGTCGATCCACAAATAGAAGCACCGTCGGCGCAAGGCCTCGGAAAGGTCGCGCATTCGATTACTGGTGATCACCACACTCGGGATCTGGGTAGCGGTGATGGCACCCAGTTCTGGAATGCTGATCTGCCAATCGGATAAGACCTCTAGCAGAAAACTCTCAAACTCTTCATCGGCTCGATCCACTTCGTCGATGAGGAGAACGGGGGGCTTATCTCGAGTGATGGCCTTCAACAGTGGCCGTTCTAGGAGATAATCCTTGCTAAAGATCAAGGCCTCTTTTTCTGCAAGGGATTGCTCTTCGCGTTCTAGCATTTTCAAGGCTAATAGCTGCCGCTGGTAATTCCATTCGTACAAGGCTTGTTCCGCATTGAGCCCTTCATAACATTGTAATCGGATCAATTCGGCTTCAAAAGATTGGGAAAGCACCTTGGCAATCTCAGTCTTGCCTACACCTGGAGGGCCCTCCACAAGGAGCGGGCGTTTTAGCTCCCGACTGAGATGCATGGCCATTAGTATCGGTCGATCCACAATATAGCCTTGCTGATCAAAGCGTTCCTGCAAGTCCGTTAAAGCTGCTGATGGCATAGCCAATAGGTCAATTCGATGTTAATAAAAGACGGACCACTCGATCTGGTAATTATTATCGAGTGATCCGCCTTATCAGTTCACTAGCTCTTATACCCAAACCGCTTCGTATTGGGTATACAACACTACATGCGAAAAATGGATCACAGTAGTGCATTCAAGGCTTTCCCGGCAAAGACGCCTGCTAGATGGCGACGGTACTTTTCATTGGCAAAATGGTCGCTTAGTACTTGAACACCCTCAGCTGCAGTGGCTGTAGCGTTCGCAACTGTTGAAGCGGACCATGGACTGCCTTCCAGAGCCTTCTCGATGTTGGTGTCCCGGAAAGGGGTAGCACTGACGCCGGCGAACGCTACGCGCGCATCCTTGACTTGCTTGCTATGCACCTCTACTGCTGCGGCACAAGCCACCAAAGCAAAGCGGGAAGCTGGCTGTGGGAATTTACGGTAGCAAGAATTGCGGTTAGCCGCTGTTTTCGGAATGCTGATGGCCTTGATGATCTCATCTTCACCAACAGCCGTCATGTATAAGCCATGAAAGAACTGGTCAATATCAACCTGACGATCGCCATTTGGGCCAACGATTTGAATCTGGGCGTTGGCTGCTAATAAAACGGCCGGCCAGTCAGCTGCGGGGTCGGCATGGGCAATACTGCCGCCGATCGTCCCGAAATTCCGGACTTGAATATCACCGATTAAATGAGCAGCTTGTGCCATCATCGGTATATGCTCTTGGATAGCAGCGCTACTGGCTATTTCGCCATGGGTAGTCGCTGAGCCGATAGTGATCGATTTTTCATTATCTCGAATCACTCGAAGTTCCTCCAGTCCAGAGATGTCGATTAAGTTTTCAGGATCGGCCAGGCGCAATTTCATGACCGGAATCAGGCTATGGCCGCCGGCTAGCAATTTGCACTCGTCGCCATACTCCTGCAGCAAGCCGATCGCTTCGTCCAGCGTATTTGGCTTATGGTATGCAACTTTAGAAGGTATCATATTTATGTCTTTACAGAAGTGCTGTCAGGCACTGTCTGATTATTGATGAATGATTTCCCACACCTTTTGTGAGGTGATAGGCATTTGGATGTCGTGGATGCCGTAGCCTTTCAAGGCGTCCATGACGGCGTTTACCACTGCCGGAGTAGCACCGATACAACCAGCTTCGCCGGCTCCCTTCACACCTAATGGGTTGTGTGGGCATGGCGTGACGGTTCGGTCTACTTCGAAGCTGGGTACATCATCTGCACGTGGCATCACGTAGTCCATGTATGAACCATTTACCAACTGGCCGGATTCATCGTAGATGGTACCCTCCAGCAGCGCTTGTCCGATGCCCTGAGCAACACCTCCGTGTATTTGACCGTCGACAATCATTGGATTAATTACATTACCGACATCGTCTACCGCGACAAAGCGCTTGAGTTCCACCTTGCCGGTGTCTTTATCGATTTCGACAACAGCGATATGGGCACCAAATGGGTAGGTGAAGTTGGCCGGATCGTAGAAGCTCGAAAAGTCCATGCCGGGTTCCAATCCTTCCGGATAGTTGTGCGGCACATAGGCCGTCAAAGACACGTCACCAAAGCCAACTGACTTATCGGTGCCTTTTACCGTCCACTTTCCGTTGGCAAACTCCAAATCTTCCACAGAAGCTTCTAGTAGGTGGGCGGCAATTTTCCCGCCTTTCTCAATGACCTTTTCAATACTGCGGACAATGGCGCTGCCACCTACTGCCAGGCTTCGAGAACCATACGTACCCATACCAAAGGCCACAGAATCAGAGTCGCCATGAACAACGTTGACATCCTCCATCGGTATGCCAAATTTATCGGCTACCACTTGAGCGAAGGTCGTCTCGTGACCCTGGCCATGTGAGTGTGCGCCAGTGTAGACATTCACTTTACCGGTAGGTTGTACGCGGACATGTGCTGATTCGTACAAACCTGCTCGCGCACCAAGCGCACCAACTACTGCAGAAGGAGCAATGCCACATGCTTCAATGTAGGTGGAGAAGCCAATGCCCAGCAATTTTCCATTGCTGGAAGCTGCGGACTGCTCTGCTCTGAATTCTTTGTAACCGACCATTTCCAAGGCTCTTTCCAGAACCGCATGGTAATTGCCACTATCGTATTGCAGGGCAACCTGGGTTTGATAACCGGGCTGTTCTACACCGTCGAAAGGAGGAATGAAATTCTTGATCCGCAATTCGGCTGGATCTACGTTCATTTCCAAGGCCGCCGTATCCAAAAGGCGCTCCAACAGATAGGTCGCTTCTGGCCGGCCGGCTCCGCGATAGGCATCCACAGCGGTAGTATGCGTAAAGATGGCATCTACATGCACATTGATCAGCGGAGTAGTATAAAGACCCTGCAAAAGCGTACCGTGTAACCAGGTAGGCACGCAGGGAGCGAAGGTGGATAGGTAAGCGCCCATATTCGCATGTGTCTTGATCCGCAATGCGGTAATATTGCCGTCGGCATCAAAGCCCATATCGGCCTTAGTCACGTGGTCGCGACCATGCGCATCGGTTAGGAAACTCTCGCTGCGCTCAGCGGTCCACTTAACCGGGCGCTGCAAGCGATTCGATGCCCAAATGACCAGTGCTTCCTCCGTGTAGTGGAAAATCTTGCTGCCGAAGCCGCCACCGACGTCAGGGGATACGACCCGTACTTTATGTTCGGGCAGTCCTAGCACAAAAGCACAGAGGAGTAGCCGGATCAGGTGCGGGTTTTGAGAAGAAGTGTACAAGGTGAATTGACCACTATGGTCTTCATATTGCCCGATAGCTGCGCGTGGTTCGATGGCATTGGGCACCACCCGCTGGTTGACATATTCTAAGGTGGTTACGTGATGCGAACCTTTAATGGCCAGATCAACGTCGGCCAATGGATTACCGAGCTCCCAGTCAAAACATCGATTATTAGGAACATCATCGTGCACCAGTGGAGCATTGCCATCAGCAGCGGCCTTAGGGTCGGTAACTGCTGGCAGGGGATCATAATCGACGATTACCCGCTCGGCTGCATCCTTCGCCTCCGCGTAGCTTTCGGCGATGACCATAACGACAGCATCTCCCACGTGGCGCACCTTATCGGCCACCAACAGTGGGTGAGGCGGCTCTTTCATGGTATCGCCATTCTTGAAGTTAACCTGCCAGCCACAGGGAACACCACCAACGCCGGAATCGGCGATATCTTGGCCCGTGTAGATTTTTACCACACCGGGCATGGCTGCTGCATGGCTGGTGTCGATCGAATTGATTTTAGCATGAGCATGTGGGCTGCGCACCATGCAGGCATAGGTCATTCCAGGAAGTACGATATCGTCTGTATATCGACCTTTACCGGTAATAAACCTTTTATCTTCTACTCGTTTGACCGAGCTACCTATTAAACTCATAAAGGTGTTGTTTTTAGAATCCTAGAAATAAGGGTACTACTTAGCTGTCGGAGCTACGCCATCTTTTCGGCGGCATGTTGAATCGACTTCACGATATTGTGATAGCCCGTACAGCGGCAGAAGTTCCCTTCGAGAGCTTCACGGATTTCTTCTTCCGAAGGGTTCGGATTGTTGGCGAGAAAATCAGCGCTCAACATGATCATACCTGGCGTGCAAAATCCACATTGCAAGCCGTGTTCTTCATGAAAGCCTTCTTGTAAGGGATGGAGCTTGCCATTGCTGGCCATTCCTTCGATCGTTGTAATCGAACGGCCATTGGCTTGCACGGCGAGCATGTTACAGCTCTTAAGGGATTTACCGTCTAGGAGAATTGTACACGATCCACAGCTACTGGTGTCGCAACCGACGTGTGTGCCGGTAAGGCGCAATTCCTCTCGGAGAAAATGCACCAAGAGCATCCGCGGTTCGACGCTATGCGTGTGGGCAGTGCCATTGACGGTGATAGTTACCTCAACCTTCATAGTTTCTGGTTAATATTAAAGATGATGTTATTAACAATTGCCTGGCAGACCTAAACTATAGGCATCATCACTTCCCATGATTCCTCAATGCATTCAGATCGATTCTTAAAGCAGTGAAATGCCGCATTTTTTCTGATCAGATAAAGTCGTTGTGTTGATGATTCTGATTAGGCCTATAACTGGTTTGGGTAGCGTAGTCAAGTAGAAATTGACTATTCACATAATTACGATTTCTTTCTGTAAAATTTCAAGGAAGTAGGTAAGGAGTTAATAAAATTTGGACAAAATCTAAATTAGCAGAAGGTAAGGCTGTTTCGAATATAGTAAATAAGGCGATTTCTTTGGTATGACTTAGTTCTGGTAGCAAATCACTAATTTTGTCACTAAACATTTTCCTACCAAATGGACTGGTTGATCAAGGAAGCCAGGATCATAGATCCGCACAGTGAATTTCACCTCCAGACACGGGACATCGAGATCAAGTCGGGCGTAATAACCGCTATTGGCAATGATTTGTCCTCGGAAGGAGCGCGCGCACTGGACCTCCAGGGAGCACATGTTTCTCCTGGTTGGGTTGATTTGGGGGCGGAAGTAGGCGACCCGGGCTTTGAACACCGGGAAGACCTTCAAAGCCTCAGTCATGCCGCTGCTGCCGGCGGGTTTACCGCAGTAGCCGTTTGGCCGAATACCGATCCCCCAATTCACGATAAAGCGAGTGTCAGCTACTTGATCCAGCGAGGCAAGATGGGCCTGGTGGATATCCTTCCGATTGGTGCGATCAGCCGCAATCGCAAGGGAACGGATATTACCGAAATGATCGACATGCATACGGCAGGTGCGCGGGCCTTCTCCGATGGTGACCATCCGGTGCAGCATGCAGGCTTGATGTTGCGAGCGTTGCTTTACGTCAAAACCTTTGGTGGTGTGGTGATTAATCAGCCCCTCGATCATAGCATTGCGGGTAGTGGCCATATTCACGAAGGTGGTGTTAGTACCTCTCTTGGATTGCCCGGTATTCCGGCGCTGGCTGAAGAGCTGATGGTCGAACGCGATATCCGACTGGCGGAATATGCAGATTCACGCCTCCATCTAGCTCATATATCAACAGCAGGATCGGTACAGAAAGTGCGCGATGCAAAAGCGAGAAGTATCAAAGTAACGGCGAGTGTGGCAGCACTCAATTTACTGCTTAATGTCAATGCGTTGTCTTCTTTCGATACCTTGTGTAAGGTGATGCCACCGTTGCGCAGTGAGAGTGATCGTAAGGCCTTGCTTGATGGTCTGGCGGATGGAACGATCGATTGCATTAGTTCACATCACGTTCCGCGTGAAGAAGAGGCAAAGCTCCTGGAGTTTCCCTATGCCGACTTTGGCGCTCTTGGCCTGACCACAGCTTATGCAACGGCACAAACCGCGATCGGTGATACCATGGGCGAGACCGCTTTGGTTGCCGCCCTGACCTATAGCCCGCGGGCGATCTTAGGTCTTGAGCCGGTAACTATTGGAGTCGGGGCAGCTGCTAACCTGACCTGTTTTGACCCGAATCAAAGCTGGACACCTGACAGGAATGGCCTGCCTTCCAAATCACGTAATAATCCGCTGCTTGGACAAGCTCTGACGGGGCGGGTTGTTGGTGTTATAAAGGGCACGAAAATTTGGTGGAAGCCTTCAGAATAGCCACCTTAACGGCGCTAAAAAAATTGTTTGGATAAGATGAAAGAAGAGTCAGACGTTACAGCAGCTGAATTAGATTGGCGTGCCCTAGGCCGCAAATGGGGCGTAATTGGCGGCGCCTTAAGAATTGGGCTGTTTGTCTTAATGTATTTCCTGGGTCGGGAAGCAATGCTGGCGCGGGAATTGTGGCTCGGGTCAATGCTCATCTATGCCTGGGCCATGTATCAGGCACAAAAGGAGGTAGAAGGTGACGACCTTAGGGCCTATATTCAACCGGGATTTCTGGTATTCGTTATGGCCAATGCGCTCTTCTATGTGTTCTATTATCTCATGTTCACCTCCATTGACCCATCTTTGGTTGATCTGCAGGTAGAAATGCTGGAAGCGAAAGGAATGCTGAAAGAGGCTGGTGGCCGTGCTGCAGTTACGCCCACGGCGAAAGCTACCTTTTTTGATTATGTACGTAGTTTGATTCCTGGCTTTGTATTGGCCGCCGCTATTGGCTGGGTATTGCGCCGCCAAAATCAGTAAGCTCTTTGTATGGATTTGTCTGTAGTTATTCCGCTGTATAATGAAGAAGAATCGCTTCCAGAATTGGAAGCCTGGATTCGGCGTGTGGTGGAAGAGATGGGGATCTCGTATGAGATTATCATGATTGATGATGGAAGCACCGATGGTTCCTGGGCAGTGATCCAGGCACTTAACAAGGCCAATCCCCAAGTGAACGCGCTGAAATTTCAACGGAATTACGGGAAATCAGCTGGACTGTATACCGGGTTTGCGGCAGCAAAAGGGAAGGTAGTCATCACTATGGATAGCGATTTACAGGACAGCCCGGATGAAATTCCGGAATTGTACCGTATGATTATTGAAGATGGCTTTGATATGGTTTCGGGGTGGAAAAAGAAGCGGTATGATCCAATCCTTTCAAAGAATATACCAAGTAAGTTCTATAACTGGACAGCCCGCCAATTGACCGGCATTCAATTGCACGACTTCAATTGTGGCCTGAAAGCGTACCGGCGCGAAGTGGTCAAAAGTATCGAGGTATATGGTGAGATGCACCGTTACATCCCGGTGTTGGCCAAATGGGCCGGTTTTCGTAAGATCGGTGAAAAGGTAGTGCAGCACCAAGAACGTAAATACGGCGTAACCAAGTTTGGTTTCGAACGCTTTGTTCGTGGCCCGCTCGACTTGCTGTCCGTCATCTTCATTTCTCGCTTTCGCAAACGGCCGATGCACTTTTTCGGTGCGATCGGTGCCTTGGTGTTCATGGCAGGGTTTGTTATCCTTGTTTACCTGAGCGTGGCAAAACTGGTGTATCAGGAATACGGAATTGCTGAACGACCCTTGTTTTTTCTGGGCGTGATCTGTGCGATTATCGGCACACAATTATTTCTAACAGGCTTCTTGGCGGAACTGGTGGTCCGATCGGCGAACGATCGCAATCACTACCTGGTAGAGCAAGAAATCGGTTATGAACGAGAAAAGTAATGTAGCCCGGAAAGTACTTATTCTAGGGCCTGCTTACCCTTATCGAGGTGGCTTGGCTGCTTTCAACGAACGTTTAGGTAAAGCCTTGCAAGATGCTGGTTGTGAAGTGCTTCTGGTAACCTTTTCCTTTCAATATCCTAGTCTCCTTTTTCCTGGAAAGACTCAGTTCGCGGAAGGCCCCGCAACGATAGAACTACTGATCGTTCGGTGGATACATTCCTTAAATCCATTGAATTGGTGGAAGGCTGCACAGCAAATTCGTCGCGAATCTCCAGACCTCATCATTACCGCTTTCTGGCTACCTCTACTGGGGCCAGCTCTGGGGACGATTCTTCGATTAATAAAGAGACCAGGGGTACATCGGATCGGACTCATTCACAATATGCTTCCACATGAAGGACGGCCTGGAGACCGACTCTTCTCTCGCTACTTTGTGAAGGCAGGTGATAACTTTCTAACCCTTTCAAAAGAGGTGAGTGAGCAGGTTCGACTCTTTAGTGATAGCCAGGAGATTGTCTGCTCACCGCATCCAATTTATGATCACTATGGGGAACTGCTTGCTAAACAAGACGCACGACGAAGCCTTGGGTTAACAGAGAATGGCCGATACCTTTTGTTCTTCGGCTTTATCCGAGCCTATAAAGGCTTGGATCTCTTATTGAAGGCGATGGCCGACAAGCATTTGGAAGATGAAAATGTACAACTTGTTGTAGCGGGTGAATTCTATCAGGATGAACAGACCTACCTGGATTTAATCTCAGAACTGGGCATTCAAGATCGGGTGCATTTGCATTCGGATTTTATTCCTGATGATCAGGTCCGTCATTACTTTTGTGCAGCGGATCTGGTCGTTCAACCCTATAAGACGGCTACGCAAAGCGGTATTTCGCAAATTGCCTATCATTTTGAACGACCAATGATTGTGACACGAGTAGGGGGGCTACCGGAGATCGTTCCAGATGGTGAAGCAGGATATGTCGTTGAGCCGCAACCAGCGGCGATAGCGGCGGCAATTGTTGATTTCTACGAACATCAACGCGAGGAAGAACTTGCTCAAGGTGTACGAGCTGGAAAAGATCGATTCTCCTGGCGTAGATTGGTAGATCTTATATTGGAATTGGATCAGCGGTGGCGAGCATCGAATACTTAAACCCATCCGCTGATCTGATCGATCAATTAATGAAGAAGGAATATGTTGGATCGTGTAAAGTCTATCATTGGTGCGAGCATTGCCGTTAAGGAGGAGATGCTGCAAGATGAAGAACAGCTAACGAAGATCGCTTCGGTGGCGCAGCTGTGCGTGGAAACCTACCAGCAGAAAGGTAAACTCCTGTTTTGTGGAAACGGAGGCAGTGCTGCGGATGCCCAACATATTGCAGCTGAATTCTCCGGGCGCTTTTACTACGACCGGCCTCCGCTGTTTGCTGAGGCGATGCACGTTAACACTTCCTACTTGACAGCAGTTGCCAACGACTATGGTTTTGATCATGCTTATGCTCGGATGGTTGAGGCTATGGGCCAGGAAGGAGATGTGCTTTTCGCCATCTCAACTTCAGGTAATTCACCCAATATCCTGAGGGCTGCTTTGGTGGCCAAAAGTAAAAGCATGAAAGTAGTGGGGCTCACCGGGCGAAGCGGTGGCCAATTGTCCAATCAGTGTGATTGGTTACTCAATGTTCCCAGCACCGATACACCACGAATTCAGGAGAGTCATATCTTGCTAGGACACATTATTTGTGAAATGGTGGAGTCAGCTATTTTTCCCCGATAAAATGGATACCCGCAAACATGCATTATTCCTGGACCGAGATGGGGTGATTAATCGTCGCCTTCCCGGGCAATATGTGCAGCGGGTGGAAGAGTTTGAATTTCTTCCGGGTGTGCTGGAAACCTTTCCGATATTGGCCAGCATCTTCGATCCAATAGTGGTAGTGACCAACCAACAAGGGGTTGGAAAGGGGCTGATGAGTGCAGAAGACCTGAGCAAAGTACACGATTTCATGAAGTTGGCCATCCGTGGTGCTGGAGGGCGGATCGATGGCATCTATAGCTGCCCACATTTAGGAGAAGAGGCTTGTGATTGCCGTAAACCTTCCCCCGGTTTAGCCAATCAAGCCCAACGTGATTTTCCACAAATAGATTTTAAACGCTCCGTGCTGGCAGGCGATTCCTTATCTGATTTGAACTTAGGAAACCACTTAGGGATGTCGGTTGTGTGGATCAAGACTAAGCTCGAAGAATTTTCACTAATTGAACATACCCTCAGAACATCGCCGGACTTTTATCTTAGTGGCCAACTTACGGGGCTGCATGAATTAGCGGACTGGTGGCAGGCTCAACAAAATCTCAAATAGTATCGCATGGCAAAGTCAAAGAAAACACAAGAGACTCCATTAGCACTTGGCCTTGATCAGGAAGACAAACGCGTCCTTTGGCGTACGATTGCGATTGCAAGCGTGTTGTTAGGCATCTTCCTGGCAGTGACGTTCGTAGTGCTGGGTAAAGTATTTCCAGAAAAGCCAGGTTTTCTCAATGCTGCGCGGACGGGCATCAGCCTTTTAGCCTTCTGGATCTTTACCACTTCCGCTGTTCGGACATTTGATCGGTTCCGGCCCAATGTAGCCTTCTATTGGTTGGTATTGGTGGGGGTTGCTACAGCAGCGATCGGGATCGTATTGTTTCTAACCGGCTTGCGCCTGTGGAATGAATTGGGTAGTGTAGGCGCGGAATTGCCATCCTACAGTATAATTGGCTTCTACACGGCGGCAGCCTTGGTCGCCTCCCTGATTTCACTGATTCATATTCGAGTGGAAAACGAAATGACTGGCAATCTGCTGGAATTGTTGGTTATTGTAATTGCTGCGGCCTTTTTCTTTTGGGTGACACAGGGATGACACCTAGCTTGTTTGTTTCCAATTACGAAGTTTGATCACGGAGTAAATCAGCAATAGACCTCCACCTACCGCTAGTGCAAAAAACATGCTTTGGGGTAAATCATCAAGTGCGGTGCGCTTGCTGTAAATTCCCCAGAGGGCCCATATCAGCACGAGCGCGTACAGCAAATCGGCGCGATAGATCAGAATTAATAGCCCAAGAACTGCGGCAATTATAATCATGATAGCTGCCCAACTTGCCGGGGCAAGAAATCCTCCCTGCCAGTCATAATGCACCAATAGTGTGGTGACATTAGCAATAGTAGCCACGCTAATCCACCCCAGATAGATGCTGAATGGTGCTTTCATGAACCATCGCTCGATGGCACTTTCAGACGGGCTACTACCAATTTGTAGCCGCTGATAGATTTGGACCAGGCAAAAAAAGATGGCCAACATCAATAGCAAGGATAGCTCAATTTGGAGGTAGTGCCAGGCAAAAATCCAACTGGCATTTGCAAGGCAGGAAAGAAAGAACCACGGGCCAATGGCATTGATGGATTTTTCCTGGTCTTTTCTCACCCATTGTACTACAATAAAGCTGATGACAAATAGGTAGATGACCCCCCAAATAGAAAAGGTGAACCCGGCTGGTACAAAATAGTTGGGATACATATCGGATAGTGCCCCGGTGGTTATGCCGTTAATCGGTACACTATTTGCCAGGAAGTTAACGACCAGTACTAGAACCAGTCCTAGGGTATTGAGCCAACGGTATTTCATGATTAAGCAGTTTCTTTTTCTTGCATTTTAAGGTCCTTCTCCTGCTTGGCAGTCATGGCGAGGGAAACCAGCACGCCGGAAACGAGAAAGACAAAGATGACCACTAAGGATAACCATTCTGCAGGGTGCCATACCTCATGTAATAACATCTTGGCGGCCACGAAAAAGAGGATACCGGCGAGGCTGTATTTCAAGAGATCGAAGCGATCCATCATGGTGGCTAAGACGAAATAAAGAGATCGTAATCCCAAAATGGCAAATACGTTAGACGAAAACACGAGGAAAGGATCAGTCGTAATGGCTAGAATAGCAGGGATGCTATCAAAGGCGAAAAGAATATCCGTGGTCTCGATCATGATCAAGGCCACAAAGAGTGGGGTTGCAGCGAGAATGTGCCGGCGACGAACAAAAAATTGCTCGCCCTCAACATATTTCGTGACGGGAAATAGTCGCCTCAGGTAGTTTAAAATGGGGTTCTTATCAGGCTCTACTTCGCTATCTCCGCTAATCATACGCCAGGCTGAGTAGATTAGTATCGCACTAAATACATACATCATCCACTGGAACTGATCCACTAACCAGACACCGACACCGATCATGACACCGCGGAAGAACAACGCGCCCAGTATGCCCCAAAAGAGGACTCGATGCTGAAACTGAGTAGGAATCTTGAAATACTTGAAGATCAACGCCATCACGAAGACGTTGTCCATACTAAGGGAGAGTTCCACCAAATAACCGCTCAGGTATTTGAGCATGGCTTCCGACCCAGTGAGATCGCGGTCGCCCCAGTGGTGAGAATAGAGGTAATATATTACTAAGCTAAAACTAAGGCCTAGCGCGGCCCAAAGCGATGTCCATTTCAGCGCTTCTCGGGTGGTAGGGACGTGTATTTCCTTATTGAGAACGCCGAGGTCTAGCGCGAGTAGAGCTAAGATGAATACTATGAAAATGCTCCAAAGTAGCATGAATGAGTTCTTTTTTGGGGCGAGCACCTAGTGCTCGTGCCGGCAAAGATATAAATATGAAAAGGATACTGAGGTTGACCATTGTCAGTGTCAAGCAACTCTTTGCAACATAAGACACTTAAATGGCCGGAAAGTAACTTCAAGACCCCAACACTTCTGCCGAGCAATTGTTCTTTTTCGACCAATGCCCCAAAACGAGGGATAATCGACACCCCCTTAATGTGGTAGCTTGTCTTTTACGGCACCGTATGCCAAGGTGCCTAGTAAAGCGCTAAGCAAAACCACCCACATGATTTCATAGCCATGGCCGATTAAGACGAAGATGGGACCTGGGCACGACCCGATTAATGCCCAGCCCAACCCAAATATCGAACCGGCCAGTAAGTGCCTGGTCAAATTATAAGGGATGGCGGGGTTGCTGACAAAAGTGTCGCGCAGGGTTTTCATTTTACTCCGCTTCATTAGATAGATCATCGGGGCACTGATTAAAACAGCTGTACCAATGATGCCATACATGTGAATACTCTCGAAACGAAACATTTCGTGAATTCTGAACCAGGAGATTGCTTCTGACTTGGTCATTACAATCCCGAAAAATATGCCAACAGCAAAGAAACTGAGAAGTCGCATGGAATGTCTGTTTGAATGATGATTGGAAGCAGGCTTAGCTAAAAATGACAGGCATGATGAGGAACGTCATGATGAGGCCCCCAATAAAAAAGCCGATGACGGTCAGCAGCGATTGTACCTGTAAATGAGACATGCCGGTAATGCCGTGACCAGAGGTGCATCCGCTACCGTAACGAGCTCCAAATCCAACCAGGAAGCCCCCTATAATAGCTAATACGATGCCTAAAGGGTTACTCAGGTTAAACACATCGGTCGGTAGGAAACCAGGATTTTTGCTTACATCGGCAGCATAAGTAATTCCCCAATCTCCAAGATGGCTGACCGTTGCTTCGGAAATAGCAACGGGATCATCGCTTTGCAGGTAATTGGCGGCAAGGAAACCACCTAAAATAGCGCCAGCTACAAATACGAAGCGCCAATCCGAATCCTTTAAGTCGACCTTGAAGTAATCAATTTTGCGACCAGCGCCTGCTACGGCACAGAAATCTCTGAAGGCCGAAGAAATGCCAAATTTGCGACCCATCCAGGTCATGAGGAAAACGATAAGCGCGATTGCTGCGCCGGAGACGGCCCAATGCCAGGGCTGACTAATAAGTTCCAGAATAGCCATTGTATACAGTGCTTTGTGGAGGTTGTGTTGCTTATTCTTACTATGCTTGCTCGATGAGTCCTGCTAAGGTCTGTGCCGATTGCATGCCTGAGGCCCGCCATTTGACTTCACCGTTTTGGTATAGGATGAAAGTTGGTACGCCTCTAATACCAAGGCGCTCTGCCAGAGCAGGATTGCGGTCAACATCTATCTTGATGATGCGACCTCTGTCGCCCACTCTTGCCGCTACTTCTTTGAGCACAGGGCCCATCGCTTTGCAAGGGCCACACCATTCGGCAGAAAAATCCACCAGTACGGGTTGGTCGCTGTTAATTATGTCACTAAAGGATGCTTTCTTTCCCATTTTTCATCTATTTGATGTGGCAAAATTAGATCGATGTAAGGACGCATTCGGTGATACAGATCACATTAGCAAACAAACTTCTCCGTAACATGAAAGAATCATGATGCACAGGAAAAGGCCACCGATCATAGTCTCATGGTGTAAACTTGCAGGGAAAGGGTAAAGTTGGATATGCCAGGGTGACACAATTGTCGCCAATAGCGTGAAAGTAAGAAAAACTGTCTAAGCTAAGGGGTATTTAATAGCCAATAAAACCCATCCCCAGCCCTGCCCTTCAAAATGGAAGGGTGCAAGCATTGGTGAATAAACAGGACTATACACGAAAACAAGGCTGCGAGCCGCCGCGTTTCGTCGCGTACGCTGCGAGAAAAATTGTTTCTGTCTATTCTGTGAATTTTGCGTTTATGCACACCAGACTAGGAGCGAATAGCGGCAATACCGGGAAGTTCTTTGCCTTCCAGGAATTCCAGCATGGCGCCGCCGCCGGTGGAGACGAAGCTCACTTCTTCAGCTAACCCGAGTTGGTTAATGGCTGCCACAGAATCGCCGCCACCGATCAGGGAGAAAGCTCCCTTACTCGTTGCATCAGCCACCGCTTGCGCAACATAGCGGGTTCCTCCAGCAAAAGCGTCCATTTCAAAAACGCCCATTGGGCCATTCCACAAAATAGTTTTCGATTCGTGAAGCACTTTAGCGAAATCGGCACGAGCATTTGGGCCAATATCTAAGCCCATCCAACCATCCGGGATGGCTGCACTTGACGCTTCCTGATGGTTAGCATCGGCGGCAAACTGATCGGCAATAATCGAGTCGCTGGGCAGGACTACATTAACACCTTTTGCCTTGGCTTTGTCGAGTAGTTCCAGGGCGAGGTCAAGCTTGTCTTCTTCTACCAGGGAGTTGCCAGTTTGTCCACCTTGCGCTTTCGCAAAGGTATAGGCCATAGCGCCACCGATGAGTAGGTTGTTAGCAAAGTCACACAAGCGTTCCAGCAAAAGAATCTTATCAGAAACCTTGGCTCCACCGACGATAGCGGTGACGGGCCGATCCGGATCTTGCAAGACTTTGTTCGCATTATCGATCTCTGCCTGCATCAGGAAGCCGAAACCTTTAGCATCGGCGGGGAAAAACTGCGCCACTTTGGCAGTAGAAGCGTGGGCACGGTGAGCCGTTCCAAAAGCATCATTGATGTAGACTTCACCAAGTGCAGCCATTTGGCGGGCCAATTCATCATCTCCCTTCGACTCACCCGCGTAGAACCGGGTATTCTCCAGTAGGAGTACTTGCCCTGGTGTAAGTGTTGCGGCCATGGCTTCCGCTTGTTCACCAACTGTATCGGTAGAAAACTGAACGGCTACACCTAATAACTCACTGAGGTGGCTGACTAAGTGGCGAAGCGTAAATTTTTCACGATCCAAGCTTCCATCGTCCTTCCGCTTCTTCTGCGGACGGCCCAGGTGCGACATTACAATGAGTGAACCTCCCTGATCGAGGATGTGACGTAAAGTCGGCAGCGCCTTCTGCATGCGTGTGTCGTCGGTAATCTGGAAATCGCTGTTCAGCGGAACATTGAAATCGACGCGAATCAACACTTTCTTGCCTTGGACGTTGGTCTGCATGTTTCTCAGTTTACAGTTAGCAGTATTGCAGATAGCGGTGGGCAGTTAGCAGTAGGCAGTGGCTGTACAAACTGCCTACTGCCTACTGTAAACTGCGAACTAAATTACTTCGTAAGAATAATGTGTGCCAGATCGGCCAAACGAGCGGAGTAACCAGCTTCGTTGTCGTACCAGCTCACTACCTTCAACAAGTTGTCGCGTACTTGCGTCATCTGTGCATCAAAGATAGAAGAGTGTGGGTTGCGAACGATATCGCTGGAAACGATTGGGTCTTCTGTATACTGAAGCACGCCTTTCATCGCGCCTTCTGCCAATCCTTTGAAAACACCGTTGACTTCCTCTACGGTAGGAACTTTGTCCACTACAACGTTCAATTCGATCATGGAGCCAGTGATCACAGGAACACGAACGGCAATAGCCGAAATCTTACCTGCTACGTTTGGATAAACCAAAGCTACCGCATCCGCTGCGCCAGTGCTGGTAGGAACGATATTGAAGGCAGCAGCCCGCGCACGACGTAGGTCGCTGTGCGGTGCATCCTGAATGCGCTGGTCTGCCGTATAGGCGTGAATAGTGGTCATGGAACCTACTTGCACACCCCAGTTCTCGTCAATTGTTTTGATAACCGGTGCGAGACAGTTGGTGGTACAAGACGCATTGGAGAATACGTTGGCACGGCGATCCAACTCATCACCATTAACACCTAGTACGATAGTTTGTACATCCTTGCCCTTTGCCGGAGCAGAGATCAATACATCCTTGGCACCAGCAGTAATGTGCATGCCTGCTTGTTCCTTAGTGCGGAAGATGCCGGTACACTCAAGTACCAGGTCGACACCTAGGTCAGACCACGGTAATGCCTCCGGGTTACGTTCGGAATAAGCGTTGATGGTTTGACCATTGACGATCAGCGCATCATCAGTAGCTTCTACAGTGCCGTCGAACGGACCTTGTGCAGAGTCGTACTTAAGAAGATGAGCGAGGGTATGATTATCGGTTAGGTCATTGATAGCAACAACCTCTACATCACTTTTCTGAAGGAGATTACGAAAAGTCAGTCGTCCGATGCGACCGAATCCGTTGATAGCAACTTTCTTGGCCATTGTCTTCGAGCTTTATTGATGAAGAAAGGGAAAAACTGCCGAACATAAACATGCTTCATTTTCAGTCAAGGGCAGTTCTCACAGCCGACGCTTTTCGTCGAGCGGCACAAATTTAACACCTGGGGAGCAAAAAAGTAAAAGGCTTAGTGTAAAATATACAATAAATATTTCAGCGCACTGGGTTAATCTATAGGGTAGGGGGGGATTAATGATGGATTTGGGGGTGTGTAGGATGACAACCCAACTCCTACGATGTGCCGCTAGCGGAGGGTAGAAAGTATTGCTTGGCGCGCTCTGCATCTTCAGCGATGAAATTTCCGGGCCAATTGCGGGAACTAAACGGTCAAAATTTTCCTTATTGAAAAAAAATTGCACACCCTATTGGGAAAATTCCGGAATGGACTTATATTTGCATCGCCTTGGGCGGAAAGGGGCAAAAATCTTGCTCCCGCGGCATTACAACAACCGCCAAATGGCCCGTTCGTCTAGGGGTTAGGACGCCAGATTTTCATTCTGGTAACACGGGTTCGATTCCCGTACGGGCTACAGAAAAAGAGCTACTGGTTTTCCAGGAGCTCTTTTCTTTTTTAGACTATCCAACAAGAGCCACTCACTCCATTCGCCGCATCAAGTTTTCTCCTGATACCTGCATGTGAATTTCCATGTCTTCCATATCCCCTAGATTGAGCATTTTCATCAGGCCGCCCATCTCGGTCTGCATGTCCATGCTGTGGAGCCAACCGATGGCTTCGTCAACAATCATGGTGCCAGATTGAGTACCTTCCAGGTCGTATTGCAACGTCATCCCGTTGATTTCAAGGGCATCGCTATCCGGGTCGGTGAAGACCACGCCGATGATATCCAGAAAGGCCTGCCCGTTTTCACGTTTCGTGAGCGTATAGGTCATTTCCACCTTCATACTCATACTGCCGATATCAAAGGTGTTATCTGATTGCCAGGAGTCGCCGATTTTGACAGGTCCGGGTGGGTAGAAGAGGGTCATGTTATCCATCATTTCCGTCAAATTGCTTCCGCCGAGCATTTGCTCCATGTTGGCCCGCATCTCCTCCGGAAAACTCTCAAACATGGCGGCAAACATTTCCTCCAGCCCTTCTACCTCAGTGATGGTACCTTGTGGCGAGTAGGTTAGGGTGAAGGGGCGATTGAGCATGGCTTCGTAGATGGGCGCTTGCGTAGACAATTGTGGCTCGGTGCTTTTGGAGTCGTATTCATCAACACCTTGTGCGGAGCCCACACTACTGCGAATGTCGGTGTAGATGACCTCCACACGCGTATCACCGGCAGGCGTTTTGCCTACGGATCGCATCTCCATATCCATCACCTGATCGGTGCCGATTTCGACATCCATGCCCATGATGGTGCTGGTGGTATTGGAACGATTGGTGATTTCATACTGGAATCGCTCGTCATCGGGTAGATTGAGCGTGAGTGATAAGGGCGCTTTACAACTACTAAAGCTGGCAGCCAGGATGGCCAGGTAGAGGATTCTAGGCATTAGGGTAGATTTTTATGATAAAACTAGGCCTCCGAGCTTGTCAAAGCTCGGAGGCCTTTGGAAATACCAACAAAGTGGAGATGGGCTTTATTGCCCTTCTGCCTCCGCCGTTCCTTCCATGTCGCGCATCAAGCTCTCGGTATCTTGCAAGAGGCTTCGTAGCTCGGTCTTGACGCGTTCCTGCTCCTGGGCGTCGTACGATTCGGGGGTTTCGGCCTCAATTTGCCGTTCCAGGTCTTGTTGCTTGGCTTGCAATTCACTGATGCGATCGAGGGCGCCAGAGTCTTCGAGGTCTTGCGCGGTATCTTTCAGCTGACCGAGTAGGTCGCCGACGGTACCAACCGCATCGCCTACTTTATCAGCCGCGCCATCGTACTTGCCTTCATCAAGTTTAGCCCGTTCCGTTTTCAGCAAACCCCAGGCATCACGGCCCACATCGCGGACTTTACCGAAGATTTCCTTCGATTGCTCTTTCTCTGCTTCTGTTCCAAAGAAGTAATTGTAGACGAGGATGCCGGCCACCAGGAAGAGGCCAAGCTTTAATAAGCTCTTAATCATAGGTAAAGATTAAAATTTAGCGAATAGTCGCACGGTTTGACTACTCTTCAAGCAATTGCAATAAACGAATAAAATCGTTTTGCTGCCCCAAGTCCAAATTATTTTGACGGATGAGGGTTCTCGCTCTACCAGCTTGACTACCTAGTGCTCTCATGATCGGCCGTTCCCGCAGGCGAATAGATTGATATTCTCCATTTATCTTCAGATAGTAGCTGTACTGTTCAGAATAGCTGTCAAAGCGATCCCCATTGTTATAGGCGCCCTGGTAATCTGCTTCCTCAAAGTACTTGCGCAATTCCAGCAACAGTCGAATTTCACCATCGTGGAGTACCTCAAATAAGGCCAACTCTTCATTATTACCTCGTCCGGTGACAACCTGCAATGGGTGTGGCTCAACATGGCGAACGCCCGCAGGATCGACTACCTGAACGGATGAAATGTGCTGAAGGGGAATGCTGCCCATCCCGCCGTCGGTTAAGCCAATCACAAGCGCCTGGCTCACCAGGTCGAGATTGCCCGAAATAGTGGCCCAGTCGTCTCGGTCATTCAGCAAAACTTCGAGGTTGAGCCAGCCCGTTGCCAGGTAAGGATGCCCTTTTACGCCTTGATAACGGCCGTCAAAACTACGGGCACCAGCCCCTAAAGGGCTTAGATCGGCGAGGGAATAAAGGTTTTGATTGGCGTCTACCAAATTCGTATTGGTATTCTGAGCAAACAGAAGGCCTGTGGATAGTAATAAAGAACTAAGGGTGATTGTCAATGCGCGCATAAGCTCTGGTTTATGAAGTAATTCACTGTCAGTGTTTGCGGATAACGCCAACTAAAGCCTTGGCCTACACTAAGTATTCCTGCCGGTTGCTTTAACCGGGAAAACTGACAGCGTAGTACTAAAATTACGGAAAGCAGGCAAAATGCGCTGCCTCTGGTAGCCAAGTCAGCCGCAAATAATGGTAATAAAACGAAAAAAGGCATCCCGCGTTCATCGCGGAATGCCTGCTTGCAAACTTATAATATACGTGTTATCTCTCGATCTTAACGATTCGTTCGGTAAATATGAACCCGTGCAGGTGCAGCTTTACGAAGTAGATACCCGCTGGTAGTCTGGCCAGCGAAATTTCCATACCTGGATCGTCCAGGTGCTGCACCAACTGACCACTAGCCGCGTACACCTCTACCTTTTCCGGGCTGTAGTCATACATGTTGCTGAAATAAATCGTTCCTGACGTTGGGTTCGGGTACGTCCTAAAGGTGTGGCGAAGCATATCCCGATCAAAAGGTTCTGTTTCCTTCGTGATTTGAAGAACACCACCGTTGGGTCGTAAGGCAATCAGGTATTCATTGTGATTGACTGCCTTGACATTCTCCAACCCAAGGTCGGTCGTTTCGTAACCGGCGATGTCATCGATGATGCCACGGATATACATGACAGGTCCATGGCCCGATACATTATTATGATCAGTGCGACTAAGCGCTACCTCCAGGCGGCCATTTGCATCAATATGGTGCAAGGAAATCAAGTTGACTCCAGGTTCACCCATCCAGCTGGTCGGATAAACCACCTCTAAGGAAGAGGGATCAATTACTTCAGGATCAATGACGACGGTAAAGGCTACGCCGTAGATGTCGATAATCTCCTGCTCTTCGGTGCCGACAACAATCGGGATCTCGAAAATTGAGCCATTAGGAAGTTCACCTATTTCGCTCAGGTCCACATAGATAGGAGGATCTACTTCCGTATAGGGTAGGGGTTCGAAACCGTCTACGGGCCCGTGCGTCAAATTGTAGTTCTGCTCGATCACATCACGATCTTGCTCGTTCACCACGCCGTCGCCATTAGCATCCGCATGCTTGTGGTTTAAGCCGTCGATAAAGGCGCCATCCCAGTCCTGGGAGATAAAGGCCGCCCAGTCATTTGCATTACTAGGTCGTTCTGGTCCAGTGAAGCCATAGGTCAAGCCAACGTTTAGTAAGTCGAAATGACCAGCTACATTGTCGGCATTGGTATCACCAGGCCAAACGTTTTCCTCCTGACTAATGCATAGGTCCCACAGGCAGAAACGGATGCCGCCAATAGTGAAGCTACTCAGGTCACCGTGGATGGTCATGGAACCGCTATTTGGATCGTTCGGATCCACCTCTACCGATACGGTTATACCAGGAGCAGGGTTCGTTGGGATTTCTTGCGGCAAGAAGTATGGCGTTAGCGCATTACTGCCCACTCGGAAATTGATGCTGTCACTACTTACCCAGTTGAAGAAGACTGTTCCATTATTTCCTGTATTCGGGAACGAGAACATCATATTGCGCTCTTCGGCCAGTAGGTTGATGTTGGAGGGGCTGCATCCTTGATTCAGTGGTTGAGTCACCACCACACCATAGAAGGTTTCGTTGAACTGAAGGTCAAAGTAGCCTTCACTTTCGATGATAAAGATGTCATCTTCGTAGATCACTGCATCTGCGCTGTTTTGCGCCGCAAGCATCATGAAGTCGCTTGAGAACGGTAATTCCAGGCAGTAGTTGCTAGGAGTGGGTTCTTCGAATTCACCACAAAGATTGTCAAAGGCACTTGCTCCATCTGAATAGAAGACCAGGCTTTGCAGGTTGCCGCTGAAAACGAAAGTGCCGAGGGATCCGTCGTTTAAACTTGGAATGACCTCTAGTGTTACTCCTGGAGCAACGTTGCTCGGGAAACTCAATGGATTGTCTACTGTAATGAGATCGCCATCATTAACGATTAAGCTCATGCTTTCGCCTACGAAATAATAGTCGATGCTAACCACATTAGCGAGAGAAGCGTTGGCAAAGCCAAAACCTATACCAGCTGATTCAAGGGACATGACCTGGCCTGATCCAAAGTTGACGTTAAGCGTGCTCTGGTCGATAGCGAATACATTGCAGGTGGCACAATTTGGAGTTTGCGACTCGTAAGTAATGGCTACGCCATTTTCCGTGCCGATCAAGTCACCGGGATCATAACCAGTTATTGGGCCGTAGATGCCTTCAAAGGCTTCAAATTCTACGCAATCGGTATTGTCGCAATAGATGGGCTCAATGGTGAAGGCCTGTGCACAATCATAGTTTTGATCGCTAAGCAGTACGTAATAGCTAGTCTGTCCATTGCCTTCTACCGGGCCGACTTCTGCCGGGAGCTGGCTGTAAGGAATAACGACCGTTTCGACAATAGAACTACCAGCTGGTGCGTAGGTCACCACCAGGTTCTCACTGGTATTGATGCCGATGGGCTCACCAACTTCGATGTAGAAAGTGCCGTCGTTTTGGCAGTCGCTGGCTGATACCGCCTCATCATTGAACAAGAGGAAGCAACAGGGGACTTCAAAGTCAATGGTCTGACCACACAGTTCATTAACGGCGTCTTCAACCCTAATCGTTGGGCCGTTATAGTCGAGTGGCAGGTCTATGCTGATCGGTAAACTGGTATAAAGGAACTCCTCGACAAATTGATTGCCAATTTGCAGCACGAAGTAGTCGCTTTCCGGGTTTACATATTCAAAGTTGATGGTAAGCTCATAGGTGTCTTCCCCACAACTGATGTCGTATTCCAAGCCGCCAATCTCACACGGCAGACAGTTGACGGGCTCGATAACGGTAAAGTTGGTACAGTTTGGATGAGCCAGGTCAATTACACCAAATTCATACACCGTATTCGCATCACCTTCTAATGGGCCGATCGTAATTGGGAGCTCTTCGTAAGAGAAGGTGCCATAGTTGTTGCCATTGCCTACTACGGTGAAGGTTTCACCAGTATTCTGCGCCTCTACATCCAGTTCTACCCAGAAAACTTCACCATCGCAAGCCAATGGTTCGGCTACCACGGATTGGATCATGCATTCATCACCGCAGAGGAAGGAGAATTCGTAGCTGGCAAAGCAGGACGGGTCAACGATATCAAGTACTAAAATATCATGATCTTCTTCTGAGCCATTTAACGGACCAACCGTATAGAAGGTCTCACCATATTGGAATGGACCGAAGATCATGCCATCAGCAAAGATGTAGAAGCCTAGTTCGTTACCCCAAGCGTTGTCAAAGGCAACGTCTACCAAGAATTGGTCACCATCGCAGGCATAGGGTTCAGCAAAAAGGTCAAAGAAAATACATTCGTCGCTGACCGGGCAATCATGCACATAGGACTCCTGTGCGAAGCAGTTACCTCCAATAGCTTCGATTGTAATCACGGAGGTTTGGATCTCACCAAAATTGATGGGGTCCATCACTAGTGGCAAGTTGGCCGCGCTAATGAATTCAATATCGCCGGTGGCATCATTCGTTACCTGGAAAGGGCCCGTGTAATTGGTTTCAAAGTCAACTACAATTTGGTAGTTGCCCTCGTTATCACAGCCAGTACCTTCAATGACCAAGTCCCATATTTCACAACCGCCGTTGCATTCCTGCACAAAACTAGCTTCAGCGACACAACCATTGAATCCGATCGCAGCGATACGGAAAACAGAACCTTCTACTTCATTGATATTGAGTGTCGGCATAAGGAAGGGAACTTCCTCTAGCGAAATAGTATCGCGATCGCCGGTTGTTTGGTTCCATACATCGAAAAAGCCATTCTCAAGATTAGATTCAAAGTAGACTTCGATCTGATAATCACCATTGTTATCGCACTGCGTTCCCTCAATTACAAGGTCAAAAATCTCACAGTTTGGTGGGCAGTCAGGAGCGAAGACTCCATCAGCATCCGAGCAATCATCATTTCCCTGTTGGGTGACAGTTACTTCAAAGAAGTCGGGCACGTCACTAATGCCATATGGGCCAAAGAAATAAGGGCCTCCTTCGTTGGTGTCAACGAAAAATTCCTCGTTCAACACTTCTACAATCACGATACCGTTACCGATCGTGTAATCGAAGTCTACCCGTACATAGAAATTGTCACTTGCGCAGCTTACTTCTACAGGTCCGGCTTGCACATTACTAATACCACATTCATTGTTGTTGCAGGGCTCGTATTCGAAGCTAATGTCTTCTATACATTCTCCGTTAACCTGCTCCACTATTATCTGGGACGGGTTCGGCAGGTTGTTGTATGGGCCTAAGAGAAAAACAGGATCAGGGTCTTCAGTAACCGCCACGATTATGCCGTTAAGCCGGATGCGATAGACACCGTCCCCGCCAGTGGCAACAAAACCGACTTCCAGGTACAGTTCACCAGCCTCACAGAATGGTTCGACAAAAAGATCGTTAATCTGGCAGATATCGCTGGTGCAGTCGGGTTGATAAAGGGTTTCGTAGAAACACTGATCAAATTGACCATAAATAGCTACTGGAATGCCTGTGTTCCCTTGCTGGAAAGGGCCATATTCAAGTACGTGTTCTGTACCGTAGACAGTGTCTACTTCTTCACCTACCTGTACGAGGAAGGCAGGCTCTGGGACTACACTGAATGCTGAAAAAGCGACTCTCACGTAATAGGTGCCCGTAGACGGATCGCACTCAGTCGTGCTGATGTCAACCTCCTGGATGTCGCAAGCACAAGGATTGGTGATATTGTAGCTCACCGAGCAGCCAGCTTCTGGATTAGCCGCATCACTGTAGATGGTGACGAGCTGGAAAATAGAGGTAGTATTAGGGGGTAGGGCAATGGTGTATTGTGGCTCACCATAAGCATAAAACAACTCCTGATTATCGATAACGACCAGGAAGCCTTCGGCATTCGGATTAGGTGCGCTGACCGCAAGTTGCATCAAGGGGGTGTCTTCGAAGCACCAAACCTGAACAATCTCGAAATATTCCGAACAGTCCGGGGCACAGGCATTCTGAATGGTTTCTGAATACCAACAATTGTTGTCCACTTCGTAGATGGTTACCGCGACCGCGTTAGAATTATCAGCGACGATTGATCCAATCGTCATTGGAAAGTCCTCCAGGCTAAAAGGGCCGTAGTTTTCGTTGGCGATGTTTACGAAGAACTCTCCGTCGGGTAAGTTGTAATCAAAGTCAATGAATAGACTGTAGACGTTATTGGGATTACAAGGAGTCGGTTCGATGTTTACATTGAAAATCTCACATGCTTGGCAAAGCGTTGGACTGATTTCTATTTCGACTTCAGTAGCACAAGCGGTCAGCTGATCAGCAATCACAAGAAGATCCTGGCCAATTTCCGTTGGCCAATCTAAGCGGAATGTGGATTGGTCTTCCAGCACCACTTCAGCGAAAAAGTTTGATTGGGTGCCTTGCACTGTGATTACCTGCCCAAGTGGTGGCGAGGAAACCGAGATATACAGGTCAACGGTGCCGGTGTTCTGGCAGGCACCCAGATCAGTCACTGCTTCAAAGCTATTGCAAGCGTCATCACAGGACCCAAGAGTAAAGGTTGTGAATGTTTCGCACAGGTCCGTCTCCAGGTCGATTGCGACAAATTCCAGCAGATCGCCCGGTTCGCCGAATACTTCTAGCTCGAGCAGCGGTAGGGCGCCGTAGGCGAAAGTACCATAGTTAATGCCGTTGCCTTGCAGTGCGAAGCTGTCGCCAACCAATTCATTGTATTCGAAATCCAGATAGAGGAAATAGTTGCCGCTGTTGGCATTGCAAGGATATTGACCAACAACCATTTCGCCTAATTCGCAGGGGCAGCTATTTGGTAGAACCAGGTCAAAGCCGGTACAGCAATTTGGATTGTCATTTTCACAGATGGTGACAAAAACAACTTCCTGCTCGCCAACAGGGGAGATGTTCTGTACACTAACAGGCAGGTTTTCAAATGCATGGAAACTATGGAATTCGTCATTGATGTATACATCGAAGAACTCGTTTTCTACTCCATTAGGGGCGAAGTTTAACTGGAGGTTGATTTGGTCGGTGCTAACGCAAATGGGCGTAGCTTCGATATTGTTAAATGTACAGTCAAGGTTGGGGTTGATGAAGGTGTAGCAAATGTCATCTAGTGCAAATTCAATGCCTCCCAGGGCAATTTCTTCAATGTTTCCGGTGATACAGACCTCCAGCGGCTGGGCTGGTTCGGAGCTGGGTTGGACGACGATGTCGAAACCAGGGTAGAAGGGGCTAGCTTGGCTAAAGCTATTGAAAACACCGACTTGACCGTTGATACCCAGGTTTACCTCATGCCCGCTAGGGTAGTAGTTGAAGCAAACCTGATGGGCCTGCTCATAGTTAGGATGGGCCGGAAAGTCGAAAACGGCAGTGGCATAATTAATGAACAGGTAGGGAAAATCCAGGTTATTGATGCCGTAATCAATAGCGTTGAGATTGCCATACAATATCTGTCCATTCAGGTTGCCTGGGATAAAGGCACCGGTTGAGACATCAATGCCATCTTCCGAATAGATCAGCGTGCCGGCGGGATAACCGGTTTCGTCAGAAAAAGTGGCATCCGTCTGGATGTCGTCGAAACTAATACAACCCACTGGTTGGGCCAGCAGGGCTACGGCGGGGAAAAGCAAGGTCAAAAAGAGGAGATGACGAAGCATTTTGTCCATGGTGAGGGTGTTTAGAATTTTCACATTACAAAAATGGACATTAGAAGGGCGTTAAGCCAGCATTTATTTGAGCATTTTTTGGGAAAAATTATCGTATTTTTGACATGAATAGATATTTAATCAATTGTAAATCAGTGTTATAAATTGTTTTCATTTTTGGATAAATTATGTTAGACCACCGTTTGATTACTTGTTTGCGCACGCTTTCTCGTAAAGAGATGACCCGACTGGCTGATTTTGCTGCTTCGCCCTATCACAATAAGCATCAAGATACGACTCAGTTGATCAATTACTTGTCACAGCTCTTTCCTGATTTCAACGATCGCAACTGTAGTCGGGAGGTGCTTTGGAAAAAACTGTTTCCGACACAAGCGCATGAACAGGCCAAGTTGGCCGTGCTGTTTACCTATGCCATGCGCCTGACCGATCAGTTTTTGATTGCAGAACAGGCAAGCCAACGCCCGCTGGAGACGAGGCAGTGGTTGTTGGAGGAGTTGCGAAAGCGTCGCTTACAACCAGCTTACCAGCGACACCTACGGAAAGCACAAGCAGCCTTAGCGAAAGACCCTCGCCGGGATTCTGATCATTATCGCCAGGCCTTCCGGCTATTTGAAGAAGCCAATCAGTATTTCATCCTCGAAGAGCGGCGGCGGGAGGACAAGAACCTAGAAGCCAAGCAACAGGCACTCGACCAATTCTATGTCTTGGAAAAACTTCGGGATGCTGTTGAAATGCAGGTGCGTAGGCAGATTCTAAAAGGTGACTATTCGGCTCGACTCTTGGATGCGCTTCTTCAGGAAGTTCGCGAAAATGAAGCGGATTTTCGCGGCGCACCCGCTATTCAAGTTTACTTCCACCTTTATGAGATGATGGCCAAGCCGAGCTTGGAGAACTATCAGGTCGCTCTGGAGGTTTTTCAGCAAAATGAAGCGTGCTTTGGCAATGAGGAGATCGGTGCCATCTACAACTACTTGCAAAACCTCTGTATTTCTCGGATCAATCGCAATGAGGCGGCTTTCCTGCGGGAGAACTTTAGATTGTATCGCGCTCAGCTCGACAGGGGACTCCTGTCTGAGGATGGCTACTTGGTGGAGTGGCACTATAAAAATATCGTAACCACCGCTTTACGGCTTGGTGAAGTACGTTGGGTGAAATCGTTCATTGAGGAGTATCGGGCACAATTGGCACCAACAAGTGCCGACAATGCTTATCGCTTTAATCTGGCAGCCTACTATCACAAGGTAGGCCAATACGATCAGGTGCTGGAATTACTGACGCAAGTCGAGTACAGCGATCTGCGCTATAACTTAGGCGCGAAAGCCCTGCTACTGCGCACCTATTATGAACTAGATGAATACGAAGCATTGAATGCATTGGTGGAATCCTTTCGTCAGTACCTCCATCGCAATCGGCTTATGGCAGATGTACGACGAGGGGGGTACTACCATTTATTTCGCTTCACGCGACGGGCAGCGTCTATTCGAGCGAGCTTCGGGTACACCCCGCAAAGTAAGACCAAACAAGCTATTGAGCGGCTACGCCGCGAAATGGACAAAGCTGAAGCCATCTTCAATCGTTCTTGGTTGGAGGAGAAGCTCGATGCTTTAATGTTTTAATGCTGCAATTCTTTGATTATGGAACTGCCATGATGTTCTAATCATGTGAATCGATGGCTGAATGCTATGTGCGACCTCTCCGAGGTCGTACAAAACATGATTGCTTGAGGTTTACAGAGGTAGGATTTCTCCGAAATCCTGGGAATCGGACCTCGGAGAGGTCCAGTAGTAGAAAATCCACCTAGGTACTTGATCCGACCTCGGCGAGGTCGCACTAATGCTCATTAAACCACCTTGGTAGTAGCCCTGCCAATAATTGGAGCCTTAAAATACTAGGTAGTGCTTAATGTGTAAAGCTGAATTGCCACCCGCGCCTTGGTCCTAAAGGAAGTCCCGCGCGCTTATACGGCGCCGTACCGGGTGGATTCCCGTTCGGGCTAGGATGAGTGGGTAGATTGGTAGGGTCGGCATGCTACCAAATATTCTAGCATTAGAACATCAAAGAATCATACCGTCAGTTACGCTGCGTCTCAAACCGGAAGGTCAATCGAACGCCCAATTGGTACAGGTTAAAATTCCTTGGGGCAAAGTCATCCCGAATGAGCCCTTGCATCCATAGGCGGAAAGTAGGAGCGATGCTCATGACGAAATCACGCGATAACTGGCGCTCCCAGCCCATGGCTGCCTGGAAATTGTAATTAAGGGGACGAGTATCCTCATCCAGCGCTTGTTCCTCCTTTTCACTGATATCACCATTGAAACGGGTGATGAGGAAATTGTTTTGCAGATTGTAAGAGATGCCGGTTCCCAGTAGGAAGAAGAATTCATCCTTTGGCGTGAGCTCTTGGTAGAAGAGCAGAGCCAGCGGAAGTTCGATCTGCCTGGTGCGGAAGTCCACTTGGTATTCGGTGAAGCGATTCGCTTCTGGGTCAGTAATAGGCAGCGGTGAGCGATCGCCCCGAAAGCCGGTCTCACTATAGTTAAGGCCAATTTGAAAACCGGCTTTTTCTCCGCGGAAGCTCATCACCAAGCCAGCCGCATAGGATGGGCGAAAGCCTTCTACCATCTCTAAGGAGTCAATTTGGGCCTGACTGGTATTTTCATAGACGACCAATCGGCGATGCGAAAAGTTTGGATATAAGCTAATGCCGTAGCCACGAGTAGCCTGGGCCATGATTGGAGAGAGGCTGGCAAAAGCGGCCAGTAGGAAAAGCGTACGAAGGATGGTCTGCCCCATGGGAAGTGATTGATTCTTGATCTGATACTCTAGAGAACGCAAAAGACACGCTTCTATGATCCCTTAAAGCGAACAAATGTTGTTTAATGGCTAGAAACGCCACTCCAAAGACAAAGCGGGGACTGGTGCAGCACCTGGGCCTGGAATGAAAAGTGAAGGCCGAATTCGCCAATTGCTTTGCGAAAGGTCATCGTCGATGTCGAAATTTCTCAAGTGACTGTCAACGAAAGCTTCAACGCCTTGCAGGGCATAGATGATAAATAAACCAACATAAGACATTTGACGGTTCTTATCGAACCCATTTCGAAGGACGCGCAACTGATTGGCATCGGCCAGGCGTGTGCCGGTGAATTCATGATCTTCGCCCGCTAGTTCAGCTTGGTAAGCAGTCTGAAAACGCGTGTAGTTGCTTTGATTGTAGTCGACGGCGGCTACCATGCCCACGAAAGCGCTATAGACCAAAGGTACTTTCCACCATCGACGGTTGTAGACCTGCCCTCCGCCTGGCACGATGGCCCACAGCAATGCCTGCTTGGGGCGGTAGATTCTAGGTTCGCTTAGATCTGGTAATTCCAGAAAATCAGCATTAGTAAGAGCCGGCGGTGGTTTAACGGGAACGGTGTCAGTAGCTAAGCTATCCGTCTGTTGGCCATACAATATCGACGATAAGAATACACAAAGAGAGACGCTTAGCAAATATTTCATTTCATCAGAGTTACTGCTCTACACACTTGAATAGCTCTGTGAGCTGGTCGTGGTCGTCGAACGGAATGACAAGCTGGCCCTTGCCTGTTTCTTTGTCTTCCAACTGTAGGCGCACTTTGCCCGAACCGAAGAAGGCCTTGAAATCTCGTAGGATCTTCTCGTGCTCGGCAGTTAGTTTTCCTGGCCGAGCTTTTGGCTTATCCACCTTTTCGGCTGGTTTGTTGTAGGCCCGGGCCTGACTTTCGGTCTGCCGTACCGACCACTTCTTCTTTATAACGTCATTTAGGAAATCTTCTTGCAAGAGTAAGTCCAAGCCAGCAATGGCCTTAGCGTGGCCCATGCTGATCTCGTCCTTTTTGACCCCATCTTGCACCGCAATATGAAGGTTGAGAAGACGAAGGTAATTGGTAATGGTACTTCGCTTCTTACCTACCCGTTCAGCCAACTGGTCGTCTGTCAGCGAACACTCATTCTTGAGGCGATTATAGGAATTAGCGATTTCCATCGGGTTGAGGTCTTCGCGCTGGATGTTTTCGATAATTGCCATCTCCAGCAACGTCTGGTCATTGGCAACACGAATATAAGCAGGTACCTCCTTTAGTTCAGCCAATTGAGAAGCCCGCCAACGACGCTCTCCTGAGATAATCTGATAGCGCTTCGGTTCGAGGTAGCGCACCGTAAGTGGCTGAATAATACCATGCACTTTAATACTGTCGGCCAACTCTTCGAGCGCCTCGGGATTGAAATCGTAGCGCGGCTGGTCTGGATTGCGTTCAATCTCAGCGACGGGGATCATGGCAAAATGTTTAGCCAACTCTTTGACCACCCGTTCCGGGTTCTGTGCAATTTCTTGCTCGACCTTCTTTCCACCAAAGAGCGCATCAATACCTGAGCCCAATTGATTCTTCGTTGCTTTGCTTCCCAGTTTTTTGGCCATCTTCTTAGTTTGTTTTGCTACATGCTACATGCTACATGCTACATGCTCCTGTTTTGGCTAGTTCATAATTGCAGCATCAAATCATCAAAGCATTATAGCATTGCAGCATCAAAATTTTACCGCATCAACTCATTAAGTCATCAACTCTGGTAGACCAGTGAATCATCGTTTTTCCGCAGGAATTCCTGTGCAAGGTTGAGGAAATTGATGGCACCCCGACTACCGGCATTGACCAGCACTACCGGCATGTGCAAGTTTGGTGCTTCACTAACCCGTGCATTGCGATGGATGATTGTGTCGTAAACTTGCTCTCCGAATAGCTCTCGCACTTTGTCAACGACAAGATTAGCTAGACGAAGCCGGCTATCGTACATGCTCAACAAGATTCCTTCTAATTCAATAGCTGAATTGAAGTTCTCACGGACCAACTGAATCGTGTTCTGCAGCTTCGACAATCCCTCGAGAGCAAAGAACTCACATTGGACGGGCACTAGGACGGTATCAGCGGCAGTGAGTGCATTGATGGTAATGATTCCCAGCGATGGTAGACAGTCGATGAAGACATAATCGTAATCACCCTTGACCTTATCGATGATTGCTTTCAGAACATAGGAACGATTGTCTCTGGTTGCCAGCTCGAGTTCTGCCCCAACGAGATTAATGTGAGAGGGCATCAAGTGGAGATTGGGCGTATCGGTTTCGTAGATCGCATCCGCAGGCTCCAGGTCGTTCACCAAACAATCGTAGAGGGAAGTGTCGATATCACTCTCTAAGGCCCCTACACCAGAGGAAGCATTGGCCTGGGGGTCGGCATCCACCAGGAGTACCTTCTTTTCCAGAATGGCCAAGCTGGCCGCTAGATTTATGGCCGTGGTGGTTTTTCCGACGCCACCTTTTTGGTTGGCAATGGCAATGACTTTTCCCATGTCGTTTATTGTGCGTGTTGACTGAAATTAATACAGTTCGCAGGAGGCAAAGAAAAGAAAAGATCGCTAAAACGAACGTGCTTAACTACTTGCTTAAGAGTAGACGTAGCAAAACCTATGAATCAAAACAAGCCCTTTCGTTCTGCTACGAGTAGGTTTTTCTACCCTTGACATTGTTCATTTTTGTCATTGCAACAAAAACGAACCAAAAAATGCTAGCCCCGCTAAACTCGCTCCGCTCAAACACGACCGGGGCAGGCCACCCACCAATCATACTTGTGTACATCTTAACACGATGATAACTTGATGCGCTGGCCTTTGAGTTGCTCCTACTAAGTTGCTGGTATCCGTAAGAATGATCGGGGAATAGCCTTAGATGTTGATACTCTCGCCGATCGCGAGCAAAATTAACTCTTTTCCTCTATCCGCAAAAGCCTTTTTCGCAGCTTCATGGTCGATTTCTATATATCCGAAGGTGTCGTAATGGCAACCAATGATGCGATCACATTCAATAAACTCGGCTGCAATGGCCGCATCATCGTAGCCCATCGTGAAATTATCACCGATGGGTAAGATGGCAAAGTCTAGTTTAGGGCAGGTCATTGGAATGAGCTTCATGTCAAGCGTAAGCCCCGTATCTCCAGCGTGATAAAAGCACCCCTCATCGTTCCAAACAACAAAACCTCCTGGTTGCCCGGCATAGGAACCATCCGGAAAACTACTGGTATGCACCGCATTGACATACTTTGCTGTGCCGAACGGGAAATCAGCTTTGCCGCCATGATTTAGCGGGTGAACGGTCATGCCTTTTTTACCAAAATGAGTGGACACCTCAAAATTACTGATCACGGTACTATTACTGGCGTTGCCGATTCGTTCCGTATCCACAATGTGATCGCCGTGGCCATGCGTTAGCAAGATGAAATCCGCCCGTAAGCCATCGATATCAATATGCTTTGCCTTTTCATTTGGACTGATGAATGGGTCGAAAAGAATGGTGTATCCCGCTGTTTCTACTGACAAGCATGCTTGGCCATAGAAGGTAACTTTCATTAGGAAGGATTATTTTGCGCTCCGATGTGGGGCTGATGAACGAATAGTGAACTGAAAAGATAAGCCACCGCGCCGGTTCAACCAAAAAGGATTGAGACTGTTCAGAAAACAGCAATCATTTGTACTAAGATTTATGACAAAGGCGAGATTTCACTTTGCGGCAGCTTCACTACCAGATAGTAGTACTTCTAGCCTTCAGGAACGAAGAAACAGCTCCTGGTAAGTCTCACAGTACTCACTACTAAATACTCCATACCGTAAGGTTGGGAACCCTTAGTAGTGTCATGCGAAACGCTTTAATGCCAACCTTACATTATGATCACAGTAGTATCCGGGACGAACAGGAAAGGAAGCGAATGCCTGGCGTTTGCTCATACATATGCAAACTTACTGCGAGGGCTTACCGAAGAGGCTGTGCAAGTGTTGGCATTAGAGGAAATTCCGCACGATTGGTTTTTCCCAGAGATGTATGAAAAGGAACGACAGACTGCGGGCTTAATCAATTTGCAAGATCAGTACATACTGGCAGCGAATAAGTTTGCCTTCTTTAGTCCGGAATATAACGGAGGCTTTCCGGGCTCCCTCAAGTTGTTTATTGATGGCATCTCCATCCGGGAATACGGTCGGAATTTTAAGGGGAAAAAGGCCGCTTTGGTTGGGATAGCAACCGGCCGTGCTGGCAATTTAAGAGGGATGGATCACTTGGGAAGTGTACTTCAGCATATGGGCACGATTATTATGCCCAATAAATTGCCCATCTCCAGTATTGGGAAATTAATCAACGAGCAAGGTGAGATCATAGATGAGCCCACCCTCCAGGTGATGTCTAATCATGCGCAGGAACTGATCGCTTTCTAATCGCTATTTATTCGAACGGCACATAGAACGGCATCCGCATTTGCAAGCCAGGCTCCGCTACCCATTCTTGCAATTGTTGATAGTGCGGATAAAAGGCTCCCAGGTGGCGCTTCATAGCAATATTGGTAATCACCTCTTCTTGGTTCAGCCAATCCTTCAAAGTCCGTTCCCACGGAGATTCCGGTTTAGGGAAAGTAATGACTTGATAATCTTCTAGGGTAGCTAGTTGCGCTGCTCCATTGATGGCATCTTGCAAATTACCCAATCGGTCAGCCAGACCGATTTCGACGGCCTCTGCGCCAACCCATACCCGACCTTGTGCGATCGAGTCTACCTCTGCAAGCGGAATATTTCGCCCATCACTCACTCTTTGCAGGAAGGTCTGGTACATATAATCCGTTCGGTTTTGCATCAATTGCTTTTCCGCAGGCGATAGATCGAAAACGGGGTTAAGCCCGGTAGCAAATGGCCCGGTTTTCACACTGTCGAAGGTGATGCCCAATCGATCATTGAGCATTTCCTGGAATTGCGGGAAGATATTGTAGACCCCAATGCTACCGGTCAAGGTGCTGGGTTGTGTATAGATCGAATCACCAATGCAGGCGATGTAGTAACCGCCAGATGCTGCGTAGGATCCCATGGAAACGACTACTGGTTTGCCACTAGCTTTTAGGTCCACCAGGGCTTGCCAGATATGGTCGGAGGCGTTGGCACTACCGCCGGGCGAATTGACCCGAAGTACCACTGCCTTGACATTGTCATCCTGACGGAGGTCTTCGATTAATTTCACATAACGCTCATCACCAATTTGACCGGCCTGGCCTCGACCAGAAACGATGGCTCCCTCAGCGATCAGTACCGCTACCTTGTCCCGTTGATAGGGGGTACTGCTAACTCGTGCATGATAGTAGTCATTCAAGCGGGCAAACTTGACTTTAGCGTCTTCTGCCAAACCAATTTGATCCCGAAGATCTGCCAATACTTCTTCTCGGTATTCAACTTCATCCACAAGACCCGTTTGCAAAGCGTACTCTGTTCTTAAACCGGCATAGGTGTTAGCAGCCGACCGAAGCTCTGCTACCGGAACGCCGCGAGATGCGCTGACTTCAGCAAGCATTTGTTGGTACATAGCTTCAATGAATGCTTCGGTCTGCTCCTTACTTGCCGGCGACATATTGGTGCGCCGATAAGGCTCCGTAGCGCTCTTGTAGCGACCAGCGTAGAAAACTTCCGCATCGATCCCCAATCGATCCATTGCCGTTTTAAAGAATGGGATTTGCGCGGAAAAACCGCGCCAGTCCACGATACCATATGGAGCAAGCGATACCCGATCACTCACCGAGACGAGATAATAGGCGCCTTGGGTGTAATAAGGGGCATAGCCGTGAATGAATTTACCAGTTCCTTTGAAGTCGGCAAGAGCTTCCCGAAGTACCTGTAAGTTGCTGAATCCCGATTGGATCGCATCAACCTCTAATAATATCCCTTTGATATCATCGTCGTCCTTTGCTTCCTGGATCGCTCTAATGATGTCGTGCAAACCAAGGATCCGGTTGCTGTTCAACTCAAGTGAAACAGCTTCGACATTATCCATTAATTCCGGAATCTCTTCATTGAGTTCTATATGCAAAACGGAATTAGCGGATATCTCCTTTGTCTTAACGGCACTTGTTGCAAGTGAAGTTAATGAGCCAAGCCCGAGGGCGAAGATGGCGATCAGGGCAATAAATGTACCCAAGCAGGAGGCAAAGAGGAATTTGAAAAACTGGCGCATAGGCTATGACGATAATATTACTTGTCTAATGGAAACTCCCAAATCTACTAAGAGGATCGCGGCACCCTGCTTTTTTTCGATTAATGGCCCCATTTTGGGGACTGTGTCGTCTTGCTGCGGGACTGATACAATCAATCGTAGAGTAGATAAGGGCTTCTCATTTCCTCAAAGGCGTCCAATTCTTCGGCCCAACTTTGCCTGATCTCCTCCTCAGTCCAGCCTGCTTGTATTTGTTCGCGCAAGCTGGTGCCTCCAGCTAATTTGTCGAAGAATCCCGAAGAAAGGAAAAAGGCATCCTGCGCTGGAAATTGCCGATACGCGGCTAATAAATAGTTCAAATCCAGCTGCGATTGCTTGCGAATACTCGTTACTTCCAGGCCGCTTAGATCGGTGCCGCGGCACACCTGGTCTTGTAGTTTAGGGTAGCGGGCGCCAGGCATGGCCACTGGGGTGTACGTATAGGTGCCGGCCGTATAGTCCGGATGGCCGAATACCTGGAATTGCTTATTGGTGCCTCGGCCAACGTTAAATGCTGTTCCTTCAAAAAAACAAAGGCTTGGGTATAAGTAAATCGAACGCATATTCGGTAGGTTAGGGGAGGGGCGAGCCGGCAAATCATAGGGAGTTTGATGGGTGTAGTTGGCACAGGGAATAACGCTTAGCGTAGCCTGGCGGTCTTCCTCCAACCATCCTTGCCCATTGATCATACGGGCGTATTCGCCTACCGTCATACCATGTACCACGGGTACAGGATGCATGCCAACAAAGGATTGATGCTCTCGGTCAAGCACAGGGCCATCTACATAGTGGCCATTGGGGTTGGGGCGATCCAAAACCATGACTGGAACGCCATGCTTGGCGCAGGCTTGCATCACATAATGCAGCGTGGAGATGTACGTATAGAAGCGCGCTCCAACATCCTGGATGTCAAAAATGATCAAATCCAGGCCGGCAAGGTCCGCTCGAGTTGGTTCTTTGTGACTGCCATAGAGCGAAATAATGGGTAGGCCAGTTTGTGGATCTTTGCCGTCTTCAATATGTTCACCTGCATCTGCCGTGCCGCGGAAGCCATGTTCAGGTGCGAAAATCCGTTGAATAGTATGCCCACCACTGATCAGGCTATCAACAAGGTGGGTCGTACCGATAGTCGATGTATGATTTACCACCAAACCGAGTTGCTTTCCCTCCAGGGATGGCCAGTACAATTGGGTTTGCATGGCTCCGGTAAGTAGCGGCAAGATCGCGGGCGTTTCTTGTTCGTTTTCAACAGGCACCTTCGCCTCGTTAGTCGGTGTTTGACAACTTTGTTGCCAAAGAAAGGTGATTAGAACAAAAAATTTTAACTTTACCCACATAGCAAATTATTTGGTGCAAGGTACGAAGTACCCCGTACTGGTTAAAACAAAGACGGCATGCCTCCCAAGGCCCAACGTTTCGCCATCGTTGATATAGAAACCACGGGCGGTCGCGCATCGCGAGACCGGGTGACTGAAATAGGTATCGTTTTGCACGATGGGGAACAAATATTGGAGACCTATGAAAGCCTGATCAATCCTAATACCTATATACCTGCTGGCATTGTACAGCTCACGGGCATCACGCAGGAAATGGTCCAGGATGCTCCCCAATTTCATGAAGTAGCTCGGCGCATTGTGGAAATGACAGACGGCGCGGTCTTTGTTGCGCATAATGTTCGTTTTGATTATGGATTCCTTCGCGAAGAATTCCGCCGTTTGGGCTATACCTATTCACGCAAGCAACTCTGCACAGTGCGAATGAGTCGGAAGACTTTTCCCGGATTACCCAGTTATAGCCTGGAAAACCTGATTCGTCATTTCGGTATCAAGACAGATGCTCGCCATCGCGCACTAGCTGATGCTATGGCGACAACAGAATTGCTAGAAATGATTCTGGCGGCCAAAGATAGCGAGCAGACCATGCGTACAATGGTCAATATGGGGATAAAAGAATCCAAGTTGCCACGAGGTATTTCATTGGAACAGATCCATAACTTACCAGAAAGTTGTGGTGTATACTACTTCCACGATAAAGCAGGTGATGTAGTTTATGTAGGGAAGAGCATCAATATCAAAAAGCGCATTGCGGATCACTTTGCGGATCAAACAGACAAAGGCCGTCGCCTGCAAGAGCATGTAGCCGATATTAGTTTTGAGCTAACGGGCAGTGAGTTGATCGCCTTACTTCTGGAATCACACGAAATCAAGCGCCTTAGCCCTCGCATTAATCGCGCGCAGCGGCGCAAGAAGTTTCCTTTTGCGATCCATACGTATACCAATAAGGAAGGTTTTGTGTGCTTTGATGTAATTCGCAATAATGCACAGGCCAGGGAAAAATATGATGTCATTTCGGAGTATCCCACCATGTCCAGGGCCAAGGGACGCCTTAATAATATGCTCCAGGAGTTGGAATTGTGCAGCCGGTTTTGTCACTTAAATCCAGGCAGGGGCGCTTGTTTTCACTATCACCTTAAGCAATGCCTGGGAGCTTGTGCCGGGCAGGAGCCGCCAGCCGATTACAATGAACGGGCGCTCCAGGCAAAAGAACGCCTTCGTACCGTTTTCGATGAAGATTTCTTTATCATTGATCATGGCCGACGGCCCGAGGAGCGTGCCGTGGTGCTGGTTCAGGAAGGCCATTTTTGCGGGTTCGGTTTTATTGATGAAGAGCAAATGCTGACACCTGAGGACTTGAGTAATGCGATAAAAACTTACCCAGGGTATCCGGAAACCGCTCGTATCATCCAACGATTCTTAAGTGACCATCCTAAGATTCGAGTCCTTCCCTTATAAAGAATAGAAGTAGCCCTAGGCTGTCGTGTCGCCAGGGTAGCGAAGTCCAATCTGCTTTCGCACGATATCTAATGTATTGGTTAAGGCGAGTGAAAAATCAAGTGGTAATAAAGGCGATTCCGTTAGGCCTTGTCGCAGGCAGTCTTGAACGTGTTCCGTTTCGTAATGATAACCTTTGGATGGATAGTCGTAGAAGAAGTTTTCCGGGCCTTCACCGGGCCGTATTACGCTGAAACTAGAAGGTTCATGCCATCTACCATGCCAATGGATGGTCGCCTCGGAGCCGTAAATAAAAGCTTCAGTTTTGGTATTGGCAAGGAGCGTACAATGAAGGTGCGCCAGGCGGCCTCCGTCGTATTTGAATAGCATACCCGTATCTTCATCAACCCCCGTCTTACCTAAACGAGCCATTGCCTGTATTTCGGTGGGTGAACCAAGCAGCAGATGGGATAAGAAGACCGGATACAGGCCGATATCTAGCAAAGCGCCGCCCGCTAACTCTGCTGCAAATAATCGACTTTGCGGGTCAAAGTTCGCTCGGAAACCGAAGTCAGCTTTTATTGCTTCCAATTCACCAATGGCACCGTCCTCGATCAATGCCAATATTTTTTGTGTCGTAGGCAGGAAGCGGGTCCAAATAGCTTCCATCAGAAATACACCGGTCTCCCGGGCAGTTTGAACCATTTGTTCTGCTTCCAGGCGATTTACAGCCCATGGCTTTTCGCAAAGAACAGGAATGCCGGCCTCTAGGCATTGGCGACTTAGTTCACAATGGGAATTGTGTGGAGTGGCGATATAGACCACGTCTAACTCAGGGCAGCTTAGTAAGTCCGTATAGGAGCCATAGGCGTGTGGTGCTCCATATTGATCAGCAAAGTTTCTTGCTCGATCAAGGGATCGACTCGCCACCGCTGTAAGTCGACCGCCATTCACCACCTGTAAATCTTTGGCAAAATGATGCGCAATCTTACCGGGGCCAATAATTCCCCACCGGATTTCCTGATCCATGACTTCGATTATTTAGCTACTGCTGCGCCAAAGGTGGCTTCAATCTTGCTGGCAAGCGTACGGGCGTGCCCTTCTTCTGCTTCATACGACCAACCTGCAATATGCGGATTTAGAATCACATTAGGCATATCGAGAAGAGCTTGAAAAGGAACAGGTAGCCGCTGTGGGTCGAGATGGGCAAAGGATTGATCTTCGTATTCGATTACATCTAATGCTGCTCCTGCCACTTGTCCGCTCTGAAGGGCTGCGACAAGGTCAGCAGTATTCAAAACGAGCCCTCGAGCTGTGTTTACCAACCAGATCGGTTTGGCAAATGCTTGGAGGAAATCGGCATTAATCAGATGGTGATTGGCCGGGGTGTAGGGGATATGGATGCTCACAATGTCTGCTTGCTCCTGCAATTCAGACAGGCGCACTGCTCGCGCATATTGATCTCCGTAGTGTTCCTTGAACTTATCGTAGGCAATCGTCTCGCAGTCAAAGCCTTGCAAACGTTGTGCAAAAGCGGAGCCCATGTTGCCGTAGCCGATAATGCCTACTGTCTTTCCTTTGATCTCGTAGCCGCGGTTGCCAGCTCGTATCCACTGGCCTTGCCGCACTTCGCGATCGGCACGGGCCAGGTTGTTCATAAGCATTAGCAATAGCCCCATCGTATGTTCACCGACTGTATCGCGACTCCCTTCTGGCGAGGTGAATACCTGGATGTTTTTATCGGCTGCATATTGCAGGTCGATATGCTCTGTTCCAACTCCTGATCGAGCGATAAACCGCAGTTGCCTGGCTTGGTCGAGGAAATCTTTGTCAACCTTCATCCGGCTCCTGATCACTAGCCCGAAACAGTCCGGTAAGACCGCTAGTACTTCCTCCGGCTCGGCTGTACGGTAATCCAGGCACTCATACCCCAGTGAGCGCAGGCGCTGCCAGAGTATGTCTTCGGCAGGGTCAATGAAAAGGACCTTTAGAGCAGAACTTGCCATGCTAGGTATGATTAGGACCCAAGTATTGCCTGTAGGTCGGCAGGAGAGTAGTTGATCGACTTAAGTGTTTTGTTATCAGATGTGCGATACACCAGCCAATGATCGCCAGACTGCTTGATGTAGCACTCAAATCCTTTGCTTTGCTGATAATGTGCAGCGGTGGCTTCTGCCTCCTCCAGGCTGCTACAAGTCTTGCTCATGTTAGAGCGCTGTACTTCATCGAAGAGTGCCCGGAATTTCTCACCGAGCCCAAACTCCAACACCGCTCCGGAAAGCACGTACTGAATGTCACAAAGGGCGTCGGCCACCTCTACGATATCGCCATCCTGGATCGCATCTTCCAATTCCTGCAATTCTTCGCGAAGCAAGGCCACCCGCAGGCGGCAGCGGTCCTCAGCAGGGATCACCGGCGATTCTTCTATCGGATGCTTGAATGTTCGGTGAAACTCAGCCACCTGATTTAGTGGGTCAATAGTATCCATAGCAGCATGATTTCCGGCAAAGATAATCAACCTGGATACAGAGCAAAATTCCGGTACAATTTGCCCATACAGAATTGGTTGCTTATTTACTTTTTCCTTTTACTTTTGCACAGCCTGTGGCATAAATTTGATGGTTTCATTTCCGAATAACGACTACTGCTAGTGGCCAACAAATATTTTGATCTGATCGATCAAACCTTCTATTTTCCACAAGAAGGTTTTGACCTCGAAGGCGGTTATCTCGAATTCAATGGTATACCCTTGATTCACTTAATTCGCAAGTACGGTACGCCGCTCAAACTTACATACCTTCCCAAGATCGGCTCTCAAATTAAGAAGGCTCGTAATCTGTTTAATCGCGCCATGCGATCGCTGGGTTATGCCGGGAAGTATCATTACTGCTATTGCACGAAAAGCAATCATTTCAGCTATGTGCTGGATGAAGTGTTAGAACACGGAGCTGAAATCGAGATCTCTTCTGCTTTCGATATTGATTTGATTCGGCGATTGTTTGAGCAAGGTAAGATCACCAAGCAGACGATAGTGATCTGTAATGGCTTCAAGGATGAACGCTACCTCAGCAATATTGCCGCCTTAATTAATGATGGCTTTGAAAATGTTATTCCTGTTTGCGATAACAAGGAAGAGGTCGATTATTACGCCGAACACGTGCTTGGTCAGTGCAATCTCGGTATACGAGTAGCCACGGAGGAAGAACCTACTTTCGAATTCTATACCTCCCGGCTCGGTATTAGAGCAGCTGATGTGCTGAGTTTTTACGAAGAAAAAGTGCGGGATAACCCAAAATTCACCTTGCGTCTATTGCACTTTTTTGTGGATACGGGTATTAAGGACAGCCTTTATTACTGGGGAGAATTGCGCAAGGCCATCAAACTGTATTGCGAATTGTGGAAACATAACGATCAATTGCATGCTATTAACATTGGCGGTGGGATGCCCATTCGCAATAGCCTCGGCTTCGAATTTGACTACAAATATATGGTTCGCGAAATCGTCAATAACATCCTCGTTGCTTGTGAGGATGAAGACGTTCCAGAGCCTGATATTTTCACTGAATTTGGCAAATATACCGTAGGGGAAAGTACCGCAATGATCTTCTCTGTATTGGCACAAAAGCAGCAGAATGATGCGGAGGTATGGTACATGATCGATAACTCACTAATGACGACTTTGCCAGATTCCTGGGGGGTAGGAGAGCGTTTTATTCTGCTGCCGATCAATAAATGGCAGCACGAATACCGGCGAATCAATATTGGTGGGCTGAGTTGTGATAATGCTGATTATTATAACTCAGAAGTTCACGAGAGCCAGGTCTACTTGCCAACCATCACTAAGGGCGACAAAGAACCACTTTACCTGGGGTTTTTCCACACCGGGGCTTATCAGGATAATATTTCTGGATATGGTGGTGTCAAGCATTGTCTTATCCCAAGCCCGATGCATATCCTGATTGATCGGGATGAGCAGGGCAACCTGGTTGACACCGTTTATCGAGAGGAACAAACAGCAGAAGGAATGCTAGAAATCCTGGGCTACTAAATACTAATTATTCGCTACCTTTGAACGCCAGAAATTAGCTGTATGAACTTTTGGGAAAAACTACGTAAGTGGTTGGGCTGGGCCCCACAAAAAGAAGCGGAGCATGCTGCGCCCGTGGATAGTGGTGAGCCCACTAAACGCCCCCCAGTAACCGAAGAACCCTTAGCAGAACGAAAAGTAACGACTACTATGCTCAACTCCATTACCCTGAGCTCCGACATGGAGACCCTTTACCTGATCGACAATGGCCGCGCTATTCCATTTAAACTAAGTAGCCCAAAAGGGATACTCATCGGTACACTCGGCAATCAACTGGTGGTGGCCACGGCCGTCGACAAGCCAGATGCGCCTGCACCACCAGATGGCGGAGGCGGTAGCGGCGATGATGGCAGTGATACTGTCGGAGGGGCTGGCGAAACTGTCACACGAGCGGCGGGCCGTCCGAAAGCGGGTACAGAGATTAAATTCCCTATCCTGGCTAGCAGCCAATGGACACTTGTTTACAATAATGACCACGGTGTACTCGGTATTATCGGCGTTACGGATATTACCGGTAGCATCACCGCTCCAGAAGATGGGAACACAAAGGGCACTATGGTACGCATCCGTGAGCGTAAGGCCATTAACCTCCGTCGTGAGGATAACGTTTTGATTTTGAGTACCGTTTCTGACGACGAATAAACCTCCACCTACCGTTATTCACCCTTAATTTGGCGTTCCATCGAAATGCCTTCCGTTTTACTCTTTAACCAGAGTAGGATCAATTCATCCAAACCAGACGACAAGCGACGGTCACCATCGATCAGCTGTTTACCTATTTGGGCAAGAATGGTGATGGCCTCTACTTCTGGTGCATAGAAGGCTTTGCGCAGGATAGTGATCAGACGCGGTACCAGGGTTTTACTTTCCGACTCCTCTCGAGCGCTGAAATACCGGCTAACGGAGCGAATGGTACTATCGAAAAAGTCCACCTGGCCAATTTCGTAGGCGGTGAATAACTGCAGAATACGGGCATCATCGCGAATGTCTTGCCTTAGACTTGTTTTGCGGCTACCCTCGATAATCTTTGAAATCCAGAAATTACATTCCTTAAAATTGGTAGAGAGGAATAATAATAGCGAGGCATTGAATAGAATGCCAAGGCCGACACCTCCATGAATGTTGTAGGTATCCAAGCCTTTGTCGATATCCTCTAAGATTGATTTAATGTCCTTGAAATCACCCGTATTGATGTGGTATAGCAAGCGGTAGATGGTCGTCTGCTGAAACAACATTTTTTGATCGTGATAGCTGGTTGGATTTTCGTTGGTTAAGTTTTCCAGCAAGACGGGTACCTCATGCAAAAACTCGACTGGATTAGAAAAGGCTGCGTGCAACAGGTTGGAAGCATCCAAAATATACCGATAGAATTCTTCCTGCTTGTACAGCGGATGCTCGTTCCAGCAACGTATTACCTCGCTGAATTCATTATATACTTCCCGTTTTTCGCCTAAGATCTGGTAGAGGAAGGCCAAGCTTTGGTGATACCGGAGTTTGGCTTGCAATGAAGTCGGCTCAGGTGCGTCGCGCAGGGAATAGTACTCTTCTTTGACCTCTTGGCGTCGTTGCTCTTTAATCCGCTGAGGATTACGAATAACTTCCATCAGCAACTTGTCGTGAATATCGAGATAGCGGAATTCTTCGACCAGGGCTGTTAAGTGGCTCTCTTTCTCGCCCATCATTCGTTTCACATGCTCATCATAGCCTTTAGGCCGGGTATCCTTGAGTAGGCGTCTCTGTTCCTTGTTAACTTCTAGAACGGCCAAATTATCCCCTAGGTCATACGCTAAGTCTTTCGCTAGTTGTAAGCGCTCTTCACATTGCCTGTACAAACCTCGTTCATAGAGGAATTTAGCATCGAGGAGCATCTCTTTAATGCGAGCGGCGTAAGATTTGGCGCTGCGATAATCGCGCATACTTCGCAAAATGGCCTCGTACAGCCTCGATTTATCATCGGCAAGGCTCTTGCCAAATTTCTTCTTTAGCGAGAGTTCATCATAGGCCTCCTGCTTATTGATGGCTTGGAATAGTTCGAGATAACGACTACTCTTCCGACCACTCTTCTGAGCGTCCAGTGTGAAGTAACGCTTTTCCGATTTGGAAAGCGATTGAATAAGGTGGAAAAGGTCTTCTTTTCCGCGCATACGTTATTTAGCTTGCCGAGGCGGTTACGCTCAATTAATCAAGCGCGTTGAGGATGTTTTGGTAATCCAGGTTGACAAAAATCTCTGTCCGACTGTTGAGCACCTGACTTTGCATGTTATTCGTAGAGACTACAGAACTAGCTGATCCTTGCCCGGAAACGACCAGGTTGGCAGGGTCTACGCCATATGTAGCTAGCGCACGAGATACCGCAGCGCCCCTTTGTAGACTGACCTCAAGGTCATAGTCGGTATTATTGGTCAAGTATTGATGGCCAACAACCTGCACCTCAACGTCGGCATTCTCCCGTAATACTAGAGCGATTTGTTGCAATGCCTGGCGGCCTTTCCAATGGACTTCTGTATTAGTTTGCGGGAACAATAGCGGTTGGCTAAGTGTCAGAACAATACCATGCTCCTGTTTTTGAATGGCGACTTCCTCTGCGGGAAATCCGACAAGCACTCGTTGAAAACCAGATTCAAGGGCAGTTAACCGTTGGTCGAGATGTGATTTTTGAGCACGAAGATCAGCATATCGAGGATCGCCGCCATTGGCATCATAAGCATTGGGTGAACCGGTGCCTCCGCGGGCCTCAAGGCGTTCGAGTTCATTTTGCCGGTTCTGTAATTGGTATTCAAGAGAGCTTAATTGACGCTCTTTATTATCCAACTCGTTTTGACGAAGCGATAGCTCCTGTTGCAAGTTGGTGGTTTCATAGCTGGTGGCTGCCAGTACCTGCTGATTTTCACCGACCAGGGCATTGTATCGTTGTACAACATCTTGATAGTTTCGGTTCAGGCTGATGTTCGTTGCAGTCAGCTGTTCCATGTCTCGAACCAACGCCTGATAATCAGCCTGGGTGTTGTCATTGTCGTTTTGCAAGCGCTGATTGACACCGCGGATACTATCGGTAGCTAAAGATTCCGCTTTGTAGTAGTTAAGCGTTTCTTCTAGCTCTGCATATTGCTGTTGCGGTACGCAGGCAGTGAAGAGAACGACGAGTAAGAGGGTGGAGGTGGAAAGAAAACCTTTCATCGTTTTGGCTTTTTGAAAACAATATCTACTTAGGAATGACTGGATCTTAAAGAATGCAGTATAGCGAAATTCGGCTTATGTAGCAAATTACTACTAATTTTGCCGCCCGTGAGCGAGTAGCAATTTATTGCTCGTAACTCGCCCTGATAAAATTCCTTTCCATGAAACAGATTGCCCTTCTTCTTGTGTTGATCCCCTTGTGCTGGACTTGTGCATCAGATAATGATCTACGAGAGCAAGCTAAAGCCGAAATAGAAGCCACCCGCCCTGCCCCTCCAGCAGAAGCTCCTGCTGCGCCAGGGCCAAACGAACAATTGGTGCCAAAGGCTACGGCGCCTACCACCGCTGATGCGCTTACGTTGACTATCGCTACGCGTAGGGCAAGTACGGGAGATTTTGTGTGTCTGCCGGTAACGGCTAACGGCTTTTACGAACTCATTGGTTTGCAGTATACCCTGCGTTGGAGTCCTGCGGAACTGGAGTTGACAGGCCTCGATAAATTGGTCTTGGAAGATCTCACTGTGCAAAACTTCGGCCTTAAGGATCGGGCCAATGGATGGGCTAACTTTAGCTGGATCGACCTTGACCTGGCTGGCGTCAGCTTATCGCCTGATGCACCCATTTACGAATTGTGTTTTACGGTCAAGACGCCGACGGGTACAACGGCAGTGGTCCGTTTTGATCAAAGCCCACTACCTTTTGAGGTAGTCAACAAGCAAGAAGAAATCCTTCGGTTTATCCCTCAGGATGGCCGTATAGAAGTAGAATAGGCCTTAGTATTCGATGCTTTCCAGGTCAACGACAAACCCGTCAATACTATAGCGGCTGCGTAGACTACGTCGATAGGCCTGGGCGCTGCTCTCATCGTCAAAGGGCCCAAGGACGACTTTGTAAAGGACCGTATTGTTATCGGCAGGCTCAATGCTGACGAGAATATCGTCAAAGCCCTGTGCTTGCAGGCGAGCCACTTGCTTCAGTACATTTTGGTAATTGCTCAATGAAGCTACCTGGACCCCATAGTTGGCACTGGTTGGTCGCTCTAAAACGATGCGATATAAGCCATACGGTTGAAAGTCTTCACCTACTAGTTGATAGCGGTCATTTGCTGGGCGAACACTACTCTGCCGGACATTATCGCTAGCAGCATTATTCGTTGCTGAAGCCGGCGCATTGCTCGTGTTGCTAGGCGCTTCCTCGGCAGGGGCGGGAGCCGGTGCTGTTACGGTAGGAGTTTCGTCCTCTGCTATAGCGCTTTGCGGCGTATCATAGTTGATAGGTCGTTCAATCGGGTCTACTGCCTCCGGGGCGGGTTCCGAGGGTATGTCCTCAACGATTTCTCGATCGCTGTCTCCTGCGCTGACGAGTGTAACCTTTACATCTACTTTATCTAAGCCATCATCGATCATGCCGAGCTGTTCGGCCGCGCGCCTGGAGAGGTCCACAACGCGTCCCTGAATGAACGGCCCCTTGTCGATAACACGGACCCGCACACTTTGTCCATTATCCAAGCGAGTGACTCTTAGAACAGAGCCGTATGGATGGCGTTTGTGTGCACAGGTCATCTCGTTTTTGTTATACGTATCGCCATAGGCGGTCGCTCTGCCTTGAAAGTCATCAGAATAATAAGAAGCCTTGCCAAATTCCTCACTTTGAGCAGCGAGTGTAGAAGGTAGAACAAGGCAAAGGAGAAGGCTCAAAAACAAAGAGAAGGGCTTCATTAAATCAGTTTTTGGTCAATGATCGTCCGACCAATATCGGATAATTCCTACTAATATCCGCCATGAAGCGGTTTCCGCCATGCGACTGCAACCTTTTCGGCTCCAAAATTGTATTTTTGTGGCTTGGATTAATTTGCGAAGAATTGGAATAATGTGTCATGAGTAAGCACGGAAAAGTATTAGTGGCCATGAGCGGTGGGATTGATTCGACGGTAACGGCGATGATGCTGCACGAGGAGGGGTACGAAGTGGTAGGCATTACCATGAAAACCTGGGATTATGCCAATAGCGGTGGCACCAAGAAAGAAACGGGTTGCTGTAGTCTGGATAGCATTAATGATGCGCGCGAGGTGGCGGTTAATATGGGATTCCATCATTTCATCGTAGATATCCGGGAAGAATTTGGAGATTATGTGATCGACAACTTCGTGGATGAATACCTCGCCGGACGTACACCAAATCCCTGTGTGCTTTGCAATACTCATATCAAATGGAGTGCTTTGCTGAAGCGTGCTGATTCCCTGGGATGTGAATTCATTGCTACGGGGCATTATGCGAAGATCATGCACGAAAACGATCGTTACTTCATTCGCAAGAGTGTGGATGAAAATAAAGATCAAAGCTATGTACTTTGGGGGTTAAGCCAGGAGTGTATGGCTCGTAGCCGCTTTCCGCTTGGTGGTATGACAAAGCCGGAAGTGCGGCAGTTAGCCGCTGATTACGGGTACGAAGAACTGAGTAAAAAAGCGGAGAGTTACGAGATTTGCTTTGTGCCAGATAATGACTATCGGGGCTTTCTAAAGCGCCGTGTTGACGGCTTGGAAGCACGAGTGGCCGGCGGCGAATTTGTCAATACGCAGGGCGAAGTCATTGGTACACACAAAGGATATCCTTTCTATACGATCGGTCAGCGTAAGGGCCTCGGCATGGCGTTCGGAGAGCCGATGTTTGTGACCGAGATTCAACCCGAGAAAAATCGCGTCGTGCTCGGGCGCCTGGATGAATTGATCCGGAATGGAATGACCGTTGGCCAAGTGAATTTAATGAAATACGACACCATCCCAGATGGAATGGAAGCCCTCACAAAGATTCGTTACAAAGATCGGGGGGCACTTAGTACACTGCGCCAGGATGGGGATAAGATGGAGGTGAGCTTTCTGGCCAATGTGCGCGGGGTAGCTCCGGGCCAATCCGCTGTGTTTTTTGAAGGTGATGATATCCTTGGTGGCGGCATTATCTATAGCAGCCGCTTCTTTGGTGAAAACTAGAATGTTGCATGCGGTACGCGCCTTTTTTCATTGTATTAATCTTACTATTGGCGGCTTGTCGAGAATCGCTTGCTCCTCCGATCAAGGACTGGGGCCCGGTTTATTTTCCGCTCACTGTGGGGCAGGACTGGCTTTATGAAATGGACAGCATTACCTTGCGCCCGCAAGGCAGTAGTGTGCTGTTTGATTCGGTGCGACTACAAGTTCGAGAAGTATTGGTGGATAGCTTGATTGATGGCGCCGGCCAGCAGTGGTTTCGTGGTGAGCGCTATGACCGCCGAATGGAAACGGATCCCTGGCGATTCAGGCTATCTTTCCTCTTGGCACGCGATGAACAACGAGCGTACCGAAAAGAAGACAATCTGGAATTCATCAAGCTCATCTTTCCCCCTAGAGAAAATGAACGCTGGGATGGGCATGTAGCCTTCGATCCCAATCGTGAAATCGAAATTGCTGGCGAAGAAGTACGGGTTTTTGCCGACTGGCAATACCGCTACAATGAAGTGCACGAACCCGGTGAGCTTATTAATCAAGTATTTGATTCCCTGCTGGTGGTACAAGCGGCTGATTATGAAAACCTTATTGATCGCCGAAAGGCCATTGAGTATTATGCCGCAGGCGTTGGGTTGGTATATCGGGAGATGGAAGTTTTTCATACCCAATGCTTAAACTGTTGCGCAGGAAATACGAGTATATGTTTAGACCTGCCTTGGCGCGAGAAAGCGGAGGCTGGATTTATTATTCGTCAATGGTTGGTAGAATAAGCTATGCAGAACCTGGTACAAATTGGCAGTTTACGAAGCACGCACGGCCTGAAGGGTGAGCTTAAACTTCACGTAGAAGATGCCTATATAGAAGACCTTTCCCAGGCACAGGCAGTCTTCATCGCTATTGCCCAGCAAAAGCTCCCTTATTTTGTTGAATCCATTAGATCGGGCGGTACTATCATAAAACTGGAAGAGGTCGACGATCTTGAGACCGCTGCCACGCTCCAGAAAGCTGCTCTTTTCCTACCGGCAGATCAGCTGAGTGCGCCGGAGGAAGAAGAAGATGGGCTCTCTGCCTGGAATGGTTTCATAATTGAGGATCAGGATGGCCGGCACATTGGCCCGATCGTGCAAGCGGTAGAACTACCTCAGCAAGTCCTTGCGGAAGTAGAATTTGAAGGCAAAATAATTATGGTTCCACTCCATGAAGATCTGATCATCTCGATCGACCCAGAGCAACAGTTGATTCGTATGTCACTTCCAGATGGTTTGCTGGAATTGTGATAAAAGATAGTTTACCTTTACCCATCCTAACCAAATCACCACACATGTTCAATAAAGTCGAACCCTCCTTACAGAACGAATTAGCCGAAATCCGGGACGCGGGCTTATATAAGGACGAGCGCATCATTGCGACGCCGCAGGGTGCGGAGATTGCCACCCAGGAAGGCAAAGAAGTATTGAATTTTTGTGCCAATAATTACCTGGGCCTATCAGCTGCACCTGCAGTGATTGAAGCCGCCAAGCAAGCCATCGACGACTATGGCTTTGGCTTATCTTCGGTACGTTTTATCTGCGGTACGCAAACTATTCACAAAGAGTTGGAGCGTAAGATTGCTGACTTCCTGGGAATGGAAGACGCGATTTTATATGCTGCTGCCTTTGATGCCAATGGCGGTTTGTTTGAGCCGATTCTTACCAAGGAAGATGCCATTATTTCTGACACCTTGAATCACGCTAGCATCATCGACGGAATTCGCCTGTGTAAAGCGGAACGCCACCGCTACAATCACAATGACATGGCGGACCTGGAAGCTAAGTTGATTGAAACGCAAGGCGCTCGACGTCGCATGATTGCTACAGATGGCTCCTTTTCTATGGACGGCACCATCGCACAATTAGACAAAATCTGTGATCTCGCAGATAAATATGATGCTATGGTCATGGTGGACGAGTGTCACTCGACGGGCTTCATCGGTAAGACGGGTCGTGGTGTGCACGAGTACCGTAATGTAATGGGCCGCGTGGACATCATTACCGGGACATTTGGTAAGGCGCTAGGTGGCGCTTCTGGTGGATTTACCGCTGCACGTAGGGAAATTGTGGAAATGCTTCGCCAGCGGTCGCGCCCTTATTTGTTCTCCAATACGGTTGCTCCTGCTATTGTGGGCGCTTCCATTAAAGTGGTCGACATGCTTACCGCTTCCACGGCTCTTCGCGATAAGTTGGCCTTTAATACCCAATACTTCCGTGAAGGGATGACGAATGCCGGTTTTGATATTATTCCCGGTGAACACCCCATTGTGCCGATCATGCTATACGATGCTCCTTTAAGCCAGCAATTTGCCGATCGTTTGCTGGAAGAAGGTATCTACGTCATCGGTTTCTTCTTTCCGGTGGTGCCAAGGGGGAAAGCCCGTATCCGTGTACAGCTATCTGCTGCGCACGAAAAGGAGCATTTGGATAAGGCTATTGCTGCCTTTACAAAAGTGGGCAAAGAATTGGGAGTATTGCAATAAGCACCTACTGGCTAGGTCTTAATCACGTTGTAAGATCATAACTCGTTCCTTTCCGAGATCATTCATCAGGATGGTCAAGCTGTCGTTTTGGAGTGCCTTTATTTCCACTGCTTTTTCCAGCGCAACGCCGCTTAAAGAATCCGTGGTGAAAAGGTAGGGTCCATCCAGGCGATAGCTCCCGGCTTCTTGGTACTCCAATGTGCTGCTGAAGGTGTATTGCCCATCTTCGGTGAACGAAAAGCCAACGTCACTCAATTCAATAGCGAGGCTATCACCTTCTTCGGTGAGACTAATGGCTGTCCACTCACCGGCCAGGTCAGTATTGTTATACGGGCTACAGCTGGGCAACAAAAAAATTAATGCCACTAGTACGGCAGTGAGATTCCGAGAAAACATAGTGTAAAGATATGAGATAGAAATACGCGAGCCTGCATCGGTTGAGATGCAGGCTCGCGTAGAGAAGAACGATCGTCTAGTGTAGGAATTGTGCTAAGAAAAGGAAGACCATTGCACCGGAAATAAAACCGATAAAGGCTAACCAGGCAATCTTGCGGAGGTACCAAATGAAATCGATCCGCTCCATTCCCATTGCAGCAACACCGGCCGCTGAACCAATGATGAGCATCGATCCACCAGTTCCTGCCGAGTAGGCAATGAAGTGCCACAGCTTAGCGTCCATCACTTCGGTATACATACCCATCGAGGCAGCCACCAAGGGAACATTGTCGATGATAGCGGATAAGAAGCCTAATATGATGACGACAACGTCTTGATTCGGGATGGCGGCATCCAGGCGTTCGGCTAGAAAGCGTAACACACCTACATCACCGATGGCCACTGATTCAAGCGCACCAACAGCTAAAAGAATACCCAGGAAGAAAAGAATACTGGACATTTCGATTCTAGAAAGAGCCTTGTGTCCTGAGTATTGTTCTTTACGCTCTTCAGCGAAATCTTCTTCGGGGTGAATGTATTCTGATGCTAACCAAACTACGCCCAAACTCAACATCATGCCCACATAAGGTGGTAGATGAGTGATCGTTTTGAAGATCGGTACGAAAACAATCATACCCAGGCCGAGAAACAACATAGTGCGGCTGCTCAGTAGTTTGTTGCCCTTGTAAGTATCGCCCGACTCATCAATCTCAATTTCTCCCTTAAAGGGTTTCATGAAACTAGCCACGGTAAATGGAACGAGGAAGCATACAATAGATGGGATGACCAGGTTGGAAATCAAGCCCATCGTAGAAACTTGTCCACCAATCCAGAGCATGGTGGTGGTAACGTCACCAATCGGCGACCAGGCACCACCTGCATTCGCGGCGATAACTACCAGGCTGGCGTACCAGAGCCGGTCTGTCTTGTCTGGGATAAGCTTCCGTAAAAGGGTAACTAATACGATAGTGGCGGTCAGGTTATCGATAATGGCAGAAAGAACAAATGCCAGCGCACCGATAATCCACAACAACTTCGTTTTATCCCTGGTCTTCACCCAGCTTTTCAGGATGGCGAAGCCACGGTGCAGGTCAATGATTTCCACGATGGTCATGGCACCGATCAGGAATACGAGGATTTCAGCGGTCTTGCCCAAGTGATGAAGCAAGGTGTTTTTAAAGCCTTCCTCGGCCGCTTCGGAATGACCACCTACCAGGTTGAACAGGTGTTCATGCGAATCGACGATACTCAATTCCCCGCCGTGGAAGCCAATGGCTGCCAGGGCCCATAATAAGGCTCCCATGAGGAGCGCAGGAACCGTTTTGTCGAGTCGAAGGGGGTGCTCAAAGACAATGGTTATATAACCAAGGATAAATACAATTACGATTGCGGTAAGCATGCAAAGCCAGTTTTGTCGTTTGGTGCTTTCAAGAAAACCGGAACTATCCGGTTAGCAAAAAGGTTGGAGCAATGGGCTCGGTACTGCGTAAAAATAAAGCTTTTGCCCACGCACACAAGTTAAGCTCCAGTAATTTTTGTGGATTTAGCGAGAGTCACGGAATATTGGTACTTTTGCATGTTCAAAAAGCTATCCAATTTATAGACGTTATGGTTAGGATCGGTGATGTTGAAATTGGTGAATTTCCGCTATTGCTTGCCCCCATGGAGGATGTGAGTGACCCGCCCTTTCGTGCACTGTGCAAAACGCAAGGCTGTGATATGATGTATACGGAATTTATTTCCGTAGAAGGCTTGATCCGCGACGCAACGAAGAGTGTCCAAAAGCTGGACATTTACGATGAAGAGCGCCCCATTGGCATTCAAATATTCGGTGCTAATCTGGACTCGATGGTAAAGGCTGCAGATATTGTGGAGGAAGCTCAGCCGGAAGTACTGGATATCAATTTCGGTTGCCCGGTAAAAAAAGTGACCTGTAAAGGAGCTGGGGCAGGGATCCTGCAGGATATCCCCAAAATGGTGGCTTTAACCAAAGCGATCGTCGATCGGACAAATTTACCGGTGACGGTCAAAACGCGCTTGGGTTGGAATGAGGAGACGAAGTTCATTGAGGAAGTAGCGGAGCGTTTACAAGATGTAGGAATTAAGGCGCTCTCTATCCATGGCCGTACCCGCAAGCAGATGTATAAAGGGGAGGCTGACTGGACGCTTATCGGCAAGATCAAGGAAAATCCACGTGTCCATATCCCAATTTTTGGAAACGGAGACATCGACAGTCCGCAAAAAGCAAAACTTTATCGCGAACGTTATGGAGTAGACGGCATCATGATAGGCCGGGCAAGTATTGGCAATCCCTGGATTTTCCGCGAAATCAAGCATTACTTTGCTACGGGTGAAATTCTGCCGCCGCCTACTGTCCACGAGCGGGTGGCCGCTTGCCGCCAACACTTACAGCATAGCCTGGACTGGAAAGGAGCAAAACTAGGTGTCTTGGAAATGCGGCGTCACTATACGAATTACTTCCGCGGTTATCCGAATATTAGAGATTATCGCAAGCGGTTGGTCACTGAGTTTGATCCGACTGTACTCTTTGCCGTCCTCGATGAGATTGAGACGGTGTACGCTGCCACTGAAGCCATTGCCTAGCGGTTGCTAGGGGTGGAATCGAGAATCAAAGTATATCAATCTTGGTATTTAATATTCAAGAGAACGAGCGCAAGATATTTGAGGTCATACGGGAAGCTGCAGAAAGCCTACAGTACCCAGCCTACATTGTGGGAGGATATGTAAGAGACCGCTTGCTGGCGCGACCATCCAAGGATATTGACATTGTCTGCGTGGGCAGTGGAATTGCTCTGGCAGAGGCTGTCGCGAAGAAGCTTCGTCCAAGGCCTCGCGTTACGGTCTACAAGCGCTTTGGTACGGCCATGCTGAAGCATAATACCTTAGAGGTAGAATTTGTGGGCGCACGCAAAGAAAGCTACCGCTTTGATTCACGTAAGCCCATTGTTGAAGAAGGCTCGCTAGCCGATGACCAAAATCGCCGTGATTTCACCATTAACGCGCTTGCTGTTAGCCTAAACGACTTCAATTACGGAACCATCATTGATCCTTTTGATGGTTTGGAGCACCTGGAGCAAAAGCTGATCAAAACACCTTTGGAACCAGGTAAGACCTTTTCGGATGACCCGCTGCGGATGATGCGTGCCATTCGATTCTCCACTCAGCTGGGTTTTCGGATCGATGAGCAAACCTTGGAAGCGATTACGCGATATAGCAATCGATTGAAGATCATTTCCTGGGAACGTATCGCTACGGAGTTGAACAAGATTCTTGAAGCATCGAAGCCCAGTATAGGCCTCAAGCTACTTTTCGACACGGGCCTGCTGCAGATTATCCTGCCGGAATTAGCCGCTATGCACGGTGTGGAGATCCGGAATGGTGTCGGGCATAAAGATAACTTCTATCATACCCTTCAGGTGGTCGATCAACTGGCTCGCAAGAGTAATAACCTGTGGTTGCGTTGGTCGGCTTTGCTCCACGATATTGCGAAGCCTGTCACCAAGCGTTTTGACGCCGATCAAGGTTGGACCTTTCACGGGCACGAAGCAGTTGGCGCCGCTATGGTACCTCGTATCTTCAAACGCCTACGCTTGCCGCTGGATCATAAATTAAAGTTTGTCCAAAAGATGGTGCAGTTGCACCAGCGACCAATCGCGTTAACCAAAGAAGAGATCACAGACTCTGCCGTGCGACGCCTGTTGTTTGAAGCCGGGGATGATATTGATGAGTTGATGAAATTGTGCGAAGCAGATATCACCTCGAAGAACGAGAAGAAAGTCAAGCGTTATCTACAGAACTATGAATACCTACGGGACCGCTTACGCGAAGTAGAAGAAAAGGATCATTTGCGAAACTGGCAACCTCCGATAACGGGCGAGGTGATTATGAAAACCTTTGCCATCCCACCAAGCCGCGAAGTAGGTGAGATCAAAAATGCTATCCGGGAGGCCATTCTCGATGGTGACATTCCCAACGAATATGAGGCAGCCTTTGCTTTCATGATGGAAAAAGGGAGGGAGATTGGCTTGAAAGTAGAAGGGTAGAGGAATTAGTCAGGCTTTTACTTACTTATATTCCTCTACCACCTCTCCTGATATACTGGTATTTCTACCCCCTTAAAAATTTCTTTGCGCGATGTATGCTTTCTCTACCTTATAGCATAAAGCATCTCAAGTATTTTGATCTTTTTTCATCTCTACTTACACCAAACTATAGAAGATAGGTACACCTCTTCGAGGAAAGATCAGTCAGTAATGTCAGATTTGTTGGGTCGAGGGCTGCTGTGATCGTAGCTACAATGCTCCCGCATTGAGGAGAATTGGGCTTCTCATACAAACAGGGTTTTAATTGCCGCGATAATATACGGCAAAGTACGCTTCAAGCCATAACGATCATACATCAATGTTCTGAATGGTAGCGATTTTGTTCTGAATGGTAGAAATGTGTTCTGAATGGTAAATAAAGCGGGCTAATTTGGGCCTAACCGGTTAAATACTTTAGCTACGATCTTGTGTAATAACGCGTTCTAGGGCTTTCTTCCTCGATCGGCTAACCGGTATAGCCACCTCGTCGACGAATAAGAAGTCTTGATCATAGCGACTTACCATTCTCGTGTTGACGACAAAGCTTCGGTGGACTTGCAAGAATTGCTTGCCGGGTAATTGCCGAAGTAGATCCCCCAAGGAGCCTCTTTGCAGAATTTCCTGCCCAGTTCGTAGGTAGACACGAACATAAATGTGCTCCGATTGCAGGTAGAGAATTTCGCTGACGGGAACGATATAATGTTTGCTGCGCTCAACAAGCTTTATATCTGCGTCCATGCTACTGCTTCTTTCGTGATTATGTAGCGCAATTTCAATGGTGGACAGGAGGCTGGCCCGTTGGATGGGCTTTGACAAATAGCCAGCAGGGTAGGTGGATTTCGCTGCTTCCAGTGTCTGTTTGTCGAACTGCGAGGTGAGAAATATGAATGGTATTGGGCGGGCTTGTTGCTGAATGAACCGGGCCATGTCGAGGCCAGATTTTTCACCCTGCAAGCGAATATCCAGCAAGGCTAGATCAGGGCGGGCATTTTCATACAATCGCTGCGCGGTAGCTACTGAAGTTGCCGTGCCAACAACTTCATAGCCTTGCTGCTCGAGATAGCGACGGATGGAACCTGCGATGAGGAGCTCATCTTCGACGATCAGGACTTTTGCGGATTTCATAACTAGGGTCGATTGTGCAAATAAAATCGGTGCACAACAGAAGTAGATTGCCGTAAACTTACAAAATCTATCTGTTTTTTGGTAGCCTTTTGGAAGGCTGAATACGGTGATTTTTGCTGCCGGGTCAATGCTCTTTAAAACACAAGCGAATGGTGGCTCCATCTGCATTCCATGTTTCCAGCTTTCCCTCTATTTGACTACTTAGACTAGTGATCAAGTAGGTGCCTAGCCCGCCTTCCCGCGCTTGAAGTTCCCCACTAGGGTAGCCCGGGCCATTGTCTTGATAGCTTAGGCAGTAGCCTTCGTTATTATGTTTTAATCCAATCCAAACCTGTAAGGGGGGCGCCTCTTCCTTGCTGTGCTTAAGGCTGTTGGTCAACAATTCGTTTAGTATGATACCCAGTGGCATTAGGGTACTGAGCTTGAAGCGATGATTACCAACTGCCGTGTGAAAAGTCGCTGTTTTTGAACCAGCTGAAATCAAGTTGATATGTTCGCATAGGTTGGTGACATAGGTGTCAAAGTTCACCAGTTCTGAGTCGTCTTCCTGGTAAAGTATTTCATGCACTGCGGCCATGCTGTAGATGCGGTTCGCTACGGCTTGCAAACTGGCTTGTGCGGTTTCATCTTTGATTTCCTCTTCTTGCATTTCCAGCAATGAAAGGATGATCTGCAGGTTGTTCTTCACCCGGTGGTGAATTTCACCTTGCAACATCATTTGGTGTTCGAGTGAACTGTTCAGGTTGCGATTCACTCGCCGCAGCTTCCAATACAAAATGCCAATAATGCTTGCTAAGGAGAGAGCTAGAAAGATGGCAATTAGCAACCGACGGCTTTGCCGTTTTTCTTCTTCTAAGGCGACTGCCTGCTCGGCTATCTGTCTTGTTTTTTGCTCATTTTTGTATTGAGCATCTATCTCGATAATCTGCGCACTATTCTCCTTTCGCACATCGTCCAGTTCCATTTGGTAGCCCTTTTCCATGAAGTGCATGGCAGAATCCAACTGGCCAAGCTGTCGGAAAATTCGCGACCGCTGCTTGTAACCATAGTAGATAAAGAAAGGGTCTTCATGGCCACTGGCCAATGCTCTTTGTGATGCATGCAAAGAAGAGTCATTGAAGACGAGAGCTTGTTCTGGCTGATCTGCCGACATATGCAGATTGGCCAGGTTCACCATAATGCCACTGTAGCCAGCATAATCGCCGAGCGCCTTCCAGTACGTGCCAGCGGTTGACAAGTGCTTGGCGGCTTCTGTGAAGGAGTCATTCCAGGATAATAGCCCCAGGAGCATATGGCCGTTTGCTTTTTCGTCAATTAAGCCAAATTGCGGAGCTGTCCGAATGGCCTCTTTTGCGTAGAATAATGCAGAGTCACGCGAGCCAAATAGGCGATGATAGGAAGCATTTCGAATCGAAAAACGCGGATAGATCGAATCCAGTTGATGGTTGGTAATATGAAAGTGAGCTTTTGCCAGATGGCTTTGGCAATCGCTGGGGCGGCCCAATTTTTCGAGCAGCCGGGCCAAGCTCAATTCCGCATTTGCACAAACATCGGCCAGTTGGAGTTCCTTGGCAGCATCCACTACGAAATAAAGCTGCTCGATGGCCGCTTCATCCTGATGGTCTTTTTCCAATGCTTCGGCTTGACGAAGCTGTACGCGTAAGCCAAATGGGGTATTCAATTGCTCCGCTTCTCGGAGCTCATCTACCAGGCAAGTAAAGATTAGATAGGCACTATCGTTCTGAAAGCGCTGCAATAGATCCAGAGCCCTACTATACGACTGCTCCCAGGAAACCTGCTGAGCTTGCTCTTGTGACCAAACGGCCGATTGACCGATTAGCAAGAGCAAGCCCAACAGGAAACTGCGGATGAAAAAAGTAGTTTTTTGTCTGTGTTTGAAATCCAAGTACCTTATGGTTTATCATCAGAAGTGGGTGGCACAATTAAGTCCACCTGGCTATTGCGCACGAGTTCATTGAAACGTGGCAAAGCCTGATTCATCACTTCGTAGTACCGCTCCAGTTCGGCATCGATCATTCCGCCGATCTCATCTCTAACTGCATAGGACTGGGCCGTCGGCCGGAAGTCGCCAATGTCACTTAGGTTTTTCACGTAGGCCAGCTTGTTCGTCAAGCGAATCGGGAAGTTCAATGGATCCTGCCGCGATTGATTCTTCGTTTGGTACAGGCTTTCTTCCACAGCAGTCAACTGGTCGATGATCGCTTTGGCTTCGTCACGTAAGGCGGCGTATTGCTCCGTCTCTGGCAGGCGATCGGTGAAAGCATTCAGCTGTGTTTTGATATCCCGCAGGTCGATAATAGCTTGGTGCGCCTCACTAAGTTTATCCAATATTGACATCATGAAGTCGAACTGTGCCTGAATGTCTTCCATACTCGATTCCGATCGGGGGTCCAGGTTGATGGTTAAGGTCTGGTCCAGAAGCGTGTTGTCATCGATACTCAATCGTACTTCGTAGTTGCCCGGTACGGCTTTGGGGCCACGTAAATTACCTGCCCACATAATCATGCCGGGGAAATCTGTGCCATCGGGATAGCGCATATTCCAATTGAAGGTATTGCCACCAGCTTCTACTTCCAACTTTTCATTATCCTCTTCTGCGGCAGTTGAATAAGCGCGAATCAGAGTGCCGTTGGGCTCATGAAAACTTAGGGTCACATCGACGGAATCGGCTGGCTCCTCCGCCAAATAGAAATGCACAGTGACGCCACCAGGGTGATTGGTGCCGGCCGTCTTGCTTGGACGGCCTTGACTACCATCCATACGATAACTGACGATTGGTTGAAAGAGGAAGGATTCACCCATCTCCTCAGGAAGCTGGTGAAGGACCGTCAGGTCGTCGATTATCCAGAAGCTTCGCCCTTGCGTTGCGGCGATTAAATTATTGTCCTTGATCGCCAGGTCAGTCACGGGAACGATTGGCATGTTAAGCTGGAATGGCTGCCAATTCGAACCGTCATCAAAACTGATGTACATGCCAGTTTCGGTACCAGCATAGAGCAGGCCTTCACGGCCTGGATCAGCCCGTAAGACCCGGGTGAAATGTTGTTGGTCAATGCCCCGGGTAATCGGCATCCAGGTCTCACCATAGTCTTTAGTCCGATATAGGTAAGGTGCATAATCACCCAGTTTGTATCGGGTGCCGGCGATGTAAGCTCCACCTGGATTGAAGGGATCAATATCAATGCTGTTGATCATCATCCACTCTGGCATTTTGAATGGAGTTACATTCGTCCAGTTTTCACCACCGTCGCGAGTGACGTGGATTAAACCATCATCGGAACCAGCCCAAATAACACCTTCTTCATGTGGTGATTCCACGGCCGCGAAGATGGTGCAGTAGTACTCTACCCCCGTGTTGTCCTTCGTAATCGGACCGCCAGATGGGCCAAGTTTGGTGCTGTCGTTACGCGTTAGGTCGGGGCTGATCAATTCCCAGCTTTGGCCTTGATCTTCACTTACATGCAAATGATTGGAAGCAGCGTATAATCGTTGTGGGTTATGCGGCGAGAAGAACACCGGGAAATTCCACTGGAAGCGGTAGCGCATTCCTTCAGCGCCGTACCCCATCGGGTTGTCGGGCCAAACGTTGATGGCTTGTTCTTGCTTGGTACGGTGATTGACACGGCTCAGGTAGCCACCATAGCTACCGCCATAAACCACATCATTGTCGAGAGGGTCAATGGCAATATGTGCACTTTCTCCGCCAGCTGTGGGCTCCCAGTCACGTTCGCCGATATACCGGCCATCACTGCGGTGCGAGATGCGTACGGTGCTGTTATCTTGTTGCGCTCCATAGATGCGATAGGGGAAATGATTATCGGTGGTCACCCGATAGAACTGCGAGGTTGGTTGGTTGTGATAAGTGCTCCAATTCTCACCAGCATCAAAACTTACTTGTGCACCACCGTCATCAGCGATAACCATCCGTTGGTTGTCTTCTGGAGCGATCCAGAGATCGTGGTGATCACCATGCGGCGCATTGAAGGCCTTGAAGTTGCGGCCGCCATCCGTACTGCGGTGATAGCGGACATTCACGACGTAGCAAATTTCTTCATCCTGGGTATCCGCATAGATGCGCGAATAATACCAGGCTCGTTGGCGAAGCGCGCGACTATCATTGACCCGAGCCCAGCTTTCGCCTGCGTCATCCGAACGATAGACGCCACCTTTGGCGTTTTCGATAATAGCCCATACTCGATTGCTATTCACAGGCGATACGGCGACTCCGCTGATGCCCCAATCGCCATCAGGCAGGCCCTTGTTGGCAGATATATCGGTCCAAGTGTCACCACCATCGGTGCTCTTCCATAGGGCCGATCCTTCACCACCACTTTCCAGGCTATAGGGGGTTCGGCGTACCCGCCAGGTAGAAGCATAGAGGATGCGGGGATTGTTTGGATCGAGCAGCAGGTCTACCGCACCTGCATCTTCATTGACATAGAGAATCTTCTCCCAGTTTTCTCCGCCGTCTGTAGATCGGTATACACCGCGCTCTTCATTAGATTGAAAGAGGTCACCCAGCACTGCGGCGTAAACAAGATCAGGATTGTTCGGGTGGATCCGAATGCGTGGAATATGGCGTGAATCGGGCAGGCCGATATGTCGCCATGAATTACCTGCATCTTCTGACTTGTACATGCCATAGCCGTAAGAGACATTGCCACGAACCGTCACCTCGCCGCCACCGACATAGATCACGTTGTTGTCAGATTCGCTGACTGCTACTGCCCCAATACTGCCACCGAAATGGCCATCGGAGATATTGGCCCAGGTTTGGCCACCATCGGTAGTTTGCCAAACGCCTCCACCGGCTGCACCGAAGTAGTAAAGGTTGGGCTTACCTGGAACGCCGGTACAAGCTGCGGAACGGCCGCCTCGATAGGGGCCAATGTCGCGCCATTCAAGGCTGCTATACCAATCTTCAGGATAGGTAGTATCTTGACCGAAATTCGGTGTGTACAGTAAACAAAGGAAAAGGATTAATAAACCGGATTGTACTGGTTTGAGCATTTTTCAATTAACTTTTGTGAAGCAATGGGTGTTCGGGGTATACGGAGAGGGGCTATACCGAACTTAAAGTGATTTGGGTTGTCCCAAATTCACTTTGCTCGGTATATACCGACTGAAGCGGTCCGTACGGACCACTTTGTTGTCGGTATAACTTCTGTGAAAATAGAAAACTGTCCATGATTTTTGTCAAAAATATTAGGTCCATTATGATGACGAAACAGTCACTTCGACGAAGTGTTTTGCCTTTGGCACTATTCCTGACTTGCTTGTCTGCATCTTCTGCGCAGGTTTTGGTTAACCCTAAGATCGGCTTTTCTACTGGTTTACAGGACTTTACCTACCTGTCGGCAAAATGGGAGCCACAACTGAGTTTTCGCTTAGGTGCCGATTTTCGGATCGGACGACATGCCTTTCGTTTAATTCCTGGTGTGCATTATGAATTCGAGCGGTTCAATACATTGCTGAGCAATGGAACGGATGATGGCCATTCGCTCCATGCGATCCATGTGCCAGTATATGCGGCCTATTATTTGACGAGCCGTGAGAATCCGACCAATATCCTAGTTCGATTAGGGGTCAACGGGAACCTGGTGTTAGGCGAAGCAGATCTCGACTCGGATGTGGTTCTGCAACAGGAAGCCGAGCCATTGACCGTTTCTGTCGGAGGAGGCATTACCATTGACCTTGCGGTGATCAGTATCGACCTCACTTATTTGCAGGGATTAAATGCACGCTTCGATGTTTCGGAAGAGAAAGGAGGTGTTATTCAACTCGCTATTGGCTTTCTCTTTTAGCTCTACCCAACCACTCCGTGCTGGGTTTAGATTCAGCGACAATATGTGAAGGGGTGCAAGCAACTATCCAGTGCCCGATCTGTTTAAGGATATATGAACATCTTTTCATATTTTTGCTCTGCAATTGTCATTTCCCTGCACCTACAAGTAACGGATTAGCATGAAGATCGAACAAATTTATACCGGTTGTTTAGCGCAAGGCGCCTACTATATTGAGAGTGCTGGTGAAGCGGCCATTATTGACCCCTTGCGTGAATCTAAGCCTTACCTGGAACAAGCTCAGAAGGCCGGAGCGACTATTAAGTATATTTTCGAGACGCACTTCCACGCCGACTTTGTTTCTGGCCACTTGGATTTGGCAGGTAAGACGGGGGCGAAGATCATCTACGGCCCGAATGCGAAAACCGAATACGAAAAATACGAGGCGCAGGATGGAGAAGAATTCCAGCTAGGAGATGTCACCATTCGCGTTCTTCATACGCCTGGCCATACGCCGGAAAGTACTACCTATTTATTGTTGGATGAAGAAGGCAAAGAGCACGCCATTTTTTCGGGTGATACCCTTTTTATTGGTGATGTAGGTCGGCCTGACTTAGCGCAAAAGACCGGCTCGGTCACCAAGGAAGATCTTGCCGGCTGGTTGTTCGATAGCTTGCGCGAGAAAATCATGCCATTGCCTGATAATGTGATCGTCTATCCTGCCCACGGAGCTGGCTCGGCCTGTGGCAAGAATATGAGCAAGGAAACCTGGGATACACTTGGGAATCAGAAAGCGACCAACTATGCGCTGCGAGCAGATATGAGTCGTGATGAGTTTATTGCTGAAGTGACGGATGGTCTGATGCCGCCGCCGCAGTACTTTGCGAAGAATGCGCAGTTGAATAAGACGGGCTACGAGTCCTTTGACACGGTGATGGAACGCGGCGCGCGCGGCCTGAATCCTCGGGAATTTGAGGTGGCAGCGAATGAGACGGGCGCCTTGATATTGGATGTGCGCAGCAAGGAGGAATTTGTGCAAGGATTTGTACCCAATGCAGTCTTTATTGGCCTGGATGGCTCCTTTGCACCTTGGGTAGGTGCTTTGATTCCCGATTTGCAGCAGCCGATTTTGATCGTCGCCCCAGAAGGCCGCGAAGCGGAAACGGTGAAGCGCCTGGCACGGGTAGGCTACGACAATGCGATCGGCTTTCTGGAAGGTGGTTTTGCTGCCTGGCAAAACTCAGGAAGTGAAGTGGACCAAATCGAAACGATCGATGTAGCGACCTTTGCTGAACGGTTCCAGGAGCAAGCAGAAATGGAAGTCCTGGATGTACGCAAACCTGGCGAGTTTGAAGGCGAACACATCGAAACGGCTCATTCCTGGCCGCTGGACTATGTTAGCCGCAACATGAGTGAGATTAAGCCGGATACCACCTACTACATGCACTGCCGTAGCGGTTATCGCTCGACGGTGGCCGCTTCTATTCTCAAAGCACGCGGCTTTGAGCAGCTGGTTAATGTCCAAGGCTTATTCAATGATATTGCCCAATCGGCCATACCTACCACTACCTTTAGCTGTCCAAGCGAAGCTCAGCAGGAATAACGAGGAGATATAATCGCTGCTAGCGGTCGACTAGCTCGCCTTTCTGTATGCCTTAGTCGTTTGTTGTACGCTACGGCTGGTATTGGCTTGGTCTTTCTTGAAGCTAACGCCCAGCATGATGCTCAGAAGGATAGGTAGCGCCAAAACAGCCAACCACCATTGCCCGGTAAAGCCTGCCGCGATGACAACCAGCATCATCAGATAGAAACGTGCGATAACGGCTCCCATGGTTAGTGCATAAACTTTCATGATCTCTATTTTTAATTGATGATGAACCAAAGGTATGAGGAGAGTCACCCGACCAGGGTGAGTTTTGACAGGCTAAGTGGGTGATATTCATCACCATAGAGGTGACGATTCTCAGCGGTTATGGAACTGCAATGTTTTTTGGGCTGTTGACTTGTTTACTAAGGTCTTGTTTAGTTATCTTTGCCTCGCTTCGACAGAAAGCCTGTCGAATTCAAATTGCCCGGGTGGTGGAATTGGTAGACACGCCGGACTTAATTCTAAGGTTCTTCAATGATGAAAATTAGGGAAGAACCAGATTCAACTTGAGTGCTCCTGGAGAAATCCAGGAAGTAGAACCTCTCAAATTCGGGGAAACCTAGTCTGCCTCAGGTGGATGGCAATCCCGAGCCAAGTCCCGCTCCAGTAGCGGGAAAGGTGTAGAGACTTGACGGGAGGTACCTACGTTGTCCGCCTAAGGCGGAGGATACGGTAAAGAGAAAGTCCAGACCACAAATCGGTCCGCCTCAGGCGGACAGAGCGGCGAAAGCCGTAGCTGGTAAGAAAATCCTGTGGCCTTTATGGCCGTGCGGGTTCAAGTCCCGCTCCGGGCACGGATGTGAAAAGCCTTCAGCAATAGCTGAGGGCTTTTCTGTTTTCTATACATTCCTTTCTATCCAGTTGATTATCTGTTAGTTGTATTACGTGCTGTTTTTCAGTGTTTTATAACAATGCGGCTAAAATCACCGTGGCTCCATGTGGAACATTTTGTTTGTTATTGATTCCGTAAATTAATTTTGGTTTATTTTAATTAACTTGGTTTTTCCCCGATTTTTCTAAGGACATTGCAATTTTCTAAGATGGGAGTAAAAGCCGTTCTCTGGACATACGAAAAACGCCTGGATGGAACCGCCAGCGTCAAGATCTATTCTTACCCACCAAAGCGCTACGCCAATACCGGCATTCATATCAAACCAAGCGACTGGGATAAACGAAGAGGTCGCGTTAAATCCACCAATGCGGCCGCCACCGTGCTCAATGCCAAGATTGAGCGCCTGATCGCTGAGCATAATCAGCGCTTGCACAGCCGTGGGAGAGGGGAGGAGTGCCTAGTGGAATTTGCCGAGCTCTACCTGGATGAGAACAAACCATGTGTGGGCTTACTTCAGGCCTGCGAAGAAATGGGCAATATGGAATACAAAAATTGCCTAATCTGTCACTCACTATCCAAGCGCTCAAACCTTCCGGGGCTGCGATCTGGCTTTATCGCCGGCGATGCAGAATTACTGGCCCATTTCCTTATGTACAGGACTTATCATGGATCAGCCATGGCCCTCCATCAGCAAGCGGCAAGTCAGGCAGCCTGGCAGGATGAAGGCCACGTAGCGAGAAATCGTCAGCTGTATGGCCAAAAATACGATGCCGTAATTCCTCTACTGGATCAGAAATTTAGTTTTATTACGCCTGACAACGGCTTTTACCTATGGCTTGAAACCCCAATTGATGATCA
>SPJK01011278.1_pt1 | contig 63248 bp, 44 predicted proteins | sample 3741771 | NCBI WGS metagenome assembly SPJK01 (sample SAMN10925997, study PRJNA522277) | cold seep metagenome | isolation source: Elba SIP-enriched marine methane seep metagenome, extraction at timepoint T2 | place: Italy: coast of Elba, Mediterranean Sea
AGCTCGCCCGCGGTCATGGGGCGTTCGCGGAGGAGTTCCAATACGCGTCGGCGGGTCGGGTCGGAGAGGGCTTTGAAGACAGTATTCATATTCGATATTTAGGTAAATATCGAATCAAATTCAAGTGAAATGGAGAGAATGCTTCGGTATTCATCGAATTATGGGTGAGAGCATCCAATTTCTCGCATTGTTTCAGAAACAAGGATTGAAGCAGTGGGGTTTTCGTGTATCTTCAGCGTATGGCTCCGGATATGGGTCAACTCGATGATCGCAGCGATGTCCTGACACGGGATCGGTTCTCGACCGAGACGATCGAGGCGGTCACGCAGATCCGTGATGCGTGTGCGCGGATCATCGAGACGAAATGCCCCGAGTCCAAGGCCGTCACCGCGGTGAGTGACGCGTTCGGGATCCATCGCAAACTCGCTTGGCAGGTCGTAAAGGTCGCGTACGCGGAGGACTCCTTTGTCGCGTCGAGGCATATGCCTCCGAGCAAGAGTGTCCGTTTGTGGTTGAAGAGCGCTCAGGAAGCAGGCGTGTCGGAGCCGTTGATTGACGGCGCGCGAGAGGCATTTAATCGATTCGAGCAGGTGATCCAGACGCACGCGAACTCGCGTTCGGAGTTCGACATGCTCATCGAAAGTATGGGCGACACGAGCGACACAAGCATTGAGGAGAAGTGGCGTCATCACGCGTTTCTCGGGAATAGTTTTACGTTTGGTGTTCAGTGTCGGGTGTTGATGTCGTTGTGCATCCAGATGCCCAGCAAGGATCGCGAGGGGTACTTCGACGCCGTCCAAGTGCGTGGAGTGATGGGGTACCGGCAGACCCGACAGAACGTGCGATGGGTTGTGAACCAATCGGTTGTGATCGATGATGACAACAAGGACCGGTTCGCGATGACGCGTCATCCGTTGGATCCGGAGGCTGCGGAACGGTTTGGCGGGGTGCCTCTGCTTCCCGAGTTCTGCTCAGATCCGATCCCGGCGCTCCAGCGGATCCCCGCGGAGCAGGGGATGGTGCAGGACGAGCTGTTGTCGGGTGAGGTCGGACTCATGGGACAACGGACACTCGTCACGGGCGAGTTGCTGCGGAACATCGCGCCGGTCTATGCGACTTCGGACAGCAAGCGTGCGCACTTCGGGGTCGCGGTTCGTGTGCCTTGCGAGATGGTGCATTACGACCTGTTTGTCTACAAGGGATTGTTTGGTGAGGTGACGCGTGAGCTCGAGGTGTTCAACGAGCTCGCGTCACAGATCACGTTTGATGAACGCGATGAGCTCCGTGTGAGCGATCAGGTGAAACGCCTCGGGATGGGTGTTTCACTGGCGCAGGCGCCGGACATTGCGGGGTACACGGATCTGGCACGATCGGTATTCGATCGTGTCGGTGCGGACCCTGACGACTTTGAGCTATATCGCATCCGCATGGCGTATCCGCCGATGCCGACGTCTGTGCTGATGCGACATGAACTGCTCCCTCCGGGATGAGGAGCACGCGTGACCCTGACGGGTCGGAACTGGTAGCCGTGCGAGGGGCGCGGGTGGAATCTGAAGACAGGATTGAGAGATATGAACAAGGTAATGACAATCGCGGCACTCTTGGGTACATGCGCAGCAATGAGCAGCGCAGGCACCACAACCGTCAGCACGTATGACGATCTCGACGAGGCGTTCTACGGCACAGAGTTTTACCACAATGGTGTCACGTACGGGCAGGTGAACAACGTGCACGGCGTGTTCCCCGACGGCAACACCTTTGAGCCCGGTGGAGGGGTCAACGGTCTCGGTGATCAGATCATCGTCGAGAACGCGGGTCTGTTGTACCAAGACTTCCCCACATGGGGCAGCGCGAACAACGCGTTGACCTTTGGGTCCGCGTTTATCCCCGGCGACAACCTTTCGCTCGGTGCGCTCTCCACGGTCACCATGACCCTCGACAACGTCGCGGACTTCGCGTCGCTCGAGATGGCGTACTTCGAGAACGGGCCTTGGGGCGGGATCGTGTACCACCTTGACGCGTTCATGGGTGACACATTGGTCGGCGAAGATTCCTTCACGATCTCGGATCTTGGTGGGCGCGACAATATCGCGTTCGCAACTCTGAGCGTGGGCGGCGTCGAGTTTGATTCGCTCCAGCTCTACGCAACCTTTGGTAATGAGTACTCCGGACCCCGCGTGCTCGTTGACAACCTCACGATTAACTCGGTCCCTGCTCCTTCGGCGCTCGCGCTGCTAGGGATGGGGGCGCTGGGCGCATCACGTCGCCGTCGATAAGACATACTCCGTCTGGAAGGACGGACCCAAACCCCTCTTGTACGCGCGTGGGCTCAATATTGAGCCCCGCGCGTCTTTTTGTGCTGTATGATCGGGCATGCCCGGCTCAACGCTCACGATTCAGACGCCCAGTGATTTCGATCTCGCACGCGATGTGTGCTCATACGGCTACTTCGTGCTCTTGCCCAACTACTGGGATGTAAGGAACCAGTCGTTGTCGCGGGTGCTGGAGTTTGACGATGCGCCCAGCGCCTGCGTGATCGATCAACGATCGGATGGGGCGCTGCGAGCTCGGTTCGATCGAAAGCTCTCGCGCGAGGAGCAGCAGTGCGCCCGCGCGCAGATCACGCGGATGCTGAGTCTGGATCTGGGCCTCAAAGAGATCAAGGCATTCCACAAGCTTGATCCGCGCTGGAAAAAGTCCGGGCGGGCGCGGCTGTTCCGATCGCCGACGTTGTTTGAAGATGTCATCAAAACGGTGACGAGCTGTAATGTTGCGTGGCCCAACACTGTCAACATGAACCGACGCTTGTGCGAGGTGTGCGGACGCAAGAGCGCATCGGGCGCATACTCGTTCCCGAGCGCTAAGAAGCTCTCGCGCACGCGCGTCGGCACGCTGCGAGGTCGTTGTCGCGTGGGGTACCGCGATCAGCGGATCGTGGACCTTGCGAGGATGTTCCACAGGGGCGAGATCGACGAGGCGTGGCTGAACAGCGACACAACGCATGACGACGACGTGTTTAAGTTCCTGATCACGCTCCCCGGGATCGGGCCGTACGCCGCGGGCAACATTATGCAGTTGCTCGGGCGTTGTTCACGACTCGCGATCGATACCGAGACGATTCGTCATGCAAAGAAAGTGCTCGGGTATACCGGAACGGACGCGCAGATCACCAAGAAGATCAAGTCGCACTACGAGCCCTTCGGGGATCACCAGTTCCGGAGTTACTGGTTCGAGCTCTGGGAGTTCTATGAGGGCAAGGCGGGTCCGTCGCACACATGGGAGCGCGATCAGGTGAGCACGACCTTTACTGCTGCGAACTTGTGATCTGATCAGTGCGCCACGGGTTCGGGCTTGCTTGTCAGGTCCTGCAGTGCTGTCACATCCCAGAACCCGGCCTTGAGCGCCTCGATCGCGTTGACGGCCTGCATCGCGGCGGTCGCGGTGGTCACCATCGGGATCCCGAGACGAACCGCGGTCGATCGGATGCGTCCCTCGTCCGTCTGCCAACCCGTGCGGGTGGGGGTGTTGATGACGAGTTGGATCTCGTTGTTCTGCATCAGGTCGATCACGTTGGGGCGAGCGCCTTCCTGGATCTTCTTGAGGATCTTGGGACGCAGCCCGTGTCGCGCGAGCAGCTCGCCCGTGCCCTTCGTCGTGAAGACCTTGAAGCCCATGGCCATCAGTGAGCGGACGACGGGGATCATGATTTCGCGATCGCTCTGACGGACGGAGACGAAGACGCCGCCTTCGGTTGGGAATCGCGTTCCTGCGCCGAGCATGGCTTTGAGGTACGCGTTGGGGAGGGAGACATCGACGCCCATGACCTCGCCGGTGGATCGCATCTCGGGGCCGAGCACAAAGTCGACGCCGGGGAACTTTTGGAATGGGAATACGGGTGCCTTGACGGCGTGGTACCCCGCGTCAGGGATCTCGGATGCGCCCTGCTCGTCGAGGGTGACACCCATCATCGCCTTTGCGGCGATCGATGCCCACGGGGCGCCCTTCGCTTTTCCGACATACGGCACGGTGCGCGATGCACGCGGGTTCACTTCGATGATGTAGAGCTCATCATCCTTGATGGCCATCTGGACGTTCATCAGCCCGCACACGCGGAGTTCCTTCGCGAGCTTGCGCGCCGTTTCGCGGATCTCTTCCACCATCGCGGGGCGGATATTGGCGGTCGGGATCATGCATGTTGAGTCGCCCGAGTGCACGCCCGCTTGCTCGATGTGTTCCATGACCGCCGCGACGAGCGCGGTGCCGTTGCCATCCGTGTCGAAGTCCGCGACGACATCGATATCGAGCTCCATCGCGCTGCCCAGGAAGTGATCGATGAGGATCGGCGCGTCGTCGAGGCCCGAAGCGTCCACCGCTGTGGTCATGTAATGACGGAGCGCCTTCTCGTCGGGGCAGATTTCCATCCCGCGTCCGCCGAGCACATAACTCGGGCGAACGAGCACCGGGTAATCGATGCGCTTGGCAATCTCGACGGCCTCGTCGATAGACTTGGCGATTCCCGATCCGGGGCGCTTGAGATCGAGCTTGGTGAGCAGCTGATCGAACCGGTCACGGTCTTCGGCGCGATCGATCGCGTCGAGCGATGTGCCGAGCATCGGGGTGCCGGCGAGATCGAGCCCGTGCGCGAGGTTGAGCGGGGTTTGCCCGCCGAACTGGACGATGGTGCCCATCATGTTGGTGCCAAGCTTCTCGGTCACATTGAGCACGTCCTCCAGCGTCAGCGGTTCGAAGAAGAGCAGGTCGCTCGTGTCGTAGTCCGTCGAGACGGTCTCGGGGTTCGAGTTGATCATCACCGCGTCGTGTCCGAGTTCCTGTGCGGAGAACGCGGCGTGCACGCAGCAGTAATCAAACTCGATGCCCTGACCGATACGGTTGGGGCCGCCGCCAAGGATGACGACTTTTTGTTTCGGGTCGATTTCCGCGAGGAGCCGATCACGCAGCTCGCACTCGGGCGCGATATCGACGATGGTGCCCGAGTCGTCCATCCACTTTGAGCCGGGCTGGTAGGTGGAGTAGTAGTAGGGGGTGATGGCTTCGAACTCGGCAGCACAAGTATCGACGCACTTGAAGACCGCTTCGACGCCGAGCTCTTTGCGCTTCGCGCGGACTTTGAGGGTGTTCTCCGCGTTGATGTCGCCAAGGTAGAGGTTCGCGAGCTGCGCGTCGGAGTACCCGAGCTGCTTGGCGCGCTGCATGAGATCACGTGTCATGGCGTCGAGCGAATCGATCGCGCAGAGTTCGTCCTCGAACTCAACGAGTTCGTTGAACTGGTGGATCCAGAACGGGTCGATCTTGGTGTATTCGCAGACCTTGTCGACATCCCATCCCATCTTGAGCGCGTACCGGATGTAGTACATGCGGCCTTGCGAGGGGACGGCGAGCTTGCGGGTGAGCTTGTCTTCTTCGATCGGCCATTCGATGAGCTGCCCGTCGGCCTTGCGTCCGTCGGAGGACTGGCGCGCGAGCAGCCAGTTGTCATTCTTGTCGAGCCCGAGCCCGTAGCGCTTCACGTCCATCGAGCGGACGACCTTCTGGAAGGACTCCTTGAAGGTGCGTCCGATGGACATCGCCTCGCCGACGGATTTCATCTGGGTGGTGAGGGTCTCGTCGGCTTCGGGGAACTTCTCGAAGGTCCAGCGGGGCATCTTGGTGACGATGTAATCGATGCTCGGCTCGAAGCACGCGCTGGTGGTCCCCGTGATGTCGTTACGTAACTCATCGAGCGTGTACCCGATCGCGAGTTTCGCAGCGATCTTTGCGATGGGGAAACCGGTAGCCTTCGACGCAAGCGCGGATGAGCGCGACACGCGCGGGTTCATCTCGATGACGACCATCTCGAAGGGCTTGTTCCCGTGCTCATCGGGCTCGGGGTTGGGGTTGACCGCGAACTGGACGTTCGACCCGCCTGTCTCGACGCCGACGCCTCGCATGATCGCGAGCGCTGCGTCGCGCATCTTCTGGTATTCCTTGTCCGTGAGGGTCAGGATCGGCGCGACTGTGATCGAGTCGCCCGTGTGCACGCCCATCGCGTCGATGTTCTCGATCCCACAGACGATGATGCAGTTGTCCTTCTTGTCGCGGACAACCTCGAGCTCGTATTCCTTCCACCCGATGAGCGACTTGTCGACTTGGACCTGGTTGATCATCGAGGCGCGGAGACCGCGGGTGACGAGCTCTTCGAACTCGGCGCGGTTGTACGCGATCCCGCCGCCCCAGCCGCCGAGCGTGAACGCGGGGCGGACGATCATGGGAAGCCCGTGCTCATTTAAAAAGTCGAGCGCCTCATCGAGGTGCTCGACTGTGAGTGAGTCGGGGGTTTTGAGTCCGAGATCATGCACGATGTCGGAGAAGGTTTTTCGGTCTTCTGCTTTATGGATGACCTCGCGGTTGGCGCCGATCATCTCGATCCCGTGTTTCTCGAAGACGCCGTTGTCGTGCATCTCGCACGCGCAGTTGAGCGCGGTCTGCCCGCCGAGCGTAGGGAGGACGGCGTCGATCGGGTTCCCGCGTTCCTTCTCCTTGATGATGATCTTTTCGACGGCTTCGGGGGTAATGGGTTCGATGTAGGTGCGATCCGCGAACGCGGGGTCCGTCATGATCGTTGCGGGGTTGGAGTTGACGAGCACGACGCGGTACCCCTCATCCCGCAAGGCTTTACACGCTTGGGCGCCGGAGTAATCGAACTCGCATCCCTGCCCGATGACGATGGGGCCGGAACCGATGAGGAGGATCGTGTGGAGATCATCGCGTCGGGGCATGTGTGTGGGTGTCCTTCGATGGCCCTGCGGGGCGTTGACAGGGTCCAATAAAAAGGGAGTTGTGACTTGGTGTGCCTAAACCACATGAGTGTATGCACCAACTCAGGGGTGCGTCGATTTTTCGTCCGATCTGCGTGCGAATTGGGCATCTGGGGGGATTGTGTCGGCTGGGTTCTGGATGAGTCGATGAACCCGGTTCGCTCGGCGTCGTAGGATGATGCACGCCGACGGATCGGCCGATTTGAAGATTGGAGAGACTCCCCCGGTTCGGAGGCGTCACGGAGACCCAAGCATGTGCGGAATCGTCGCGTATATCGGGAACAAACAGGTCCAGCCACTCCTTGTGGAAGGGCTCAAACGCCTTGAGTATCGCGGGTACGACTCCGCGGGTGTCGCGTCGATCGATGACGGGAAACTCCAGATCGCCAAAGCGGTGGGGCGGGTCGCGAACCTCGAGTCTGAACTCGAATCCATCGGCGGGATCAAGGGCACCATCGGGATCGCGCACACCCGCTGGGCCACGCACGGCGGCGTCTCCCAGATCAACGCCCACCCGCATCGCGATCGCAATCATGGGATCTCCCTGATCCACAACGGAATTATTGAGAACTACGCGTCGCTGCGTACGTTGCTCGAAGCCAAGGGGCACCGGTTCGAGACCGAGACGGACACGGAAGTGCTCGGGATGTTGATCTCGCACCTGTACGATCCGGAGAACGGGGTCGATCTGGAGAAGGCAGTTCAAGGCGCGCTGCGCGAGGTCCGCGGCGCGTACGCGATCGCGGTCATCTGTGAGCACGAGCCCGATGTCATGGTGTGCGCCCGCAAGGGGTCGCCGTTGCTCGTCGGGATCGGGAACGGCGAGTACATCGTCGCATCGGACCCTGCAGCGATTATCGCGCACGCGTCGCAGGCGATCACCCTCGACGATTATTCTGTCGCGCGTCTGACCCGTGACGGGTTTCGCACGAGCACGGTCGATGATGTCGAGATCTCCCCCAAGGTCATGCAGCTCGAGATGGATCTTGAAGAGATCGAACTGGGCGACTTTGAGCACTACATGCTCAAAGAGATCTACGAGCAACCCGACGCGCTGCGCCGGTGTCTCAAGGGACGTCTCGACAAGAACGAGGGCAAGGTTGTGCTCGGCGGGTTGATGAGTTACGCAAAGGAACTCGTCAAGTCCCGGCGCATCATCCTTACCGCCCAAGGCACGGCGCTGCACAGCGCCATGATCGGGGAGTACCTTCTCGAAGATCTCGCGAAGATCCCCGCGGAGTGTGAGTACGCGTCCGAGTTCCGGTACCGCAATCCGTTGATCGAGGATGGCGCTGTTGTGGTTGCGGTTTCGCAATCGGGAGAGACCGCGGATACCCTCGCGGCGCTGCACGAAGCAAAGGATCGCGGGGCACTGTCATTGGGCGTGATTAACGTTGTTGGATCAACGATCCCACGCGAGACGGACGCGGGTGTGTACCTGCGTGTGGGGCCGGAGATTGGGGTCGCATCGACCAAGGCGTTTACCGGACAGGTCGCGGTGTTAACCATGATCTCGTTGTTCATGGCTCGTCGCCGCATGATGTCGCCCGAAGCGAGCGCCCGATTGATGTCCGAGCTCGATCTCGTTCCCGACAAGATCGAGAAGATCCTCGAGACGAACGATCAGATCCGCGAGGTGACGGAAAAGTATGTCCATCGCGACAACTGGCTCTTCCTCGGACGCGGGTACAACTACCCGACCGCCATGGAAGGTGCACTCAAGCTCAAGGAAATCTCCTACATCCACGCGGAGGGCATGCCCGCGGCGGAGATGAAGCACGGCCCGATCGCGCTCATCGACGAGGGGATGCCCGTCGTCTTCATCGCGAATCAGGGAAACCAGTACGATAAGGTCCTGAGCAACATCGAAGAGGTCCGCACCCGAGGCGGGCACGTCATCGCGGTCGCCACCGAGGGCGATGAGCAGATCAAGACCCTCGCGGAAGATGTGCTCTATGTCCCAGCCGTTGAAGAGTGCCTGAGCCCGATCCTGACGGTGGTGCCATTGCAACTGCTCGCGTATCACGCAGCGGTGTTACGTGGGCATGATGTCGATAAGCCGAGGAACCTGGCGAAGTCGGTCACGGTTGAGTGACTTCTGGATCGGATAGCACCATTCGAGTGTGATTGAGTCTGTACCCGCGATGGTGTGGTCGCATCGCATATTGTTGCGGGTCGCATGGGATTATCGGACATCCACAAAAACCAGATATTCGGACCCGCATTCTCTTATGTCACGCGTGGGAAGGGTCGATCTATCGGACACAACACGATTGGAGTCCGATACATGAGCGCATCACCCGCACGAGCCTTACATTCGATTTCGCAGCCATCTTGCGCGATCACCGGCAAGCGGGTCATCGATCGTCGTGTCGTCGAGGTCCTTCCAAAGCCTGATCTCACAACGCAGCGTCTCGTGTTCCGTTTGCTCACGCCTCGCGATGAGGACGCATTTATCAATGCGCTTGAGCATCCGCGTGAAAACGTCCGGCGCTGGATCCCTGTGAACCATGAGGGGGAGAGCGATACACACTTCTTCCATCGCACCATGACCAAGGCACGTGTGCAGGATATCGAGGGCGTCGCGTGGCGCCGGGCCGCGTTCGTCGAACGCGGCGAGCACGCGGGACGGTTCCTCGGGATGTTCAATCTCATCAAGATCCAGCGCGGGCTGGAATGGTCGTGCGAAGCAAACTGGTGGCTTGATACCCGGCTCGCGGGTCAGGGGCTCGGCACCGAAGCCGCGCAGGGCGTGATCGACTTCGCACTCGCGGATCACCCAACGGGGCTGGGCATGCATCTCGTGCGTGGGTACATCTGCCGCGACAACCCGAGCTCGATCCGTGTCGCAGAGAAGTGCGGGTTCAAGGCGACGGGGAATCGGGATTTGCTTGAGATCAATAGGGCACTGATCCAGCACGATGAGTACGAGTGCTGGGCTTCCTGAGTCGACCCTTTTAAAATCCAAACACTTATGTTCGATTCTTGTACGCGCCGAAGAATTTTCAAAGTTCTCGAAGCGGTTGCGCGTGAATTGTGACGAGCGGATACTTCGCTTGGCAAATTGCTCATAAACACTTGAAAATAAGCATTTAACGCGTATTTGTTCGCAAAGAATTCGTGTGTTTGCATAGGCGCGACGGGGTGTGGGAATCGCTCTGAAATTTGCTTTTTTTGGACATGCTCATAGGGTCTAGACCCACGCCGACGATCGCGATGACTCGTCGGCTCGCCACGGACGATCTCGTCCGGGAGGCAGACACTCGATTCCGTTGTAAAGCGTTATCACAGGGGTACTTCATGGCATCAATCAGCTTCGACAGTCGCACCCTCATGATCGACGGCAAGCGCGTCTGGATCGTCTCCGGATCGATCCATTTTCAGCGCATCGCCCCGAGCGAATGGGCGGATCGCATCCGAGCCGCAAAGCACGCCGGACTCAACTGCATTGAAGTACCGATCTTCTGGAGTCAGATCGAGACCCGTCCGGGGAGTTATGATTTCAAGGGCAATAACGACATCCGGACATTTGTCCAACTCATCCACGAAGCGGGGATGTACTGCATCCTCCGCGTCGGCCCGTATGTCGGTGAGGGGTGGGACCTGGGCGGATTGCCCGCATGGCTGCTCAACATGCCTGAGCTTGAGGTTCGGAAACCAAACCAGCCGTATCTCGAAGCGGTCGGCAAGTACTTCAATGCGCTCGCCAAGCAACTCAAAGATCTGCAAGCGTCCACCACCAAGGGCGCGCCGATCATTATGATCCAGAACGAGAACAAGTGGTTCTGCGGCGACGCAGACGCGGCCAAGGGATACCTCGGCGAACTCGGGCGATACCTCCGCGAAGCAGGGTTCACCGTCCCCAAGCTCAACGCGAACAACCTATGGGAAGGTGTCGAGGGCGACATCGACGCATGGTCCGGCGAGGGCGACATGTTTGGGACCATGCGCCAACTCAAAGCCGTCTGCCCCGATCAGCCTCAGTTCGTGATCGACTACGGCCCGCGCTCGCGCCCGATCTTCGGGCAACCCAAGTCCGAACCGATGGACGGGTTGATGCTCCAGCGCCAGCTCGCCGAAATCATGTGCGCCGGTGGGCAGTACAACCTCGGTGCGTTCTGTGCGGGTGTGACCCCCGGGTTCTTCGCGGGTAGTGATAATCGCGGCGACTTCTCTCCGTTCACATCGTTGAGCGATTCCAATGGGATGGTGGATGAGCATGGGCGAATCTCTCCCGAAGGGCTTCCGGTTCGTCGATTGAATCTGTTCGCGAGTCACTTCTCGCGCATCCTGGCACACACGGAACACGAGCAGCCTCCCATCGTGATCGATCCCGCGAGTGATGAGTCATCGATCTCGGGTCACGCGGTCACGCACATGCGCGGTACGCAGGGTTCGATCGTGTTCATCTTCTCGCCTCCCAAGAGCAAGCCGGGTACGCTCAATCTGCTCTTGAGCGACGGTGCCAAGCTCCCTGTGCGATTGGGGCATCAGCGCGTGCACTGGTGCATGCTCGATGTGCATCTGTCCTCGTCGCACACGCTCGATCACACGTCGCTCAATGCATTGGCATACGTCGGGAACACGCTCGTGCTCTTCGGGCCGGCGAACGCGATTGGGGAGGTCTCGATCAACGGCACGCCTCTAGAGATCGAAGTCCCCAAGGCGCGGAAGCCTCTGGTCGTTGAGCACGAGGGAATGACGATTGTCGTTATGTCCGATGAGATGGCGGACGAAACATACTTCCGCGGCGATGACATCTATGTCGGTGTCGGCGGGTTGACGGAACATGGGGAGCCGCTTCCCTCCGACAACGGCAAGACCCACACGTATATTGATGATTCAGGGAATGCTAAGACCGTATCAACCAAGGCGCCCGAGTCGTACCCTGGGACCAAGCTTCCCAAGGTGTCTTTGGGCAACTGGGAGTGTGCGATCCCCGAAGAGCATATCTCCGGCGAATCACCACGCTTTGCGCAGATCCCCGGGCCTGCGGATCTCTCCGAGCTTGGAACGCCCTATGGGTACGGGTGGTACCGTGTTGAGATCAAGAACAGTTCGAGCAAGAAGCTCAAGGTCAGCGCCCCCGAGATGACGGATCGCGTCGCGATGTACCTCGACGGCGAGCACCAGGGTGTGCTCGGAACAGGACCCGGTGCCGAGAAGGAAGTTCCCTTGGGCACCAAGAAGGGGAATCAGCAACTCGTGATGCTCGCAGACAATATGGGCCGCGCACACGCAGGGACGGATCTCACCCAACGAAAAGGTGTTTACGGGCACATCATCGAACGCATAGCGTTCAAGCCGGGCAAATCCAAGATTGAGCAGGGTGATCCGATCGATCTGCTCGCGTTCAAGTCCCCGATCTTCGGGCTTCGCCCGGGCGATACCACCCTCCCTGATCGAATCACTTGGAGCTTTAAGCATCTCAAGAAGTCCTCGATCTTCCTCGAACTCCCGGCGCTCCCAGCGCGTGCGTTGATTGTGCTCAACGATGAGCCATTCATGCTCGTCGCGGCGAACCGTGCGACCACCATCACGTTCGATGACGAAGCGACCAAACGCGGCAACAACGTGATCCAGATCGCGTTCGAGGACAACGCGTTGACCGAAGCGGACGAGTCTTTCGTCGAGAACATGCACAAGCTCATCGATTCCGAGGGCGTGTTCCTTGAGGCTGCGAATCCGATCACGGACAAGTGCGCTTGGTCATTTGCGAAGTGGGAACCGCCTGCGGAGATCGACTTCGATTCCGTGACAAAGGCAAAGCTCAAGAACACAAACCTCCCATCGTGGTGGAAGACGAGTTTCGACTCACCCGATTCGGTCGCGGCGCTCGATCTCGATTGCTCGGGTCTGAGCAAGGGGCAGGTCTATCTCAACGGCAACGCGCTCGGACGGTACTTCGTCGCGGACCCCAAGGGCAAGGACGTTGAGCCCGCGATGCCGCTGACGATCCCCAGCGCCTGGTTGAAGGACGACGGCCCCAACGAGCTCATGATCTTCGATGAGCACGGGTTCGCGCCCGCGAAGGTCAAGATCGTCGTCTCGCGTCGATAACCATCCGAAAAGTTTTACACAAGCGAACGCACTTGCCCCCGGCGCGTGCGTTGTTTGTGTATGGGGATGCTTGTATGCTCAAGTATGCCGACGACATCTGTTGAACCCAAGCTCTGGCAACTCGCCGCGTCGTACGCCGCTCGCGCACATAACCACCAGTATCGCAAAGATAAGAAGACCCCGTTCGTGGCGCACCCGTTCCGCGTCGCGATGGTGTTGCGTGATATCTTTGGGTGCGATGACGAGGTTGCGATCGCGACGGCGTTATTGCACGACACGATCGAGGACACACGCACCGATTTTGACGACATCCACAAGCGCTTCGGGCGTGATGTCGCGGAATGCGTCGCGATCATGACCAAGAACATGCTCTTGATCGAGGAAGAACGCGAGAAGGATTACGACAATCGTCTCGCGAAGGGGCCTTGGCAAGCGAGGATCGTCAAGCTCGCGGACGTGTATGACAATGGGCTGGATCTCCCCCGCCCGGGGTTGCGTCGCAAGTGCATCACACGATGTCAACGTGCACTCGATCTCACAGAAAACGATGTCGATCGCGAGGTCTTCGTCACCGCACGTGGCGCTGTTCGTGAGTTGCTTGATTCGATGAGGGCTGCCCGCGACGCGGAGCGTTGATCACTCGCGTTCCTGCACGGATTCGATCTCACGCGTGATCGTGTCGAGTTTCGACGTGAGTGTATCGAGGTACGCACTCAACGTGACCGTTCGTTCGGGCTCGGCCTTCGTGATATCGGTCTGGACCTGATCACGTTCGCGTTCGAGCAAGAGCCGAAGTGCGATCATCGGCTGGATCTCTTCCCCGACGAGCAGGTTGTTGCGTTGTTGCGTATCGGTTTTGAGTTCCGCTGGGTTTGCCCAGACATCGATCATCGATTGGTTCCAGCGCGTGCCGTCTGTTGATGCCTCAACGCCTGGGCCGAGCACAAACCCACGCGATGCGACCAGTTCAGGATCGCGCGAATCGGGTGCGGTTCCCTCAGGAAACGCAGCGGCCTTCCAATCCTCGATCGTGATCGAGTCGCCGACGGATCCTTGCTCAACGATCCGGACATCGTTGCGTTCCCATCGGAGTTGGAGTGACAACGCGATCAGATCCGAGTCCATGCGTGCGCCGCCGGTGAGGTTGGAGTACTCGCCGAGCATGAGATCGAAACGCATGACGCGCTCGTCGCGGATGAGTGTGACGGGGAGTATCGAACCTGGGTCACGCGAGAGGATCTCGGCGCGGAGGGAGAACGTGCCATCGATCACGCGATCGCCAACCATCGCGATCTGATCACCGGCTTTGAGGATCATGGACGCGGGGAACTCGGGGTTGGGCGGGATCGGTTGAACCTCGATCGCCCCGACACGGATGGTGCCGAACTGTACCCCCAGCGCGCCCTTGGGTCGGAGTGCAAATCGTCGTAGGCATGCAAGGCGTAATCTCGCACGTTGCTCGTGTGAGAGGTCCTCTCGTTGGACATAGTGCTCGAGCGTTTCGAGCGTGATCCCCGGGTCGAGCTCCGCGAGTTCCAACGTCGCGAGATCGCGCATCAACCAATCGTCGGAGCCGAGCTGCTCAATCCACTCCTCGATGATCTCTGGATCGGTTTCGGGGGTTGTCTCGATGACGACATCGGCAGCGTCCTCGACATCTTGCGCAAGCAAGGCACAGCTCGCACACGAGAGTGCGATCGAGGCGCTGAGGATATGGATCGCGTTGGGCATCACAGGACTATACCGCGAATCGTGCGTGAGGGTTCACCCGTTGAGTCGATCAACGAGTCGCGAGAGGTTCTCGTCGATCCACGCGGCCTTTCGCCAGATCGCGGTCAACATCGATCCGTGCTGCTCGTTGGGAGACGATCCGAGCGCTGCGAGTGCCTCGTCGAGCATCACGCCGGGCATCATCCCGATCGCGGTGCGAGGCGGCACTGTCCCGCCCGATTCCCGGTATCCATTCCAGAACGACATTAATCGAACCGCGTCGGGTTCCGCGGGAACTTCCGCGCCGCGCTGTCCTTGGTTCGGCGCCACCATCGAGACGTGCACCATGGATTGCGCGAGCTCACGCAGACGCGACCCGACACGGGTGTTGTCGAAATCACAGATCGCGACGAGTTCATCGCCTCGGAAGATCATGTTTCCGGGGTGCCAATCGCCGTGCACCAACGCGGGGGTGGACGCGTTCGCTTGCGCGAGCTCGTGTGCATACCCAAGAATCCGAGGCACATCGTGCGAGAGCTTGGGCGGGAGCAGGTGTTCGACCGATTCCAACGCGTTCAATCGGGTGAGATCGATCGCTTCGGGTTCCTCGGCGGAGGGGAACGTCGTTCGGACTTGATCCATCGCATGGTGCGTCTCGACAAGCAGCGAGCCCATCGCATACGCGTGGTTTGGGTTCGCATACTCGAACGCGGTCCCGTCGATGAACACGAACAGCTCGTACACGTGATCAGAAAACTGCACGAACGAGCTGTTATCTTCCTTCGTCCCGATGAGTGGGGGCACGCACAATCCTTGAGATTGACACCCGAGCATGACTTCATGCCCGAACGCAACCAACGCGGGCATGTCGAGTCCGCGAGCGCGACGCTTGAGCAGGAGCATCCCGCGTTCGGTTTCAAGGATGACCTTGGGGGAGTAGAGCGATCCGGCGGGGAGTTCGCGGATGTTGTGGACGGCGCCCGTCTGGTACTGGTGGAGCACGCCCTCAATCTCGCGTTGGGAAAGCTGCTGACGAGGTGCGGCCACGGGTGGGTGTGCTCCGATGCGCGAGCGGGTGCTCACTCGACGTTCTGGACCTGTTCCTTGATGCGATCGATCGCGCCCTTGACCTCAACGATCAATCGGCTGAGCTTCGCATCCGGGCTTTTGGACGCGATGGTGTTCGCTTCGCGGAGGAGTTCCTGTGCGAGGAAGTCCATCGTGCGTCCGATCGGGCGCCCGGATTCGTCCGCGAGCAGATCGCGGAAGTGGATCAGGTGCTCGCCGAGTCGGGAGATCTCTTCCGCGATGTCGGTTTTTTCCGCGTAGACCGCGATCTCGCGGATCAGTTCGCCTTGCTCAACTTCCGCGCCCGCGTCCTTGATCAGGGATTCCATGCGATCCTTGAGACGTCGCTCGTAGTCCGCAACGACTCCGGGTGCGAACTCTTTGATCTGCTCGAGTCGTTCCGCGATGAAATCAAGGTGCAGCATCAGATCGTCATGCAGCGAGATCCCCTCGCGGGTACGCATCGCGACAAGGTGCTCGAGCGAGAGCTTGACGAGCGGGATGATTCCCTCGCGGGCACGCTGGAGACGCGATTCGCCATCACTCGCGGGGCAGAGCACACCCGGGAGCATGACAAGATCGCTGACATTGACCTGATCGATCGAAACCCCAGTGGCGTTCGCAACCTGATCCGCGTACTTGCGAAGGGCAGCTGCGTTGATCTCCTGCGCAGCGCCTTCGTCCGTATCAGTGCACGAAACCGTGACGGTCACGGATCCTCGGGAAACCGTGGCGCGGACGACCTGTTCGATCTCCGGCTCAAGCGACGCGAGTCGTTCGGGGATGCGGGTGCCGATCTTGAGGAACTTGTTGTTGACGCTGCGCACCTCGACGGAGTACACCGAACTGGTGTCATTGCCGGAGGCGTCGCCAAACCCCGTCATGCTTCGGATCAAGGTGTCGCTCCTGTGCTCAGTTCGGCTGGTCTTCAGTAGACGCGGGCTCATCACTCGCGGGTTCATCCACAACCGGGGTGTCATCCGCGGGTGTGTCCGATTCGAGAACCGGTTCAGATTCCATCGCGTCGTCGATCAGGTCCGCTGCTTCGTTGGTTTGCGCGTCCTCGATCGCTTCGGTAGCACTTTCTTCCGATGCGCCCGCGGGTGCGCTGAGCACCGGGACGGAATCCGTCGGCTTGGGCGGGCGCGTCGCGAAGTTGAGCACGATCGCCGTGACGAGGAAGAGGACGAAGATCGTGATGGTTGCGCCCGTGAGGACGTCGCCGGTTTTGGTACCAAACGCGGTCTGTCCTGCGCCGCCGCCGCCACCGCCTCCGGCGCCGAAAGCACCGCTCAGACCGCCGCCTTGCGGGCGCTGGATGAGGACAAGGAGGATCATCGCGATGGAGACAACAAGGAACACGCCGACGAGCACGTTCGTCAAAACAGGGTTCCACGTCATCGCGAGGGTGGGGGCAAAGGATTGGGTCATCAAACTCAGGTCCACAATAGGCTCCTGGGATCAGCACAAGCATCGCCCCCGGCTCGCGTGAGCCGATTCGGGGCAGGAGCAAGTCTAGGCGCTCATTCGAGTTGCTTCATCAACCAACACGCCTCAGGCGTTCTGAGGCACCCCGGCGCGGATGATTTCGAGGAAGTCGTCCGCGTTGAGCGATGCCCCGCCGACGAGCCCGCCGTCGATGTCGTCCATCCCCATAAGCTCCGCTGCGTTTCCGGGTTTCATGGACCCGCCGTAGATGATCCGGATCGCATCTGCTGCATCCTGATCGTACATATTCGCGATGAGCTCGCGGATCTTCGCGTGCGCGTCCTGTGCGTCTTCTGGGGTCGCGGTTTTGCCCGTCCCGATTGCCCATACGGGCTCGTACGCGATGACGACGTTCGCGAGTTGTTCTTTGGAGACGCCTTCGAGACCCGCACGGGTCTGGTGCTCGTTGATCGCGTCGGTTTTGCCCGATTCGCGCTGATCGAGCGTTTCTCCGATGCACAGGACACACTCGAGGCCGGCATCGAGAGTAGCGCGGGTCTTGGTGTTGATGATGGTGTCGGATTCGCCGATCACGTGACGTCGCTCGGAGTGCCCTGTGAGGACGGACGAGACGCCACAGTCCTTGAGCATATCGATGGAGATCTCGCCGGTGAACGCACCGTTTGGCTGGTTGTAGACGTCTTGAGCACCCAAAAGGATATCGGACCCTGAAGTGGTGTTGTGTATATCTCGGAGATACACAAACGGCGGGAAGATCGCGACATCGACAGCGTCGATTCCTGCCAATCCGGACGCGAGTGCCTTGGCAAGATCGACCCCGCTCTGGGCGTCTGTGTTCATCTTCCAGTTTCCACCGACGAAAGGTGTGCGATTGGGCATCTTTGTGCTCCGAGTCTGGTGTCTTGGTGTTGGCGGACCGATTGATCCATTGTATTGTGTGAGTCTAGCGTCTCGACGCAGGCAACGCCCCGAGAACCGTTTCTTACCCGCTCGTGGAGAGATTGAAGGCCATGATCAGTCAGCCAGAGAACTGTACCGAAGTTGATGTCGTCATTGTGGGCGGAGGCCCCAGCGGCTCGACGGTCGCATCGCTACTCAACAAATACAACCCGGACCTTTCCGTCCTCATCTTGGAGAAAGCCAAGTTCCCGCGTGAACACGTCGGCGAGTCTCAACTCCCCGGGATCAGCGCCATCCTCGATGAGATGGGCGTCTGGGACAAAGTCGAAGCCGCCAACTTCCCCGTAAAACTGGGGGGTTCGTACACCTGGGGCAAGGACGCGGACGCGTGGGATTTCGATTTTTATCCTGCTGAAGAGTTTACGGACGAGGAACGCCCCGCCAAATTCGAGGGACAGCGTCGTCATACCGCGTTCCAAGTGGAACGTGATCGGTACGACGAGATCCTCCTGCGCCACGCAGAAGAGATGGGCACCACAGTCCGTGAAGAAACCATGGTCCGCGAAGTCCTCACAGACGGCGATCGGATCGAGGGGCTCAAGCTCGACTCCGGCGAGATCGTCCGGGCCCGTCATTACGTGGATGGTTCGGGGCACGCGGCGATCCTTCGCAAGGCGCTGGGGATCGAGAGCGATGCACCAACGCATCTGCGCAACGTCGCGTTCTGGGATTACTGGGACAATGCAAAGTGGGCTGTGGAGATCGGCGTGGGAGGCACCCGCGTGCAGGTTCGTTCACTCCCATACGGTTGGATGTGGTTCATCCCGCTCGGCCCGTCTCGCGCATCCGTCGGATTGATCTGCCCGAGCGAGTATTACAAAGAGACAGGACTCACACCCAAGGACCTGTACCACAAGGCGATCGAGGAGCAGCCTGAGATCCGTGAGTTGCTCAAGGACGCGAAGTCGGATACGGACGACAACGTCCTCTCAACGAAGAACTGGTCGCACCTCGCGGATCGACTCGCGGGAGAAAACTGGTGGATCTGTGGCGAAGCGGCCGGGTTCGCAGACCCGATCCTCGCAGCGGGTATGACCCTGGCGCACGGCACGTCGCGTGAGGTCGCGTACTCCATCCTCGAGTGTGAACGCGGCGAACTCGATCCGCAATGGTTGAAGACGACGTACGACGAAAAGGGACGACGCAACATCCGTCAGCACATCCGGTTCGCGGAGTACTGGTACGCAGCGAACGGGCGATTCACGGACCTGCAGGAGTACTGCAAGAAGATCGCGAAGGACTCGGGTCTGAACTTGAACCCCGCGCAGGCATGGCGTTGGTTGGCACAGGGTGGTTTCACGAACCAGAGCATCGAGAGCGCCGGGTTCGGCGCGTTCGACATCGGTTCGTCCAAGCAACTCATCTCCCGATTCTCAGGGCGCGACAGCAAGTTCCAGATCACCAAGCTTAACGATTTCAAGCTCAACCTACGGAACGCGGAAGAGGTCGAGGTCGCACAACTCGCGAACGGGCGGATCAAGAAGATCACCTGTTACAAGCGCGGCGAGTCGTTGCTCCCCTATACGGGCGCGTGGAAGACCATGATCGATATCCTGAAACAGGAGTCGGACTTCGAGACGATCTATAATCAGTTGTCCGACGCGATCTCCAAGAAAACCGTTGGGGGAGCGGCAGGTTTGGGTATCTCGATCTACCTGCAGACCCTTGAGGTCATGCTCAACGACGGGTGGGTCATCGGGAAACTCAACAAGAACCGCCCGACAGGAACCCTCGCAAGCAGTCGATTGATCCGAAATGAGTCCGATGCGCGCGAAGCGATGAAGGACGCGAAGGCAACCGTAAAGTTCGCATTCGATGAGGTCCCGACTGAGTAAGACTCGCTCGGGTTTACTTGCTCGACACCACACCCCGTGACGGATCATTCGATGGATCCGGATCTGGGTTTTTCTTTGGTTGCGTTGCGGGTTCGTTTGAGAGTGCGTGGATCTGGGACTGGCGTGCGATCTTGATCGCATAGACCCCGATGTACGACGCCATGAGCAGCGCGAGCGCGTAGATGATTCGTCCGCGGAAGTAGGAGAGCATCACCCCCAAGAGCATGAACGCGATCCCGATCCCGTAGAGTGTGAAGACCGCGCCCTTAACCCCAAAGGCGCGTTTGAGCATGTGATGGAGGTGATCCGCATCAGGGTCGGACATCTTTTTGCCCGCGAGTTTTCGCCGGATGATCGCGAGCATCGTGTCGATGATCGGGATCGCGTAGATGATCAACCCCGCCGCGACGAGCCAGGTCTTGCCCGTATCGCCCAAGGACAGGATCATGACAGCGCTGCAGTAACCCAACAGTAGCGAGCCGGTATCCCCGAGGAAGATGGACGCGGGGTTGAAGTTGTGGGGGAGGAAACCGAGACAGGCCCCCAGAACCGCGAGCCCGAAGATGATGCGAGGCGCGTCGAGTACTCCGTCGTCGAGCATCGCGAGTGTCAGCGAGATCACGATCAACCCGATCATCGCGATCGACGTGACCCCCGTGAGCAGCCCGTCGAGCCCATCGATGAAGTTGGACGCGTTGCATGCACCAAGGACAAAGATCGCAATGATTGCGGTCCCCGTCCAATAGATGAGATCAAGTTCGACGCTCGATCCCAGCGCCCCGATTTCCACCGGGAGCGGGATGTGGTAAACAAGGTCCGGGTTGTGGAGCAAACGCCCGAGCGTGGGTTTGAGGATCCCTGCTGCGACGTTGATCCCGATATTCCCGAGCGCGAGACCCGCAGCTGCGACGAGCTGACCGCCGAGCTTGACGCGAGGCGGGATCCCTGTGACATCGTCGAGGAGTCCGACGAGCACGATGGACGTCATGCCCAATGCGATCCACAGCGGGACAATCGGGTACGAGATCCCATCGATCATGTGTTCCGATGAGATCTCGTGGTATGTGATGAGCAGCGGGTTGTTGGCGCCGAAATAGCTGTACATGATCCCCGCGACGATCCCGAGGTAGACCGCGACGCCGCCAAGATAGGCGATGGGCATCTTGTGGATCTTGCGTGCTTCTGAAGGGTGGTCAACGATCCCGTTTGCGATCGCGAGTTTGCGGATCAACGGCGTGCTCAAGAGGGTGACAGAGAACGCGACAACGAAAACGAATATATATCCTGAGAGGATATCGAGCTGGGTGCCGGCGGATTCAGCGATTTTCGCAGCACTCCCAATCGATGTCTCAGAACTGATGGGGGTACTGATATCGGAGCCTATCGCCTCTAACGGATTCGCATCGAGTTGGGCTAGTTGGGAGATCAAGACACGCTCCCCTCAGTATGATCCGATCCGATCATTGTTGCGTGAAGGTCCAGGATGGTCTGTTCCAGGGTATAGGCCGGTGAAAAATCGATCGCCGAATGAATCCTATCGAGATCGGGTTTGCGATGACGCAAATCCTCGAACCCCGAAGGGTATGCACGCGCATACGGCACGAGTTCTAAGTTCGCGTTCGAATCAAGGGTTGTCAGCACCAACTCCGCGAGTTCACGAATTGAGATTGGACGATCCGAACCGAGGTTGTACACGTGGTGCGCGCGATGACTCGATCGCATGAGCTTTGGGAGCGCCTTTGCAACATCACGCCCATCGCAGAAACATCGCGTCTGGGATCCATCGCCGAACACACGCAATGTAGATCCCTGATGGGCTGCTTGCACGAACCTGGGAAGGACCATCCCGTATCGCCCGATCTGGCGCGGACCAACCGTGTTGAAGAATCGACAGCACACAGTGTTCAGATCGTGCTGGTTCGCGTACCCAATCGCAAGATGCTCATCGAGCGCCTTCGCGTGGGCATAAGACCATCGCGTCATCTCCGTCGAACCGAGCAGCAGATCGTCGTCTTCAGAGAAGACACTCGTGCCCGGCTTGCCGTACACCTCTGACGAGGAAGCAAGGAGCACTCTTGCACGCCCGTGTGTGAGCGCGAACTGGAGGGTCTCAAATGTCTCGTTAACGTTTGTGTGGATGGACCCAACCGGATCGGCAAGAACAAGCTCGACCCCGACCGCCGCCGCAAGGTGGTAGATCTCGTCGAACTGCTCGTAGTCGAGTTGGGGGAGTCCTTCGGAAACACTCGCTTGGATGAACCGCACCCGATCGATGCAGTGCGAGAGATTCTCAAGACGCCCAGTCGAGAGGTTGTCGATTATCGTGATGTCATCGCCGAGTTCGAGGAGGGTATCGACAAGGTGGGAGCCGATAAAACCGGCCCCGCCGGTGATTAATACTCGGCGGGGCGTTGTATGGTGCTCATGTGATTGGTCCTGTGCACCCAATCCGGTGTCCCTTCTCGATTCGATTCAGCGGATCAGACAGCTTGTGGGGACTCTTCCGCGTGGTACTTGTGAGATGTGCGGATGTTCTTCCGCATGTACCCACCCGCGGCGCTCTTGACGCCGTTGACGAGCACCCCGAGCATTTCCGCACGGGTATCGCTGAGTTCGTTCTTGAGTCGTGCGACCTGTCCACGTTTCTCTTGAAGCGCCCGTGCGACAAGCAGGGTTGCGTCGACTTGGGTCGCGAGGGTATGGGCATCGCCGGCAACGATCGCGGGCGCGACGTCCAGGAGGACCACGTCGTAGTCGGATGATGCCTGCGCGAGGATCTCACCCATTCGATCGTTTCCAAGTCGTTCAACGACACGCTTGTTGCGTGTACCCGCGGGAAGAATATTCAACCCCGTATCCAATGTCTTCACAGCTTCGGAGAATGATGATTCGTTCGCGAGGATATCCGCGAGCCCGGGTGATTCCTGAACACCAAACGAAGAGTGGATCCGTGCACGTCGGAAGTTGGTATCAATAATCAAGACCCTTTTGCCCGATGCGTGGATCGCTTGAGCAAGGTTCGTTGTCACACTCGTTGCGCCGGATCCGGGCATAGCGCCAACCACGAGCAGCGTGCGATGCCCATGATCGCCCATCTTCTTCATCACTCGCGTACGGAACTGGCGGTAATGCTCCGCGAGTACCGAGTTGGGGCTGTCTTGGAACACCGTTGCGAGTGACTCGTGCTTGATCGGGTCCTCTTCCGCATCAGGGATCATCCCAAGGATCGGTGTGCGTGGGATCATCGCGATATCCGCGGGGCTTTTGACACGTTGGTCGAGCAACTCGAAGATCACGAGAATGCCCGCAACCAGCGCCGTGGTGAGGAACACACCCGCGGGGACCATGACGAAGATCACGGGGAAAGATGGCTTGTCTGGGACGTTCTCGGCTTTGACGATCTTGATTCGGTTCGCGGTATCGAGACCAACCGTCACGTTGAGCTTGGCGAGATCTGATTCGCGCTCCGCTTTGAGCGTCAATGTATTCTCGATCTGCCGATTGATTTCTGCGATCTCTTCTGTCATCTGTGCGAGATCGTTGAGACGCTCGGTGAGCTCTTCGCGCTGTGAAACGAGGTCCTCGATTTGCGCGCGGAACTGGCTGAGTGCTGTGCGTGTCGCGTTGATACGTGATTCAAAGGCTTCGAGCAAGAGCTCTTCGCGGGTGATCTCGAGCTGACGCTTGGTCGCATCGAGGGTTTGGGTTGCGATCTTGTAACTGCGATGTTCACGTCCGATCCCATCGAGTTCGAGTGAGATCAGGGTCGATTCAAGATCGATGATGCGTTGCTTGAGATTCAGGATCTGAGGGTACTGCTCGACCTGTTGACGCAGGGTTGAGTCGTAGACAATCGCCGTGTCTTTCTTCAGCTGGGCCTCGTCATTCTTGAGGATGATCTGGTATGCCTCCATCTGCTGTTGCACACCCAAGATCTGGGCGTTAATCAGACGGAGCATCTCCGCTTCTGCGGATTCCTGGGTATCCGCGGTATTCATGTTCATCTCTTGGAGGAGACGGTTGCGTCGGTTCATCAACTCCGTGACTCGCGCCTCGGCATCGGTGATGGATTTACGAAGCTGCTCCTTCTGACGATTTGTCCCGGAGCTGTTGTCCTGATTGAGGATGCGGAGGTAGTTCTCCTTGACCAATCGGACCAGCCCCGCTGCGTCTTCCTTTTTGCCGACGGATACGGAAAGCTCGATGAGGTAGGAGTTGGGGATCGCGCGAGCACGGATGATTTTCTCGATATCTTCGTACGCTTCAACGACATCGAGTCGATCTCGACGCTCGTACTTTGAATACCACGTTGGGGCTTCGGCCTGGAGTCGAGGGTCTTCGAGCAACTCAGCGCGGACGCGTTCACCCTTTAGGGCTTCAACCTGGGTACCGATGAAACGTGCCATTTCGTCCTCGTCTATCTCATCCACGTTGCGGACAGAAATGTCTGTCTGGACGGGAGAGCACTCAAACAACACAGATGAGCGGAACTTCGGGAAGAAGTTCAGGAAGAAAAAGTGTGAAGCAACCCCGATCACACCGCCGGCAAAGACCGCGAAGACGAGCACAAACTTGTATTTGTGTAGCATCTTGACTGGGTCGAAGCTCGGTGCGCCACCGCCACCGCCTTGCGCGCTAGGGCGTGGTCCGGCATGTGGGCGTTGATTGGGGGTGCTGCTCATGTCGCTGCTCCGTGGTTCTCTGGGCCGGTGTACATCCGGAAGAGATCATCAGTTATCGCACCTTCATCATCTCGGTGCATGGTTCGTCATCGGCTTGATTAGTTGTCGGCTGAGTTGAGTTCTGCCTCAAACTCGTCAATGTCGACCTCCAAGGTCGGGTATGACTCCGCGGCCGAGCGGAGCACGGATCGCGAATCGGTAATCTTTGAACGTGCTTCTGCGAACTCGCCACGCTTCATCGCCAACCGACCCGACGTCAAACTCATGGTAATCCGTGCAGGGATAGTGGAGATGAATCGGCTTCCGGTATCAATCATCTGCTCAGCCTCGTCGAGCTTGTCGAGTCTGATGTAGATGCTCGCCATCGTTTCATACGGCTCGCTGACCTGGATGTTCTTGGAAATCGCGCGCTCGCCATATTCAAGAGCATTTTCAGGCTGTCCGAGTTTCACACCCAGGGTGTATGCAGCGTTGTTATTCATTTCCCAATCGTCCGAGAACCGTTCGAGTCCCTCGTTCCAAACTTGGAAGGCACCCTCAAAGTCATCTTGCGCAAACAGGGTGGTGCCGTGGAGTCTGTACGCACGAACCGCGATCTGATCGGGCGTCGAGTCGGACTGGAGCGCCTGGATGTTGTCGTACGCACGCTGGGGGATGTCGTCCTGGCGCATGAGCCGTTGGACGATGAAGAAGTTGAGCCATTGACCGATGACGGGGTTGGAGTTGCGACGCTGGAGTGTTTCGAGATATCCAACATGCTCTGCAACAGGTCGTCCCTCGAAGTATCGATCGAGATTGTTTGCCCAGTTGAGAAGTTGGATATTCTCGTTGACAGACATGTCGAACGCTTTGGTGATCTGCTGTTGAGCAAAGTCATCACGGCCACGCGCCTGAAGCACAAGCGCCTGCGCTGCGAGCAGACCCGAGTTTGTGTTGATATCGCCAACGATCGCGGCGAGCTGATTAATGACCGAGTTCGCCTTGTCGGTGTTCGGAGGCGATTGGCGAACGAGTGTGTCAATCAGGTTCGCACCATCCGAAGGCGAGCGACGTTTATTCCACGCCATCTCGTAGAAGTCAGACGCAGCCTTCCATTGCTCGCGGGATGCAAAGATACCCGCGATCCGTGACATGAGGATCGCATCGTCGGGACGCTGCATGATGACTTCACGAGCGATGTCCGATGCCTGACCGGCGCGACCGGGTTGTGAGAGCATCTCATTGAGCACGGAGTTGATCGAACGATCGAGCCCCGGATTCAATCGGATCGTCTGGATGAGATCGTTCAGCGCATCCTCACGCTGCCCGAGCGCGAAGTACCCCGCAGCACGGACGCTGTGGGCACGCCAGCTGCTTGGATTGAGCTCAAGAGCCCGATTCAAATCAGAGAGCATGTCGTTGCGAAGCGTTTCATCACCGATCATCAGCTCAGCACGTTTGATATACACGAGCGGATCATTCGGGTAGGCCGAAACCGCCTTGTCGAGCAGGTCCTGTGCCCGAGCGGTATTGCCGAGCCCAGCCGCGATATCGGCGCCCTGAAGCATCGTGAGCATGTCATTCAGCTTGGACTGTGGGAACTCGTTGTACGCCTGCTGCGCCTCCTCGAATCGCACCAAACGGACAAGGGTCTCGATGTATCGTGCTCGAACCGTCTGGTTCTCATCATCTACGCCCGCATCGAGCACGTCCTTGTATGCCTTGACGGCTTCGGAGTGGTTGTTGATCCGCATATTGAGATCACCCAACAGAATCGAGCCGAGCATGGTCGAAGGATCCTGACGATCCACCGCTTCGTTCGCAGCGGTCAGTGCAAGGTCCGGACGCCCACGCGAGAGCATGAACTGCGAACTCGCAACGAAGGGCTCGGGACCGACGGGCTCGGGGAGACTCTCGATGTATTGTGCGAATACCTCGTTTGCCTGCGCGAGACCTTCGCGCCCGTTCACGATGCCCTGCTCCGCGTACCACGTCGCATCGAGTTCAACAAAGGCCAGGCGATCATCGCTCGCCCGCAGCGTGTCAATCAGCGCACGAGCAGGATCCCAGTTGCGAGCAAGGATGTACAGGCGTGCAAGCTGATACGCGTTATCGAGATCGTTAGGGTTCAGCTCAAGCATGCGTTCACGCTGACGGGTTGCGAACTCACGCCCCTGCTGGGCACCGAACTGTGCTTCGAGTGACAACCAGATGTTGACGAACACGGGATCAGAGATCGCGTACCGCTGATACTTGCGTGCCTCGTTCAACGCTTGTTCAAACTGACCCGCACGCGTGAGTGTAATCAAGAACTCGCGGATAACGTCCGTGTTGTCCGGGCGGATCTCAAGCGCCTGCGTAAACGAGGCGAGCGCGTCATTTGTTCGACCAGAGTCGCGTTGGATGACGCCGAGCATCTGGTACACGGACGCGTCCGCAGCCCCTGTCGCGGTTGCCTGGTTCAAGAGTTCCAACGCACGATCGATCTGCTTCTCGGTGATCGCGATGCGTGCCTGGTAAGATAGTGATTCAACGCGTGTGTTGCCTTCATGGGACGCAACCCGCTTCGCGGTTTCGATATCTCCACGTCGGAGCGCATCAATGAACGTGAGTTCGAGAACGCGCTTGTCGTTCGGGTCGAGTTCGTTGAGCTCGTTGACCGTTTCGGAGAGCAGGTCTTCAAGCCCACGAGTCGATGCGATGTTCGCAATCGAAATCAATCGATCCATCAGCGGCCCCGGCGAATCGCGAAGCAACTGGATCAGGATCTGTGTTGTATCGCCCGCGTTCAGCGCGCTGAGCATCCGCTGCAACCCCTCATCATCGGGGTTGTTTTCAACCGCTTTGGTGATCAGGGCGCGTGAGCCCTCGATATCACCGCGATCCAGGAGCAACGACGCGAGCTCACGCGAGACGCGTGACTCGTAATCGAGTTCAACAACCTGCTCACGCAGGTACTCAATCGCACCAGCGTAATCGCCCGGTGTTTCGTCGTTGCCTGTGCGGATCTGTCGTGATCGGTAGATCGCCGCGAGCGCGGGATCCTCGTTTGTTTCAGGATTCAGTCGGCGCTGAAGTCGCTCGTACGCGTCGACCGCGACCTGCATGTCCGGCCGTGCTTCGATCACACGCTGGTACAACTCAGCAGCCTTATCCAGTTCCTGCAGCTCGTCGTGGATCTGTGCCAGCGCGATCATCGCAGGAATGCGGCGCGGGTGGCGCTCATACCCGATCAATCGCTCGAACGCCGCGCGAGCGACTCCATACTGCCCGAGTTGAGTCGAGACGACCCCTTCGTACCAGAGTCCCTCAGGGTCCTCGGACGAGACAAGCTCGTTGTATCGGTTGAAGGTGCGGAGCGCTTCGTCATACTGTTTCTCTACGAGCGCGAGACGACCCGTGAGCATGAGCGCCGCGGGGTTATCGTCATTGACCATCTCGTTGAACTGGCTGAGCAGCATCTTCGCTTGCTCGATTGCCTCAGCTCGCCCGTCGTCCGTCAACGCAGTCTCAGCGTTCGTAATCTTGATACCGCACCTGCTCGCGAGCGATTGTCGCACGACGGAGAACTGGCGCAAACCTTCATAACTCAGCGGCTTGGTCTCAAGAGATTGGATCTGCTGGTACCACGCGTCGGCTTCATCATAATCGCCAGCGCGTTCAGCGAGCTGACCCGCGAAATACAGGGTCTCCGCGTTCTCACGATCCTTCTCAATCAGTATGTCGAGCAAACGTCGTGAGCGAGAGAATCGTGAACCAGGATCAATCGCGTTCTCGATCCCGCCAAAGGCAATGACGAACTGGAGATCCAGGTTATCTGAGTTGCCATTGATGATCTCTTGTGAGATGGTTGTGAGTTCTTCCGCGAGGGGTGCGAACTCCGCCTTGATCTGCTCGAGCTGCTCGTTTGGTTCAAGATCACGATTCACACTGCGTGAAGCGATATCCGCGAGATAACGAACTCGCTGCAGCTTCATATCAGCAGATTCTGGGAACTCTTGGAGGTACTCTTCCGTTACCTGAAGATTGTCACGCAACGATTCGATACGCAGATCCGTGCGATCGCTCGGCGAGGTGCGATCAACCTTCGAGTAATTCAGACTCAGCAACGAGAACATCGATTCGGTGTCTTCTGGATTCAGTTCCGTGACGCGCGAAAGGTCATCAATACCCAGATCAACCGTGTCGTCCTCAAGGATACCGTCTTTTTCCGCGATCATTGCGATCGCGATCCCGCGGTAGCGCTTGAGGCGTTCCCAAGGCTGAACCTCACCGGTCATATCGTCGCGGAAGTATCCAAGAACCGTTGTGGTCTGCTCGATCAACCGATCCGCCAGACCGCGCGAGTATGTGCTCTGGAGCTGGTTCAGGAAGAGATCGAGCTGTGCTTCGTGTGCGTCGATATCGCTGCGAAGGATCGTTGCTTTCTTCGACAACGCCCCGATCAGATCTTTGTTGAAGCGGTCGCGATACTCTGTTTCGGTCTCAGGAACAAGCATCCGGAGCGAATCGATCCACTTGTCAAGATACTCCGCATTCGTCGGGTCCTTGTTGACTGCTTTGGAGAATGAGCGTTCCGCGAGCTTGATATTGCCCTCGTCGAGGAGACGTTCGCCTTCACGGATATTGTCCGCAGCGCTCTTGAACGCCACGGTGTACGCAGCGAAGACCATCCCGAGGAGTCCGATGACACCGACGACCAGGATGATGACAAGGCGGGTATTGACGCGAGATGCCATAGATTCAGTCCTTCAATCTCGTTGCCCTCTCGGGCATTTCTGTGGGCGTTTACACGCCCGATTCATCACCAGCAAAGGTGCACGACCCGCCGGGTTGAGTTCATGATTCGTCTGCCGATCCATCAGACGCGCCGCTCTGGGCATCCGGGGGATAGATTCCTTCTTGCACGCTGACCCAATCGGGGACACAACGCATGATTTCACCAATCAGTTCGCCGAGGAGATCGCCGGAGTGTTCCGCAAACTCGTCAAACGATTCAAGACCATTCGCGCTCACCTGGACCTTCATGTAATACGCGTAATCGTCCTCGAGGTTAAACGCGAGCTGACGCACGTCGTTCGCGTTCGCCTTGGTCCCGCCGTTGGCGATGAAGAAGTACCCCGCGTAGATCTTGCCTTTGCCCGGGTTGATGAACTCCGAAGCGCGGAACTGGAACGGGCTTGTTGGGGAAATCTCACGAGGGAGCCGGACACGCTTGCCCGGCGCGTCGCTCATCTCGGGATCGTTGCTCAGACGGACCGTGTAGATCTCGCCCTGAGCCCCCGCGTGCTCGCGCGCGACGCTCGGGTCTGCCCGCCATGAACGCGTGTCCATGGGAAGATCGATCACGCGCGATGATTCGCTCTGCTGCAAACCGCCGCCAACGAAGCAGCGCTCGGGGACGTGCGGGACCGTGTCGATCATCCCGGTGTAGTACGCGACGTGCAGATCGATTACGATCGGGTCGCTGTCTTCCGCGTCGCGGGTACGAACATAAAAACGCGACACATAGTTCTGTGTGCCGAGTGTCTCGACAATCTCAGCGCCCATGATCTGATCCGAGCCCACCTGCGCCCACGAGGGTGTGGTCCGCGGGAGGCTGGAAACCTGGCGGTTCCCTTCGGGGTAGATCGGCGTCTTCTGCAGATTCACGTCCATCACATTGATGTACGCGCTGATGCCCCCGGCGCTGAGCATCATCATGCCCAGCAGCGCAAAGCACAAACGCTTGCGCGATCGCGATGTCTGCTGTGTGTTGCTCATGCCGACGCCTCTTGTGTGGTGGATTCTGATGGGCTGATCAATCGATTGAGCATCCACGCGAGCCCAAGGAAGAGCAAGAGTGAAGGCACAAGCAGGATCGTTCCGATCAGGGTGTGCGCGTCGCCCTCCGCGAGTTCCGGGTTCACCATCATCAACAACCCGAGCACCGTGACGCGGATCATGTTCATAAACACCGCGACCGGCCCGGCGAGCAGGATCAGCGCGATCCGTTGCCACCATTGCGGGCTTCCCAGCAGCGCTACCGCGATTGCGAGCGCGTAGAACGCAACAACCATCCGCATCCCCGAGCACGCCTCCGCGACGTTCATGGGGAGCGCCTCGCCTTCGCTCGTCAGGATCACGAGGGTGTTGCCGTCGATATCAACGCTGAACCACCCGAAAGGCGACCCAATCAAGTTGAGCATCAACCAAGAACCCTGCGACGCAAGGAGCTGGAGCTTAAACGTAACCGCGAGCATGATCCCTTCCGCGATCGTGATCATCAATACGAGATACGCGACCGGAAGGAACAGGTACCGAAACATCCGAGGCCCGAGCAGGAGCAGCACAATCGATCCCAACGCGAGGATCATGCTCATGCCCTGGAGCATGTGATTGCGGACCATAAACAGGTTGTACGCGTACGCGAGAATCCCAAGGAGGAACGGGATCATCGCGGGCCAGAAAATACTCGTCTGGGTTGCTTTGATCTGCTCGCGCCGCTGCCAGATCATGTAGATCGCGATCAAGGGGATCACAAACGAGTGCCCCCAATCCTGCGGCTTGTCCATGCTCAGCTCGCCCTGTTTCACAAACCAACGGAAGAAGACCAGCGCGAACCCGATCACCGAGATGATCGCGATCGTCAACCCGTCACGCGTAAACAACCCTGCGACACGCGCTTGAGAGTCGTCATCCGAGAGTGGTTGATTCGGTTTGAGGGTGCTCGTGCTCATCCGTTCCTGTACTGCTTCTGTCCTGATCAGGGGTCATCCCGTGTACCTTATCTGGATCGGCACGATTCTCGGGCCGCTTTGGCCAGATCGTCGCACCGCGATGATTGGCGCGAAATCCTTGCTTTGCCCTGAATTTGACTCCGTGAAGATCGACTTGATCGCCTCAGAAAGGAGATAAGCGCAAAAACAAACGATCCCCACCCACAAGGGCAGGGATCGGTACGTTCTTGATACGTGCTAAGTTCGATGTGACCCGAGAGAGATCGCGGATCAGCGGCCCGGGTTATCGCCCAAACTGGTTGGTCGGCGGGGCACCGAACACGTCATTACCAAAGTTGCGATCGAGCAGGAAACCGAACCCGTAGTTCGTACGGAAACCGCCTCGGAGGACCGCGAGGGGGGTCGCCCAGAACGTCGTCCCGACATTGATCATGTCGTCAGGCTTGATGTAAATATCCGGCTGGGTCCCTTCTGCGATCGCGCGACCGTTAAGCATGATCGTTGCCTGCTCATCAGGACCCACGATCCGGGTCAGATCGATCCGCTCAGGGATCGCTGCGGGCGAAAAATCCGCACCTGCCGCGATCGCACGCAGCAGGGTCAACTTGCCCACACCCGGAAGGTTGTACACGCCCGGACGGTTCACTTCGCCTCGGATGTAGTAGAACCCAGTTGGTGACGGAGGCACGCGGACGATGTCGCCTGGGCGGATGACGATGTTGTATCGTGCGTCACCCGCGATCAGAGGCTCGACAGGGACACGGATGATCCGCTGCGTAAACAGTTGTCCACGCGAATCTTGCAGCATATTCGACTTGCCGATGTTGATCTCGGTGCGTGCGGCGACGGGGATCGATTCACGGACCCATTGCCCATCGACAAAGCGCCAACGCGGTGCCGGCGGAACCTGACCCATCGATTGGGGTTGTTGGTCTATATTCGCAGACCCGTTGGTGTTCCCACGATTGCTCGGCTCAATCAGATCGATCAACGGGTCCTGATCACTCGGCTGGGACGCATGTGCGACGATCCCGCTCGATGTGCTCGTGCCGGACATCATCCCGGGTGCGGAGAGATCATCGATGATGTCGAGGAGGTTCTCACCGCTCTGTGCGGGATCTTCGTTCGCGGGACCCAGATTGCGATCATCGGGGTTTTCAGGGATGAGGTTCGTCGTGTTCTCATCGAGGGGGACCTGGCGGATCACGAGGATTTCGTTGGCAAACTCAGGGAATCCACCGGCGGCGATCAATGCTTCGTACAGACGGAAATCCGCGTTGAGGATCGAGTACGGACCAGGTGCCGCGACCGAACCGGTCAGGTGGAAGACCTGCTGACGACGCTGCTGTACAACCACCGAAACAAGGGGGTCTGCGACAAGCGGTGCCATCTTCTGTGCGATTGCCTCGGCGACTTCGGTTTCTGTTTTGCCGGATACGAAGATTCGCCCGAGCTGGGGAATCTGGACGTACCCGTTCTGGTCAATCTGACGCGGGAGCAGTTCTGCCTGCCCGCGGGTGATCAAGTCGTAGATCGTGAGATCGAGGAAGTCGCCCGGCCCGACGCGGTAGATATCCGTCTCGGGGATCAGGTCATCCGGGGTGATCTCGGAGATTTCAACGTACTGCGCCTGAGGGTCTTCGATCGCACCGATGTGGTTGAGGATGGGGACACGCGTGGGGGTGCGTTCCCATCGACCAACGACGGACGGGTCCATATAGGAGTCGAAACTGCATCCGCCGAGCATGGTGCCAAGCATCGCGAGGGCGCTGACGCCGAGGATGCCCTTGTTGCGGGCAATGACGGTGTTTCGTGTCTTGACATTCTGACGCACGGGCAACTCCTGCTAATCGTGTGCGTGTCTGAATCGGGATCGATCCGTGAATCAATGGGTACGGACAGATCCCGCTCGGGTTCATACCCAAACGCATGATAGCGACACCACCCCGCATGTGTGGGGGGATCGCATGATGACTCAATCGACCAGTCTGCCCGGTTCAGTTGATTCCCGATCCCCAAAAACCGGCAAAAGGTCCGAGAGTTTCAACTCTCGTCGGCACTTGATGCCCATTTGTCGATTCCGACGAGTTTCGGATCATCCAAGGGTTCTTGCATAGAATCCACTCGCAGTTGTGAGGCCCCTATGACCATGCAGAACACGACGGACACCACGATCTCGACGAACAAGGGCATCGATCGAACCCTTGCGCGTCACCCGCGCCGTTTGGGAGGCGACCCGATCGCGAACTCCAAGGCCGTGGTGTCCTTGTCGGGGATGATCCTCAACAACGCCGACGACCAGGTCCAGCACTTGGCGCCCAAGAAAAAACCCGATTGGTTGCGTGCGAAACTCCCTGGTGGAGCAGGATTTAAGAAAACTCGTGACAATGTCCATGCGCACAAGTTGCACACGGTCTGTGAGGAAGCCGCGTGCCCCAATATGGGCGAGTGCTGGGAGCGGGGCGTCGCGACGATGATGATCCTCGGCGACACCTGCACACGTGCATGCGGGTTCTGCAATGTGAAAACGGGCAAGCCCCTCCCGATCGACAAGGACGAACCCCGGCGGGTCGCGGAGTCATTGCGTGGCGCGGGTCTCAAGCACATCGTCATCACGAGCGTCGATCGCGACGATCAGCCCGACGGCGGCGCCGGGATCTGGGCGGAGACGATCATCCGCACCCGCGAGGCGTGCCCCAACATGTCGATCGAGGTCCTTATCGGGGACTTCAAAGGTGACGAGGCGGCGCTTCAGATGGTGATCGATGCCCAGCCGAACATCATCGCGCACAATCTGGAAACGGTGCAGCGCTGTCACCCCGCCGTGCGTCCGAGCGCCCGATACGAGCGAACCATGGAACTCCTCATGCGCGTCAAGGCGCAGGGTGGGGTCGCGAAAACCGGGATCATGGTCGGGATCGGCGAGCGCAAGGAAGAGGTTTTCGAACTCTTTGAGGACCTGGTCCGGATCACGGGTGCGCACGATGGGGTTCGCGATAAGAACGATCCGTCACGCGGCGACGCGTGCGACATCATCACGATCGGGCAGTACCTCCAGCCCACGCGGAACCATCTTCCGATCGATCGTTGGGTCCACCCCGACGAGTTCGCGGAGTACAAGCGTGTGGGCGAGGAGATGGGCATCAAGCTCGTCGTGTCCGGCCCACTCGTACGCTCGAGTTACCTCGCTGATCAGCAGGCGGACATGTTCTCGATGCTCAATCGCGAGCGTTGATCAGTTCCCGCCCATCGATCGCATCGACACATCCGAGTGCCCCTGGGCGTAGTTCCCCGTAACAGCGGTGATCGCGTTGTTCTCATCGCGTGTGAACTGAAGGATGAACCCGTCGAGCCCGTCGATGATGAACTGGTCCGTGTCCACGCACACGAGCGGGCGGAAATCCGACACCCCGATGCGCCGGTACATCAGGCGATCATCGACACGCTTGAACTCGCGATCGGTGTACGAGCCCGTGTACGCGTCGAGTTCGGCGCTTGTGAGCGACATCGGCGCGAGGCGGGCGTTGAGCGACGCGATCCCGAACCGGACCTGCTCGTTCCCTTGCGCGAGCAGCTTGGTGTACGCGGCGTGCAGCGCCTGATCGAGCGCTTCGCTCGCGTCACACTCGATGTGCGGCTTGACTCCCGTGCCCTCCCAGTTGGTGTTGGTGATCGGGCTGATCGCGCGAGCGGTGGGGAGGACGAGCTGGTAGTACCGATCGGTTTCGTCGGAGTGGAGGAGGACGAAATCGACAGGATGGGCGCCGCCGCCGGTGGTTTCCCCGATGATCGTGGCGCGTTCCAAGTTGCGGAGGTTGTAACTGAACTCCTCCGCCGCAGAGAATGTACCCCGGCTTGTCAGGACATACACCGGTACGTCGGGCATCGCGAGATCCGTGTTGATCCTGTCGTGTGTCCAGTACTCCGTCGTGGTGTCGTCTGGTCGTGAGTAGAGCGAGTTGAGGTGGACGGGCTCGCTCGGGTCATAGAGGTACGAGGTGATGAGCGCGACCGCGTTGGGGTCGCCGCCGCCGTTCTGACGCAGATCGAAGATGAGGGTTTCGCTTCCTTGGACAAGACGCATCGCGGACTCGACGGTGTCCGTGATGTAGTCCGCCCCCGCGAACCCGCGGAGATCGATGTACCCGATGTTGCCGTCGAGTCGCTCGATTGCGTTGAACCCGAATGGGGCTTGCGGCGCACGGCGCTGCTCGGCCTCGTCCTCGGTGCTCGGCGGGGTCCACCCCTCGGGGAGCCCCCGCACCGCGAAGTGCAGGTCGTTGGTGTGCTCGACGAGGTGTGTACGGAGAAGATTGGCGAGCGCATCACCTTGCAGATCGTCGTATTCCCCTGATGCGAGCGCGTCGTGGAGGAGAGACGCGGCACTGTCGCCCTTGTCCGGGTAGACGTAGTTCTCCTCGACAGCTTCCGCGATCGCTTCGACGATCTCACGCTCGATCGGGTTGGCGCTAACGGTGGTGCTCGTGCATGCGAAAGAGGTAATCAGGGCGAGCGGCGTGGTGTATTGACGCATGGTATTCTCCGTGTTGTGTGCAACGTAACCGGATGAGGATGCGCCGGGATGCACGGCGAGTCATGAAATAGACAGAAAATCACACAATTGTGAATAGAGTGTGGTGCAACGCGAGCGGGTCTTCGAGCGTTAGACTTGTGCGAAGGATGGTTCATGTCCCCCGAGAAGGTTCAAGAACTGGTCAAGGAGATCGAACGCAAGGATCTCTCGACGGCCGCCCACACTTGGCGGGTGGTGCTGTACACGCGGGCGCTGCTCGAGGATTTTGGAGTCGATCGTGAGCTGATTGGGCTGGTGACGCAGGCAGCTGCGTTGCATGACATCGGGAAGATCGATATCCCCGATCGTGTGCTGCAGAAACCCGGGAAACTGGATGAGGAGGAGTTTGAGCTCATCAAGCTCCACCCCGTAACGGGGTTGGCACGGATGGTCACCCTCGGGGTGTCGGATGAGCCCATCCTGAATCTGGTGCGTTATCACCATGAGCGTTGGGATGGGCTCGGGTACCCGTTCATCCTCAAGGGCGAGGAGATCCCCATGGGCGCTCGGATTTTCGCGGTCATCGATGCATTTGATGCGATGACGAGCGTGCGTCCCTATCGCAACGAGCTTGGCGAGCGAGCCGCAGAAAACGCGCTGGTTGAGTTACAGGCCGGGGTCGGGACACGGTACTGGCCGGAAGGGGTGGAGGCGTTCACGAACCTGTTCCATACGGGCAAGCTTGATTACATCCTGCACTATTTCAACGACGAGGTCCCAGTTCCTGCGTTCGCTGCGGCGCGCGATGAGGAGTTCGACGCGATCCGTCGGCGGGCACAGAGATAGGGGCGATTAGAGCCCGGCCATCTTCCGCAAGAGCTTGTCGAGCTTGGGGGGCACAGGCATCGCGCTCAATCGAGAGAGTCGCACAAGATCGAAGTCCTTGAACCGATCGTCTGCTTTGATATCCGCGAGGGTGACGTCCTTGGTCGATGCTTTGACGGGTGCGAGATCGAAGAGTGGGCCTTTGAGATCGCCTTTCCCCGTAAGACCTGGGTTGTCGGGGTCCTCGTATACATCAGAGACAATCTTCGCGATGCCTGCGATGCGCCGCTCTTTACCCGTGTGGTAGATGTACGCCTCATCGCCCTTCTTGACGGTTCGCATATGCATGAGCGCTGTCGGGTTGCGAACCCCGTCCCAGTGCGTGCGTTTATCTCGCACGAGATCGTCATAGGAGTAGTTATCGGGTTCGGTCTTGAGGAGGAAGGTAGCCATACGTGATGGTATTCCGGGTTGTACCGACGATCCCCCTCTGGGACGCGTGAGTCGATCGATCTTGTGTTTGCAATGGGTCGATACCACCATCGAGATTCTGCACACCCAGGTCGAGAGGCAGCACACATGCGTCATGCATTTACACTCATTGAAGTCATCGTGGTCGTCATCGTCATCGGGATCCTTGCAGCGATCGCAGCACCGAAGTTTGTCGGGGCTCAGGCGGATACCGAACTCGCATCGACCGCGGAAGACCTCCGTGCGATTGAGAACGCGGTGAGCATGTACTACGCTAAGCACGGCGCGTACCCACGCGATGTCAACCGATCACAAGCAGTCTCGGTCCTCGCACCATACTTCAAGGCGGACAACCCCTTCGAAAAACTCGCACCCATCGGGGGCGTGTACGACTATGAGGGCCCTCCGAGCTGGTCACCCGTGCAGATCTCCATTCGCTCGGAGCGTCGGGGGAGTCATACAGAGGAAACCGCGATCGAACTCGATGAGTACATGGACAACGGTGACCTAAACACCGGCTCTATCCGCCGTCAGGGCAACCGTACGTACTACATCATCGGCGAGTAATCCGCATTAACTCATCGACGAGAACACGAGAGACATCCTCGTCTGGAGGGTCTCTCCCGGCGCGAGCACACGCACGCCGGTGCCTGATTCCTGTTTCGCATGCAGGTTGTACCCATCATTGACCATGGTGACGGGTTCCACACAGAAGAACTCGTTGGGCGTGCCGTCTTCGTCCTGCGGGGTGTAGACCACGACGTGTCCGAGCTCATCTGAACAGTTCATCGTACATCGGACCCCGCTGGCGGCCCATTCGATGACGCATCGCCCGTCAAATCCGGAGAAGACATCGTCGAGGTTCGGGTTCCCGAGTGGGTCACCCGAGCGAAGCAGGGTGCATGCGTCGTCGTCCGTTGTGCCTCCGATCGGGAGGCAGTTCTCGCATGTGTATCGCCCATCAACACCCATCCGGACCTGGACCTGGTCCATATCGGAGTGGAGGTGACGATGGAAGTAGGGGTGGTGCCCACACCCCGAGGGGAACGCACGTGTGTCCAGGTTCGTGACCGACAAGTCGATATCGACGCGATCGGGCGCGATTTCGTATCGGACGACGCCTCCGAATGCGAACGGGAACGATTCGTCCGGGGTGTGTTGATAGATCAATCGAGCCGTAATTGGGGATCGATCTACGATGTCCCACGCGTGATCACGTCCCACGCCATGGATCGCGGTGGCGTCTGAATGGTTCGCGACGAGTTGGTGTTGCTCGTCTTCAATCGTGAAGGAGGCGTTCTTCACCCGATTCGTCCATGGGAGCATCACAAAGGACCCGGCGTCTGCGGAATCGCAAGACTCGTCGGGCATCCGTCGGAGCACATCCGCCCAACGTCCCTTAGGGTCCTTGAGCTCCAGACCCACGATCGACGCCCCAACGGACGGTGAAATCGTCAGGCGCAGGGTGTTGAGTTCGAGGGTGATGTCGTCAGATCGAGTGGGCATGGAGGGACTCTAGGAGTGGGGTTGGGGTTGAGGTCACTTCGATCTTGGGCATCTGGGTGTGCTTATCAGACGCGGAAAGCGTCGGTTGTCCCGGATGATGTGCACAGACGGACACGGGGTTGCGCAAAAGACGCGCACAAGTGGATATATAGGCTTGCCATGTCGATACGCGATATGTCTGTTTCCCGTTGACGAACCTCTTTTGGAGGCGGGGCAGGTGTGCCGTACTTCGAGCCGGGAGGAGTTGTGCATGGACCCCAAGCACGAGCACACAACCAATGAAGCGCCCCCAAAGCGCCACGCACCCAAGAAAACGGATGCGCCCGATCCGCGCGCTGAGATGAAGATGCGCAAGCCTGAGGAGGATGTGCTCGACGTGATCGAGTCCGTCGAGTCTCAGCTCGGGGCGCTCCGCAAGGCGCACGAAGAGCATCGCAAAGCGATGCAATCACTCAACGAGCAGCGGGAACTGCTCAGCACCCAGACGACAGAACTCGAACAACGCGAGCAGGAACTCACCACACGCGAGGTTGAACTCGCGGAGATGCGTCAGGAGTTCGAGCAGCGCGAGATCGATCTCGTGCAGCGGGCAAGCGGGCTTGAGCAGCGTGAATCCAAGATGGAGACCCACGCGGAAACGCTTGAGCAACGCGAAGCTGAACTCGAATCACGCGACGCCGAGATCCAACGCCGGATCAAGGAACTCGACGATCAACTCGCTGGGATCTCCAAGCGCAAGCAGGAACTCGATTCACTTGAGAATGAGGTTCTTGAGAAACTCGCACGTGAAGAGAAAGCGGCGAAACAGCTCGAGCAGGCGATCGCGGATCTCGAGCATGCGCGCTCACAACTCGGCGAGCAAGACGAGCAGATCAGCTCGTTGAACCAGAAGATCACAGATCTCACGGACAAGCACGAGCAGGTCAGCGCTGAGCTCAAGAGCACTATGTCCAAGCTCCGCGGTCGCGAGATCGAGCTCGGAGAACGCAGCAAGGCACTCGAAGAGCTCGCGGAGAAAGCGGGCAACGTTGAGCACGAACTCAGCGACGCACGCGGGGCCTACGAGCAGCAGCTCAATCAGGCACAGGACGCCCTCGCGGAAGCGAGCGGAAAACTCGAACGCGAGCAGAAGGTCTCGGAGGGTTTGCGTGCCCAGATCGAGACGCTTGAGCAGCAGAAGACAGCTGGGAATGAAGAAACCCAGCAGCAACTCGACACGCTCCGCGATCAGCTCACCCAACGCGAGAGCGAGCTCGCACGCGTGAACAAAGAACTCGCGTCGATGCGTGAGAACGCCGATTCGCAGTCGAGCGTGGACCAGGAACGCATTACGTCCTTGCAGACTGAGCTCGATAACGCTCAGGCGCAGGTCAACGAGCTCAATGCCCAGCTCGCAAGTATCGGTGCGGACGCGGATGAGGAACTCACGCGTCAGCGCGAGAAGAACCAGGTACTTGAATCGCAGAGCAAGGAACTCGCCGCTCAGATTAAGGCGCTCAAAGGGCAGCTCGATCAGGCCAACTCGGAACGGGAATCCGTGCTCAAGGAGCAGGAGTCCTTGCGTGCTGCGAAGGATGAGCTGCAATCGAAGCTCGACGCGACCCCGGACGTTGATCCGGATGTTGCGGCACAGTTCGAATCAAAGCTCGCAGAAGCGTCCGAGCGTGAACAAGCGCTGAGCACAAAGCTCGAAGAGCGCGAAGCGCAGCTCAAAGAGCTCGCTGAGCGTGTGGTCTCGCTGGAGTCTGAGCTTGAAGAGCTGGGTGATGTGGGGGGAGAACCCGACGAAGCGACCCAAGCAAAGATCGAAGCGCTCGAGAATCAATCGAGTGAGTTGATCGCGACGATCGAGAAACTCAACGAGGAACTGGAAGCAGAACGATCCAAGCCGCGTGAAACAACAGGGAGCTCGAATGACGAGTGGACCGCGCTGCGTCGAGATCGTCTCGGGCGGATGCGGAAGCGACTCAGCGCGGACGCGGAGAAGGTTCGTCTCGCGACGGATGCGCTCCAGACGCGATACGAGCAGTGCGAGCAGGTCCTGACCAAGCGTGCAGAACTCGCAGAAGCGTACGAGGCAATCGCGAGTGCCCAGCGCAAGGTACGGAACAAGGAAGTCCGTTCGGGTGTCTTCATCGGGCTCTTCGCGATGGCAGCGATTATGCTGATGCTCGCGGTGGGCAGCTGGTTCACATCCGGGCGTGTCGCGCCGGGGATGTACGCATCGCGAGCAACCCTCGTCGCGGGAGCGCCGGAAGGGAAACTGTCCGAGAGTGATCTCGCGACATGGGAAGCGTACATCACGGGTCTGATCAACGAACCCCGATTCCTTGAGGTCGCGGCGGACCGCATGGAACGTCGCGGAATTACGGAGTTCGCGACGCCGGGTGAGCTTGGTAAGCACATGGAGTCATCCCTTGATGTCGGCGCGTCCATGCCCGGCGAGATCGTGTTCGAGTATCGCGGGTTCGGCGCTGAACGTGCCCAGCGGGTGCTCGACACGTTTGTCGTCGCGATTTCCGGCGCTGCGAACAACGCACGTCCACGTTTGGGTCATGCCGCGACCACGGTCGTCGAAGAGAGCGCATCGTTGACGAATGAGCCTCTTGATACCAAGCGTCTGGAGATGGCCGGGATGATCTTTGGGGGTGCGATGGTGCTCGCCCTGATTGTTGGCGGCGTGCTCTGGAGACGACTCGCAGCGGCGAAGGCGAAGTTTGAGAACGACTCGCGTGTCGAGGTCCTCTACGACGAGGAGAAATGGCAGATGCCGACCTGAGACGAGCGTGAATGATTCAAAACAAGAAACGGGCGATCCGGATGGGGATCGCCCGTTTTCGTTATGTGATGAGGGTTTGTCTTAGAGCGAGCTGTCTGAGCTCACAAGGACGGGCTCGATCGAGTCGCGGATCTCCTGCTGCACTTCTGGGAGGATCGCGAGCTTGCGTTGGGTGCTCAGGTTGACATTGACGTCGAAGTCCTCAAGCTCACCCGATGGGGTGAATGTCTTGATTTCCTGAACAATGTTGTCGTTCTCGTCGAGGACGACCAAGCGGAGGGGCTTGTTCTGCTCGCTCGCGAGGTTCTTGACGAACAGGCGTGCGGAGTTCCAATCGGGGTTGTACCAGACCGCGGCGACGGCTTTGCTGTCCGAGTTGGTCGCGGTCAGCGCCACGCGCTGGGTGTTGGCATCGAAGATCGTTGATTCGAGGTACTTGGCGCCGATCTGATCGTACAGGTTGTCCACGAGTGCTCGGCTCTGCGCCTGATGCATTGTCTGGTTGATATTGATCATCACGACACCCATCGTGATCGACGCAGCGATGCTGGTGATCGCGAGGGCACGCCAGATACGGTGCACGCGTGGGCTCGTGGAGAGCTTGGGTTGCGACGTTGCACGGACGGGCGCTGGGGTGGACGAGTCAATGCGCCCAATGACGGGAGCAGCGCTCGCGGACTGATTCGCGATGCGTGACTCGTTTTCTTCCTCACGGATCGCAGCGCGGACCGCGGCGACAACCATTGGGCGAAGCTCGTTGCTTGGTTCGACGCCGGGGATCAGATCGCCCAGGTCGGCCATGCGGCGTGCTTCTTCACGCACGCGTCTCTGCACAGACACGGGCGCGACATCGAACGCGGCTTCGTAGGCTTGGCGTTCATCGTCCTCGAGCAATCCGAGGGCGTGCAACATAGTACTTTCAATAAGTTCGTGGGTATTCATGATTCCATTTCCTCCCCGGTGCGCTCCCTCAATCGGACGAGTGCCCGAGACAACGCGGATTTGATAGTCCCCAGGGGTGTATCGAGCTCGTCGCTGATTTGCCTGAGCGTCTGCCCGCCCAGGTATGCACGAAGAACAACTGTCTGCTGGAGTTCCGGCAGCGTCTCAATTTTCTTGATGAGGGCTGCGAAGTGTTCGTCGTTGGCCATCCGCTCCCCAGCGTTTGACTCAACCCAAGCGCCCACGCCCGACGCGAGTGCGTCGTCGAGGACTGCTGTTTTGATCCGAGCGCGTTTGCGCCGGAGTTTATCCACAAGATGGCGACGGGTAAGCAGCATGACCCATGTCACGAGTGCCGCTTTCCGCGGGTCATACCGATCCGCGGTCTTCCAAAGTCGGACAAAGATTTCCTGGACTGCGTCCTCTGCTTCAACGCGGGTGGGCATGGATTGATACGCCATACGGAACACCAACGACCCAAATCGATCGTAGAGCTCGCCGACGGCGGTTTCATTATTGCTGGCAATGCTTTGCATCAGCTCAAAGTCAATCCTGTCCTGCCCCTCGAAGTCCTCAGCCTTGGGTGGGCGAGGCGCGTCGGACTGATCGCCCGACACAGGGGTGCCATTGCTCGAAACGGGCCCTGCCCCTGTTTCTTCGCGAAGATGGTTCTGTTCGTTCTTCTTCATATTCCACCGGGTTCACGAGCGCGCCCGGGGACCGTGAAAACACACCACGGACCGCGGTCCTATACGAGTATCCGATCGTGCGGATGCTTGCAACCCGTGTGATTACAGAGCATTTTCGAAATTTTTCATTTCAGGTCCGAATATAGGGGGGATGTCATTCGTTTCTTGGTGAGAATAGGAGTTTGTGTTTTGTTCGTATATGAGTTGATTTACTCATTGGAACGAATCTGAGAATCAGCACTTGCGGATCTGGTCACGACCCGATATTTTAGAGTTGCGTCAAGCAGGCTGCGGAAGCAGCCGTGGGAAGACTGTGCCTGATATTGCACTTCGTGGTGGGATAGAAGCACAACGGAATCGATTTGATTGGGTCTGCCTTGAACAAGGTACTCAGGACATCCCGTGTCGAAGCTCGCGCATTTACGATGATCGACCTGCTTGTGTCGTTGGTGATCGTCGCGATACTCCTCTCGCTTTTGTTTCCTGCGATCTCGATGGTTCGCGAATCAGCTCGCAAGGTGATCTGCTCCTCAAATCTGAGGCAAGTTGGTCTCGCGATCAATATGTACGCGGAAGACCACAAGGCACTCCTCCCAGACAGCATCTTCCTCCCCGCAGCCCCGAATCAGTACACCTACACCACGGGCTCACCCGATCGCATGGACATGGTCCTGTTGAACAAGGAACTCGCCACGGAGTTGGATCAACGCTGGGACGGGCTTGGGCTTCTAATCAAAAACGAATACCTCGCGGCACCAAACTCGTTCTACTGCCCGAGTCATCACGGCAACTTCATGTTTGAAGATGCGCAGGCTGATTGGGCGAACGCAGAGGCAACGGACGAGATCATCATCAACTACCTGTATCGTGGTATGGGACCGAACAACCAGCGTCGCATGTACCGCATCGAATCTGCCGCTGCGTTGACGACCGATACGATCCGTTCGTACGAGGATCTGAACCATACGGACGGATTCAACGTGCTTCAGGCTGGGCTCGCAGTGAACTGGTACGAGGACGTCGGAAGCCAGATCGCAAACGATCTGCTTCTCCGTGGGGGAACCAACGATCCCTCCAACGTTCAGAACGCGTGGGACCGTCTCGATGAGATCCCCGGCTTGGTCGACTGATCCGCACACACTACTTATGCAACGTGCTTCCTGTCCGGGTATGCTTTCCGCATGCGCACTTTCCTCAATCGACGTTCTGAGAACATGTTCTCTGCATTGCTGATGAGTATCTGCTTGATGTTGGGCGCGAGTGATGTCGCAGCGCAGCTCATCCCCGAGCAGTTGTACTACGGCGTTGGCCGACGCGTGGTCGTCCATGTGGAGGTTCCCGAAGACGCGATCGCCGAGCCGAGCATCAAGCTCTATCGCATGTCGGACTTTGAGTTGTTGGAAACGGTCCCCGCCGCACGCGGGAGGACGGATCTCGCGAGTCTGTTTCCGATCCTGTGGAGGGACAAGCCGCATGATGTGATGCTCGCCCAGTTGTTCCTCAACGATCAGGCGTGGGGCGCACCGCTCGTGCTCCAGCCGATGGTCACCCCGAACCCCGCAGTTCTGGTCAACCCCTCAACACTGGCGCTGAGTGAATCGCGCGATGGGGAAGTGATGTTCGAGGACGAGCGACAGGAATCTCTCCGAGCACAGGGGCGAACCCAGCAAGATGAGGAGGAGTCGCGACGCGTCTTCTCGGGGTTGCGTGTCTACGTCGAGCAAGAAGTGGTCCTCAAGACAACTGCCGGTGAGATCGTTTTCCGCTTGCGTCCCGATGTAGCGCCCAATACCGCGTACAACTTCATGCACCTTGTGTCCGGCGGGTTCTATGCCAATGTCATTTTCCATCGGGTCCGCGAAGAACTCGATGACGGGCGTCGGTTCGTCATCCAAATGGGGGACCCATCCGGGACCGGGTTCGGCGGGCCCGGGTACAACATCGATCTCGAGCAGAGCACCCTCCCGCATGATTTTGGGGTGCTCTCCATGGCCCGAGCGAATGATCCAAACACCAACGGGTCACAGGTCTTCGTGTGCCTGAGCCGGGAAGGGACGTCCTATCTTGATGGTCGATACACGAGCTTTGCCCAAGCAGTCTCAGGCACCGACGCGATCCTCAAGATCGCGGCGACACCTGTGGATTCCAATGATCGCCCACTCGATCCACCAATGATCGAACGGGCGTTCTTGCGTGATGCGCCATCAATCCAAGATCGGATGCCGCCGGTGACGCAGGACGATTCGGGCACATTCGAGCCCGGCACACCCGATCGGTGAGACTTCAGAACCGAAACGAGACGTTGAGTGACCCAAAGATTGCGGTATCGATGTCTTGGTCGGTGACGTCATTGCCCGCGTTGTCGAGGAACTCGATGTTCCCCGCAAGCGACGCGCCTACGCGTGCGTTCATCTGGATCTGATCGGACGGCTTGTACTCCGCGAAGATCGAGACAGGGACGCGCGTGTGGTTCACAACGCCTTCCGAGACGATCGCGGCGTGCGTGTCGTTCATACGGAACGTCGAGTTCAGGTATTCACCCATGATCCCGTACGTGAGCTCGTCGCTTGCTTCGTAGCTCAACGCGAGCCCCGCGCGTTGGGATTCCAGGACCCACTGGTCGTTGATCTGGTACCGAATCTGAGGCACGGGGATGATGAGCGCGTCGTCCTCGAGTCGGGTCTTGACGAGCACCCCGAGCCCGAGTGAGAGCTTGTCGTCGTACTGGTATCGGAAACCCGCGGTGCCGAGGAAATCGAGGGTATCTCCGAAATCCGCGCCGTCTTCACCAGCGGAGACCACGCCCGCGCCGAACTGGTACGCCCATTTGCCCTCGCCCCGATGGACATAACTCAGGATGATCTCAGACTCGTACACATCGTCGAGACCCACCCCGATGTCCGCAGCGTCATTCGCGACGGATGTTGCGGATGGGGTGATGTCGTAATCGAGGAGCCCGAACCCGATGTTCGCGCCGAGCTGTCCGCGATCGCCGACGCGTTTGGTGATGTTGATCCCCGTGCGGAAGGAGCTAAACGCGAACTCGCCGATATCGGAATCCAGGTCCGCGTCCGCGTGGAAACTCCCGAACGCGTACGGCGAGATCGTCAGCGACGCGGGTGCAGCGCGATCGATCTGTTCGGCATCATCAGCGTCTCCGGGATCGGTATTGTTATCGGTCTGTGCGAGTGCGGTCGTGGGTAGAGCGGCGATTGCGAGTAAAGTCATCAGGGCATTTGGGTTCTGCTTCATGGTCTCTCCGGGGTGGTTGTGAAGAATGATCATACCGATTCGACAACGGGCTCGCCTTGACGCAAGAATGTGGCTACACTTGCCCCCGTCATCATCCGATGATGACATACCCTTTGGGGGACTAACTCAATTGGTAGAGTGCCAGCTTTGCAAGCTGGAAGTTAGGGGTTCGAGTCCCCTGTCCTCCACTTTTCGATCCTGCGACCCGCGCTCCGCGAGTCTGCCCGATCCGGTCGGTTTGTCCCCGAAACGGAATGAGCAGCAAGCGTGTCGAGCATGGAGCACCCCACATGTGCGAAGATCACGCGAGTGCACGCGAGAGTCAGTACGACATCGTGGCGTTCTATAAGTTTGTCCCTCTGGATGACGCGGAGCAATGGACACCCGTGCTCAAACAGGAGATGCTTGATCGAGACGTGATGGGCACGATCCTGCTCGCGCACGAGGGGATCAACGGGACCATCTCAGGAACACCCGATGCGATCGAGGACATCCTTTCGATCATCCGCGCACATGACGGGCTCGGTGGTCTCATGCACAAAGCATCGCACGCGTCAGGGCATGTATTCAATCGCGCCAAGGTGAAGTTCAAGCCCTCCCTCATCAACCTCGGCCCGGACGTTGATCCAAATGAGCGCGTGGGTACCTATGTCAAGCCCAAGGATTGGAATGCGCTGATCTCCGATCCCGAAGTCGTGCTCATCGATACCCGCAACGATTACGAGGTCCATGCGGGGACATTCGAGGGCGCGATCGATCCCAAGATCAAACGATTCCGCGATCTCCCCGAGTTCGTTGAAAAGCACTATGACCCCGACACCCACAAGAAGGTTGCGATGTTCTGCACCGGCGGGATCCGATGCGAGAAATCCACAGCGTGGATGCTCGAGAAGGGGTTCGAAGAGGTGTACCACCTCGAGGGTGGGATCCTGAAGTACTTCGAGGACGTCCCGCGCGAGCAGAGCAAGTGGAAGGGCGATTGCTATGTCTTCGATGAGCGTGTCGGGGTGGATCACGATCTGAACCCATCTGACGACGCGAAGTTCTGTCCCGGGTGCGGGCACGCGCTGACGACCAAGCTCCGTTGCGCGCCCGAATACATCCCTGGCGTGCAATGCACGAGGTGCCCCGGGGTTCAGGCTGCGAACTGATCCGGGCTCGAATCGTTCAGTGTTTCAATGAAGATCGCAGGTGCTTTGGGGTCTCGCTCATTGGTTGAGAGCAGCGATTCCACCCGATCCATAATCTGCGGCGCGTACCGATCGCTCCTCGGCGGTACGATGACACTCACAACTTGAGCTTGAAGGTTCGCACCTCGGTGTTCGTTCGCATGTAGACATGAGCTCGCAGCGTCGCAGATCTTGCGTAGACGCGCATGGAGTTCTTCTTCGTTGCGGACTTGTGTGTGTAGGATCGCAAACTCTTCGCCTCGGAGCCGGCCGGTGATGTCATGGTGGGGAAGAGCGATCAACGATTCTTGCGAGAATGCGTGGATAAGTTGCTCATAGGCGAGCACGCCGTGCTCTGTACGGACATGGTCCAGACCTCGGAGTTTGAGCAACGTAACCGCGATCTGTTCCTTCGACGATGCTGACTCAATAATCGTTTCACGGATCAGGGTCTGCATCCCTTCCGCGTTCCATCTGCGTGTCAGTGGGTCGATCATTGATGCGCGCCAACTCTCGCCGACCTCGCGGATCATCGATTCCTCAACAGCGTTCGCACGAGGCGTGAGCAGCATCGATTCAACGAGTCTTGCGCAGTTCTTAAGAATCGCACAATCTCGCTCGTCGAGCGAGTGGGGCTCATACCCGATGATGCACAATGACGCGATCGGAAACCCTTCAGGGGAGTAGATGGGAGTGCCCGCATAGAACACAATCCCGGGGTCACCTGTCACGAGCGGGTTGTTGTCGAACCGGTCATCAAATCGTGCATCAGGAACAATAAGGACGTCTTCGTTCAAGATCGTGTGCTGACAGAATGAGATGCACCGATCGGTTTGGGTCACCGAGAGACCCTGGATGGATTTGAACCATTGGCGATGTGCATCGACACAGGAGATCGCGCTCACCGGCACGTCAAAAATCTTGCACAGTAAACTCGTTACATGCTCGAACCGCTGCTCAACGGGCGTCTCAAGGATCTGCAACTGATACAGCGCCTCAAGGCGTTCGTGCTCTTTCGGATGCAAGGCTAATCCCTGACGATGCATGTGATCCCTCCAGTGTGTAACCAAAGGAACTATCGTCAGAACCAGCCGAATAAATCAGTCTGGTATTCAGTGCGTTCGGGATGACACCAACGTGCGCAACCAAGCACCCTGAATCGGTAAGACCAGACACTCAAGAACGGGTGAGATCACCCATGATTGGCGGGTTCAATGATCCCTCGGCACTCACCAAACCCGATCCGGCGGAACCCCTCACGCTCGCAGTACGCCTTCATAATGATCTCGTCGCCGTCGGCGATGAACTTGCGTTCCTCACCCGTCGGCAAGACGATCGGCGTGCGCTGCGTCCCGGGCACCAGAAGAGGGGGGTTGGCGAACGGATCGCCGTCCCATGTGAGTTCGAGCAATGACCCACGCGACTCACGGGTAATTCCCGACACGGTGCCCGATCCCAGCAGATCACCCGGGTTGAGGTTGCACCCGTTGACGGAATGGTGGGTGACCATCTGTGCGAGCGTCCAGTACATGTCGCGGAAGTTGCCCGAGGAGAGCTTGATCGGGTCCATGCCCTGCTCGCGCATCTGTGCGGACGCGATCCAGACCTCGAGGGTGATGTCGAACCCGCCCGATTTGCGGTTGGCCTGTGAGTCCATGTAAGGCAGCGGCTGCGGGTCGCCCTCTGGGCGTACGGCCCCTTCGCAACGGAACGGCGCGAGCGCCTCCATCGTCACGATGTATGGCGACACGGTCGATGCGAAGTTCTTGGCCAGGAACGGTCCGAGCGGGACATACTCCCACTTCTGCAGATCACGCGCTGACCAGTCGTTGAGGATACACATGCCCAAGATGTGGTCTTCTGCGTTCTCGATGGAGATTGATTCGCCAAGGTTATTGCCTCGCCCGATGATCGCGCCCATTTCCATCTCGTAATCGAGCAGTTTACACGGCCCGAACTGCGGGTTCCCGCCTTCTTCCGAGGGCGCCTGCTGCCCGACGGGGCGCTTGAAGGGGGTGCCCGACGGGATGATGGACGAGGCGCGCCCGTGGTACCCGATGGGGATGTGCTTGTAGTTGGGCAGCAGCGGGTTGTCGGGGCGGAACATGGAGCCGACGTTGGTCGCATGGTTGATGGAGGCGTAGAAATCGGTGTAGTCACCCGTTGCGATGACGGGGGTTGAAAGAATCGCGTCGGACGCAGCGATGAACATGTCGTCGCGGTTGGGATGGTCACGCAGCTCCGCGTTCTCCGCGTTGAGCAGGCGCTGGATCGTTCTGCGGAGTTCCGCGGTGTGCCCCGCCTCGGCGATGTCTTCCGTGAACACCATCCACTCGTCGTTGAGATCACCCAGGAGTCCGTGTGCTGCGAGCGCATCGAGCGCCACGATCTCGTCACCGATCCGAACGCCGATATGTGCGTGGACCCCGTCCGGGTCCTCCTCGTCCGCGGTCATGAACGTACACAAGGGGAGGTTCTGGATCGGGAAATCGCTCTGCGGATCGTTGGCGCTCTCAACCCAGGACTTGAGGTTCGGGTCGTGTGTTTCGTCGATCGCGTAAGGCATGCGGGGTCTCCCTGTGGGTTCAATAAGGTGTAAGCAGAGCGTATGCCGAGGAATCACTTGCGTCTTACGGAGTAGGTGTTGTATTCGTGTCCTGTTCGTGTAGCATGGGGCTTTTCAATACACTGCACTTTGATTGTGGGCTCAAGAATGAAGTTGATGAATACGTTGATTCTGTGCTGCGGCATTGCCTCGGTCAGTGCTACAAGTGTCCTGGCCCAGCGGTACACCGATGAACGGTACGATCTCGCTGTTATCGAACAGCAATCGAGCATCACGCCTGGTGAGGTATCTTCGGGCGATGATGTTGGCAACTCGCTTTGCATGAGTGACGACTACGTCATCGTCGGCACCCCAGGGAGGGATGTCGATGGGCAAAACGACGCGGGGTGCGTCTACGTGTACGACGCATCGAGCGAGGCGCTGTTGTACACGCTCCACTCTCCGACGCCCACGGCGGGTGACGAGTTCGGGTTTTCGACAGCTCTCGACGGAGACCTGTTGTGCGTCGGCGCAAGGAACGATGACGAACTCGTCACCGATGGTGGGGCGGTCTTCCTCTTCGATCTGTCGACGGGGGATATGGTCGAGAAGCTGATGCCGGAAAATCCGGAAGCGATTGACCGATTTGGATTCGACGTGGATGCCACCGAATCGTACATCGCGGTAGGGATTGCGAACGACAACGAAGTTGGAGAGAATGTTGGTTCGGTTGAGGTATTCGATCGCAACACGCGCGCTCGATTGGGGAAACTACTTCCTCCGGATGCGAATGACATCTTTGGGGTAGGGGTACGCGTAGCAATATCGGGCGATTCGCTCGTTACCAGCACGGATGTTGCACGCTTGAGTGGTTTCGACTCAGGCGCAGCAATGGTCTTCGATATCCCAACGATGTCACACCGGTACACGGTTCAAGGGAACGACACGGCGGCGGGTGATCACTTCGGTCTCGCGCTCGCGGTTTCGGATGATCGTTTCTATGTTGGTGCGGAGAACAACGACTTCTACGGCCCAGACAGCGGGTCGGTGTACATGTTCGATCTTGCGACGGGCGAAGAGCTCGCGCAGTTGTGGCCTCATGACTTTGCGAGCGGCAACAACTTCGGGAGCTCGCTGCATGTGGGGGGTGAGCGTCTGATCGTGGGCGCCCGTAGGATCGGGAACAACGTGGGTGGGGTGTACCTCTTCGACGCACGCACCGGGCGTTTGCAGGCGTCGTTCCGGCGCAGCACATTCTTCAACGGCGACCAGTTTGGTGTAGCGGTCGCGGTGCGCGGAGATGAGGTCATCGCGTCATCTGTACGCGCTCGCGCAGAGGGGAACTTTGGCGGCAAGGTCTACCGGTTCACCATCGGAGACGAGCGCTACCCAGATCGGATCTTCGAGGGCGAGGATTGTTCAAACTACAACTACAACATGCTGGGCGAGGCGATCGATATCGACGGCGACACGCTCGTCGCGTCGGGGAGCGAAGCCGGTCGCTGTTTCGGTGGCGGGCCCGCGGTCTATGTCTTCGACATCCCCACGATGACACGGAACTTCGTCATCACGGGGAACCCGGGGTCGAACAACAACTGGTTCGGAGAATCCGTCGCGGTGGGTGATGGGGTCATCGCGGTCGGTGCGCCGTATGACAGCACGATCGATGATCGAGCAGGGGTCGTCTATCTCTACGATCAGCACACCGGCGCGTTTCTGATGGAGCTGCGTCCGGATGATCTCGAGAGTCTCGATGAGTTCGGTGCTTCCGTTGATATCGACGCCGGCGTGCTCGCGGTCGGGTGCAAGTATGTCAACGCCGGCGATGTCGGAGGCACCGGCGGGGTGTACGTGTATGCGCTCCCCTCCGGCGAGCTCATCCGCAAGCAGGTCTCCCCAACGCCCGGGCAGTCAGACGAGTTCGGATGGGATGTCCACCTGGATGACGGGTTGTTGCTCGTGGGATCGCCTAGGGATGACGATCTGTTCGTCGGGCGAGGGGCTGCATTCCTGTTCGATGTCCAGAGCGGTGAGCACCTTCGTACCTACTTGCCGAAGATCAGCATCCCACAGGAGTTTGGTCAGAGTGTGTTTATGCGGGACGGGAAGGTGATCGTGGGTGATCCGTACGCGTCGGTTGTCGATACCAACGGGGACACAGTGACCGAAGCGGGATTGGTGTATGTGTTTGACCTGGAATCAGGGGAACAGCTAGCAGTCCTTCGCCCCGAAACCCCATACCAAGATTTGTTCGGCTGGTCTGTTGGTGCTGATGCAGAGACGATCTATGTAGGTTCTTGGCGACTTTACGGCTTCAACTCACACTTTGGTCCAGAGCACCCGCGTGTCGAGCGCTTCGACGCGAACACCTTTGAGCGTCAGCCGCAGATGCTCGCGTCTTACAGCGATGACGAGACCTACTTTGGGCGTTCGATCGCGGTCAGTGACGACTACATCGCGGTCGGGATGTCTAACGGCCATTACCAGTACTCTCCAGTTCCGGAACTCGGCGGTGCCATCTTCGTCTATGACAAGCCACAGGGTGATTCATGCCCCGTCGATCTCAACACCGACGGCGAGCTCAACTTCTTCGATGTCAGCGCATTCATCGTTGGATTCACCGCGGGCGATCTCGCGATGGACTTCAACAACGATGGCGATCTGAACTTCTTCGATGTCTCCGCGTTTATCGTCGCGTATACAAACGGGTGCCCGTAATCACGACGATCGCATCTGGGCGATGACGTTGGGCAACAAGCCTGTGAGTTCACTCGCGATCAACCCGCCATCGCCTTTGTGGTCTTGGGACCATTGCTCGCCCGCGATCGCGTGCGCCTGCACCCCGATCACAGCGGCGTGGAGCAGATCGATTGATTGCTCGTTGCGTGTCTGGGCGATGATGGACCCGATAACTCCCGCGAGGATATCGCCCGTCCCGCCCGCTGCGAGCGCGGGCGAGCCGCGCTGGCAGACCCACACGCGATGCCCATCGGAGACCACGGTTCCTTTGCCCTTGAGCACGACGATGCACCCGAGGCGTTGGGCGAGTCGGGTGCACGCATCGATGCGTTGGGTCGCATCCCCCGCGGGGTCGCCCTCGATCGCGAGCGATTGCATGAGCCGTCGCGCCTCGCCCGGGTGGGGGGTGAGGACGGCGCTGGCGCGGATCTCGCGATCGAACTCGGAGAGTGTGCTCAGCGCGTTGAGCCCGTCCGCATCGATGACAACAGGAACCATCTCCTGATTGAGCAATCGTACGATGATCTGCGCGACGCAATGGGCGCTGCCCATGCCCATCCCCGCGACGATGACCGAGCTGGTCCGGGTGAGCTCGTCGAGGACGGGAGCGGCATGCGATGCGTTGATCGAGCGTGCGTGATCGGTCTCGAGCCCGTACCCCGTCGCGAAGGGCGCAAGCGTCAAGATCGGGTTGATGATGGTGGATGGGGCCGCGATCTTGACCAGCCCGCACCCCGATCGGATCGCACCCATCGCGGCCAGCACCGGAGCGCCGAGCATGGTGGGCTCGAACTCGTCGTCCTTGTGCATCCCGGCGCACCCGCCGACGATCGCGACGGTGCCGAAAGTGCCCTTGTGCCCGTCCTCGGGGCGTTGGGGGAGGGTTGGGAGTGTTTCGATGCGTTCGGTGTTCATGGTGCATTGTTCGCACTCGGTTCGCTATGATCTTCCCGTGATCGACACGCACGCCCATCTGACCTTCCCAGAGTACGCGGGCAAGCTCGACGAGACCCTCGCGAACGCTCGCGATGCGGGGGTGATGGGGGTGATCACGATCGCGTGCACGACGCAGGACTCGCACGATCAGCTCCGGCTGGCGCAGGAGCACGAGCATGTCTGGTGCACCGCGGGGGTGCATCCGTTGTACTCGGACAAGACGCCTCATGATTGGGCGAGCATCCGCGAGATCGCCAAGCATCCCAAGTGCGTCGCGTGGGGCGAGTTGGGTCTCGACAATAAGCACGAGCACCCGCCTCGGAGCATCCAAGATCCGGTCCTCGCGGAGGAACTCGCGTTCATTGAATCGTGCAAGGCGGACGGGATCGATCTCCCGATCGTGATCCATTGCCGAGAAGCCTTCGATGACCTGCTCCCGATCCTGCGACAGACGACGCTCGATCGATCGCGGTTCGTGTTCCACTGCTTCACGGGGAACCCGGACGATGCCCGCAAGGTGCTCGACTTTGGCGCGATGATCTCGTTCACCGGTGTGGTGACCTACAAAAACGCAAAGGACGTCGCGGAGGCAGCCAAGATCGTCCCGAGCGATCGGATCCTGATCGAGACGGACGCGCCCTTCCTCTCGCCCGATCCCAAACGCGGGACCTGGCCTTGCGTCCCGGCGTATGCGCGATACACGGCCGAGTTCGTCGCGAAAATCCGAGGCGAGTCCTTCCCGGACTTCCATGAACAACTTGACACGAACACCGAGTCGTTCTTCGGGATCAAGGTTCCCAAAGCCGACCCCGAGATCATCGCGAGGGCATGCACATGCTGACGCTTGCACAGACGACTTCGGACCTGGGCGGATGGTTCCACGACCTTTCTCCGTTCGCGTTCCGTATCTCGGGTGGGTTCGGGTTGCGCTGGTATGGGTTGTCGTACGCGATGGGGTTCCTCTCCGCATTCCTGCTGTTGCGGTTCCTCGCGAAGCGCCACGCGACGGACATCCCGATCGCACGTGCAGCGGACGCGATGATGTACTTCATCGTCGGCGTGCTTGTGGGCGGGCGCTTGTTCTATGTCATCGGGTACGAGCCAAGCTTGTTATGGGATTTCAGTTCGAGCGCGCCGTGGTGGGGTGTTTTCGCGATCAACCGCGGCGGGATGGCATCCCACGGCGGGATCGTCGGCGTTGCGTTCGCGTGCTGGCGCATCTCACGCGGGTTCAAGGAAGATAACGGGAAGATCATCGGGCGTACGACCCCGATCCGCGTGCTCGATACCGCCGCGATGCTCACTCCACTCGGGTTGTTGTTCGGGCGACTCGCGAACTTCGTGAATGCGGAACTCCTAGGCGCGGTCGTTTCCAAGCCCGGCGAGCACGCACCCTGGTGGGCGGTGCGCTACCCGCAAGAGATCCTGTCACTGCCCGATGAGAAGCTCGCGCAGACACCCGAGCAGATGATCGCTATCCAGGAACTCGCGATGTCGTACATGCTCCCGAGCGATACGCAATGGGTGCACGGGTACGAGCGGATGCTCGAACTCATCCAGCGCGGCGACGCATCGGTCCGGGCACAGCTCGAGCCTTTGATCGCAGCGCGGTACCCGACCCAGTTATTGCAGGCTGGTCTCGACGGGTTGCTTGTACTTCTATGTGTTTGGATTGTCGCGATGAAACCCCGCAAGCCGGGCGTTGTCGCGGGCGTGTTCGGGATCGTCTACGCGCTCGGACGCATCCCCATGGACTTGATCCGCCTCCCCGATCCGGGAATCTCCCAGCTCGGCGCGATCACGCGTGGGCAGGTGTATTCAGGGCTGACCCTGTTCGCGGGGATCCTGCTCGTGGTGCTGGCGATGCGATCAAAAGCGGATAAGCATGGCGGGTGGCTGATGCCCCGATCCAAGTAAGATATAGGGAACACATTAAAATATATCCCTATGTGAAACTGCTTGAGGTATAGTTCGTATAGCCCCATACACAGGGGTCAAAGACATACATCTCATCCACAGTATGAACGAAGGGGTATCACATGCGCTCATCATTTTTCGTCGCGTCTGCGCTCGCCATGCTCGCGGGCTCAACGATCGCACACGGGCAGGTTGAAAAAGCACTTGGCGCGATTCAGGACGATCTCGGGTTGCCCGAGGATACATTCCCGCAAACGCACGATTCAGGTGATTTCAACGGGGACGGAGAGATCGATCTACTTCTCTACAGCAGCTTTGAAGAAGAAGCATGGGTCCTCATCGCGGACGGCGCCGGAGGGTGGGATGTCCAAGGCCCGTTTGAAGCCGACGGGCGTTCTGGGCTCGCGGTGGGGCAGTTTGACGCAGACCCCGATTTCGAGGTTGCATTTAGAAATGTCTTCGACGGGTACTCAATCTCAATGGACCCTGACACCGTACCCATTGAGTTCAATCAGCCGGACTTTCCATTCTGGGATGACGCGCCTTCGACGGATGCCTTTGCTCCAACGATAAAAGCAGCGGACCTCGATGAGGACGGCATGGACGAACTTATCATGAACTCATCAGGAGAGGTCCTGTACATTGTCTGGTCAGGCACAGGGGCGGTAGAGACCCTCATGCTCCCCGGGTTCGGGGAATCGAGCGCGTTGTATGATCCCGCGGATTACGACGGGGACGGGATCATCGACCTGCTCATGTTCAGCCAATCCCGCGAGCGGTTCTGGTTGATCGAAGGCACCGGGGTCGGGTTACCGAGCGTTATACGCGAGATCGATCGGGTCTACCAGAGTCTCGCAGGCACCGATCGAGCGGTATTGGGAGATCTCGACGGGATTGCGGGTATGGACCTGATCGTCGGCGATACCAGTGCGCAAGTGATGGTCGCGGAACTCAACTTCGCGAATGAATCGTACGTCTCGCACCCAGTCGTGCTCAATGAGTACGGCATCCCACTGGAGATCGTGGGAGATCTAGACGGATCAGGAGATGCAGATCTTGTCGTGATGCAACTCGGCGAATATCAGGGGGTCGTCAGCTTCGATTACATTCCTGGAATGGTCTATGACCCGATCGGAGATACGCCGATCTATGCCGGGCTCGATGTCGGGTACCCTGTGAATGACGAGCCTTACCGTGCGGTGTTCTCGATCGACGAGCCGCTCAAGAGCCTGACCTCTACAGACCTTGATAATGACGGCGATCTCGACCTGCTCTGGTTCGGGTACGGCACCGCAAATGCGATCAGCGCATACGGGATCGAAAATCGCCACGATGAGTTGGAAGACACGATCGGGATGCTTTCATACCGAGGAGCTTCGGATACGCTGCACGTGCTTCCCTTTGACGTCGATGATGACGGGCGCGACGAATACATCATGAGCCGATCCAGCCACATGAGAATCTATGACATCGATGACAACACGCTCGTTCGTGTGCTTCCATCACTTAACGCGTTCATGTCCGTCGCTGCGGATATCGATGGCGATAATGTCATGGAAGTCGTGAACAACGAACAGGGAACATCCAAGCTTCGAGTCTACAGCAAGATGCCCGACGGTACGCTCGGCGACCTTCGTGAGTTCTCATACGACGGCGATTATCAAGGGCTCGAAGCAGCAGACCTGAACAACGATGGGTACACAGACATCATCGCTCAGATCTGGAATAACGAGACGCATATCTTCCTCGGGGGTGAAGGCCCGACCCTAACCTTCTTTGCCTCAGTCTCGCCCTTTGATCCGCGCTGCATTAAGTCCGCAGTGATTGATTACAACCGTGACGGGTTCATGGATCTCGCGATTGGAACAAATGAGGTCAAAGGTATTCAACTCTTCCTGAACAATGGAGACGCAACATTCACAGATGGCCCAATCCTGGAAGGGGCTGATGAATTAAACGGTGCGTACTGGATCGTTGCAGCAGATGTTGATCTCGACGGCATCGCCGATCTCGTCTATTCAGATAACTCTCAGTACACCGTGATCATGTTCCTCAACGAGGACGGTACACTGGACGAGAGTCAGAGGCACTTCACTGGTTCAGTGGTTGAAGTTGTTGTCCAAGATTTCGATGGCAATGGACTCCCAGACATCGGGCTCGCGGGGAGCGCAACCTTCCCATCCGGAGGCCTCAACGGACCAGGCGTTCTGAACCAGTACGCATCAAGATCATTTGGTCAACACATCCGACTCCCGGGGGGCAACACCGAAGCAGTCGCGCTCAGTGATGCCGACCAAGACGGACGAATGGACATGGTCTCACTTTCCTCGCAAGAACAGAAATTCCGCGTCTTCTCCGGACAGGCAGGTTCCTGCCCCGCGGATCTCAACGCAGACGGCGAGCTCAACTTCTTCGACGTGAGTCTGTTCATTCAAACCCTGCCCGATTACAACGCGGATGGCTCGTTCAACTTCTTCGATGTCAGCGCGTTCCTTGAGGACTATCTCGAGGGTTGTCCATGAGGACCCACTAAACAATGGGTTGAGATCTAGGGATTACTGGGTAACACTAAACGCATACGCATGGGATGGCCAAACCATGCGGGGGACAACACAGGCCGATACGTTTGGTTGATACTGCCGATTTAGAGGGATAATGCATGAAACGGACACATATCAAAGCCCTGTGTGGGTGCGCGATTATGGCGCTGACAACAAATTTCTGTGCAGCGCAGGGACTTGGGGCCGCGAGTTACCGGGCATCGATCATCACGCCAGAAGGGTCGACTGATTCAGATTTTCTACCAATCCCAGTAAGCCTGGGCTTCAGTTACAACGGCGTCGATTCTATGGGAAATCCCTACAGCTACACAGCTCGATCATCCGCCGGTGGTGGTCGTGTCCCCATTGCTGATATCGACGCATCGGGTTCTGGGTCGGTAGGCGGATTCATCTCAGGGCCTGTCGCAGAAGCAAAGGTTTTGTATAACTATCGCGTGACACCCCGAGCGGGATCTACGCGTACGACCGTGCCGCTCGTCGTTACGATTCTCGGCGACGCCCAGATCGTCAGCACCGGTTCGTTTACGCGAGCGTTCGCGCTCGCGGAATCGATCGTGCGTCGTCCGGGCACGTCCTCAATCCTCGTTGGAGGTGTCGCAGCGGTTCAATATGACTCTGTGGTCATGAATCCGATGGACGCATTCAACCAGACGATTTCTACAGTCGTCAACGTCGGTTCGACGGGTACGGTTGAACTCCGCGCACGCGGAGAGATATTCAATAACGCAGAGATCACCGCGACTGCGGATCCGATCATATATGTTGATCCGGATGCCACGTTTGAAGAAGATGGGCAAACATACTTCTACGCGGACGAGTTTGAGATTCTGTATTCCGACACGATCGTGCAATGGACCCCGTGCCCCGCGGATCTGAACGATGATGGGGCGCTGGATTTCTTTGATGTCAGCGCCTTCCTCAGCGCGTATAACGCGCAGGACTACGTCGTGGATTACACCGGTGATGGTCTATTCGATTTCTTCGATGTGAGCGCGTTCCTCGGGTACTTCGGGAAGGGATGCCCCTAAACCAGAGTAGTTTCCGCAAATGAAAAAGCTCCCCGATCTCTCTTCGGGGAGCTTTGTAGATTGAGAGAAAAGGTGTCCCTGCACATATAGCGCGGGGCTCGGGGGGAGTGACACCCTTTAGAGTGTCACCAGCGCCCGCAAATCGAGTGCGGAGGCCGTGTCAAGAAGCGTCTTCTCACGAAGGGGTTTGAAGAAAGTATTGAGCTTCAAAGAGCTGTGAGTTGTCACCATCTTGGGCCTCCTTTCTGAAGAAATGTGGGACACCCACAAGTTACCCCGAGTTCATCCACACGGCAAGGCATTGGCCCACTTGAACCCGCTTCAGGGGGCGCTCTGTGCGGCGTGAACCGGATGTTCGATCGAACGTCTTTACACAAGTCTGCGCGTCCGGTTCTTATCGGAACTCAGAGCATGTCCTTAAGGTACTTGCCCGTATACGACGCAGTGACCTTCGCGATATCTTCCGGCGTGCCCGACGCAAGGAGGGTCCCGCCGAGATCGCCACCCTCGGGTCCCAGATCGTTGATCCAATCAGCGCACTTGATGACATCGAGGTTGTGCTCGATCACGATCAAGGTGTTGTTCGCGTCCGCGAGACGATTGAGCACCCCGATGAGTTTGTTGATGTCCTCGAAATGCAGACCCGTCGTCGGCTCATCAAGGATGTACAGCGTGTGCTCACTGCTCGGTGTCCCGTCGTGTCGGGTGCCCTTGCCGAGTTCCGTCGCGAGCTTGACGCGCTGCGCCTCGCCGCCCGAGAGGGTCGTGCTGGGCTGACCGAGCGTGATGTACCCAAGCCCGACATCACGCAAACACTCCGTGAATCGCAGGATCTTGGGATGGTTCTCGAAGAACCCGCACGCGTCCTCGACTGTCATGTCGAGCACATCCGCGATGTTCTTCCCGCGATAGGTGACCTGCAGGGTCTCGCGGTTGTAGCGCTTCCCATTGCACACTTCGCACTCGACGAAGACATCGGGGAGGAAGTGCATCTCGATCTTTTTGGTGCCCTGCCCGGCGCAGGATTCGCAGCGCCCGCCGCCGTTCTTCGAGGAGACGTTGAAGGAGAACCGCCCAGGTTTGTACCCGCGGATCTTCGCTTCCTTCGTCGCGGTAAACACCTTGCGGATCTCATCAAAGATCCCCGTGTACGTCGCGGGGTTACTCCGTGGCGTACGTCCGATGGGCGACTGGTCCACCTCGATGATGCGATCGATGTGCTGGAGCCCGTTGATACGCGAGTGCTTGCCGGGCTTGGTCTTGGAACCCATGACCTCGCGTTTGACCGCGGGGAGAAGGATCTGATTGACGAGCGTGGACTTGCCCGAACCAGAGACGCCTGTGACGCAGATCATCCCCCCGATGGGGAATGAGACATCGATGCCCTTGAGGTTGTTCTCCGCTGCCCCTTTCACGACCATCGCCTTCTTCGCGGAGAGCTTTCGTCGTTCCTTGGGGACCTCGATCTTGCGACGCCCCGACAGGTAGTCCCCCGTGAGAGAGGACTTGGTTTTCTTGATGTCCTCGATCGAGCCTTGCGCGACGACCGTGCCGCCGTGCACGCCTGGGCCGGGACCGATGTCCACGATGTGGTCTGCTGCGCGGATGGTGTCCTCGTCGTGCTCGACGACGAGCACCGTGTTCCCGATGTCCGTGAGGTGTCGCAGCGTGCGGATGAGCCGATCGTTATCGCGCTGATGCAACCCGATCGTCGGCTCATCGAGCACATAACACGCGCCCACCAGCCCCGACCCGACCTGGGTCGCGAGACGGATGCGCTGCGCCTCACCGCCCGAGAGGGTCGCGGTGCGCCGATCGAGTGAGAGGTACTCGAGCCCGACGGATTCGAGGAACCGCAATCGGTTCGTGATCTCGCGCACGATCGCTTCCGCGATGACCTCTTGCTCTTTGGTGAGCTTGAGCCCCTCGATGTACCTGACCGCGTCCGTGATGTTCAAGCGCGAGAGCTCGGAGATATTCAGGATCGTGCCTTTGTCGCTCGGGCGTCCGATGATCGTCGGCGAACCCGCCTTGTCCATATCCGCTTGATGCTTTGACTCGATCGTGACGTGCAGCGCCGCGATGCCCAACCGATCACCGCAACATGTCGGGCAGACGATCTCGTGCTGGAACTGGTGCAGGTGGTCCTTGACCCAGCTCGACTCGGTCTTATGGAACCATTCATGGAGCATGGGCATCACGCCGTCCCATTGCTTGCGCGTCTTGTACGCGCCCGGCGCGTCCGACCCGTGCATGAGCAGGGTGTAGAACTCGTCGCTCATCGCGTTGAGCTTGGTGCTCGGCGGGATCTCAAACGCCCGGCAGAACCGGCGTAGGTAGCGCGGGTAGATCATCCCGCCCGGCCCGTTCTTTTTCCAAGGCTGAATCGCGTTGTTGAGCAGCCCCACACTCTTGTCCGGGACCACGAGCTCCTCATCGAACTCGAGGATCACCCCGAGCCCGTGACAATCCGGGCACGCACCACACGGCGAGTTAAACGAGAACAGACGAGGCGACAACTCGCTCAGCGCGATCTCAGGATGATCCGGGTCCGCGAAGTGCTCGCTGAACGCGTGATCCGTCCATTTCTCTCGATCGTCCGGGTCGTTAATACTGACCGTGACGGACCCTTCTGCGATCCGCAGTGCAGCTTCCACGGATTCAACGAGACGCTGACGCGACTCATCATCATCACGAAGCACCACGCGATCGACCACGGCTTCGACCGTGTGTTTCTTGTACCGATGGAGCTTGAGCGGGTTCTCGTTGTCCTCCTTAAGCGCATCGCGCAGATCAACCAGATCCCCGTTCACGCGTGCCCGCACCCACCCCTGCTTGAACAGGTCCTCGAGGGAGTCTTTGTGGTACCCCTTCTTCGCGCGGACGACGGGCGCGAGGATCATCATGCGTGCGCCGTCCCCGAACCCCTGGATGTGATCGACGATCTGGGTCGCGGAGGACGATTCGATCGGACGACCCGAGCGGGAGACGACGGTGCCGTCTTTCTTGGTCTTGGTGGGTGCCCAAGAGCGGGGCGTCCCACAACGAGCAAAGAGCAATCGGAGATAGTCATAGATCTCCGTCGTCGTCGCGACGGTTGAACGAGGGTTGTGCGACGCGCTGCGCTGCTCGATCGCGATGGTGGGGGGGATGCCCTCGATCTCCTCGATGTCCGGCTTCTTGAGTTGATCGAGGAACTGCCTCGCATACGCGCTCAGCGATTCCATGTACTTGCGCTGACCTTCCGCGAAGATCGTGTCGAACGCGAGCGACGACTTGCCCGACCCGGATAACCCCGTGATGATCACGAGCTGATCGCGTGGGATATCAATGTCCACGGACTTGAGGTTGTGCTCTTTCGCGCCGCGGATGCGGATCATGCGCTCCGAGTCCGCGCGTTTGGTGGACGCCGTCTTTGCGACGCTCTTGGGCGTTGACTTCTTCTTCGTTGTGCGTTTCTTTTTCGTTGCTTTGGATGCCGTCGATGGAGGACTCAAGGCTGTGCTCCTGAAGGGTCACCCGTTTCCTGCGGCTGCTGCGTTGATTGGGTTTGCTCGAACTCCGCCTGCTGGCGTTGGGTCGCGAGATGCTTGAAGAAATAGATAATCCCAAGCATCATGAACCCGATCGCAACCCCTGTGAGATAAGTCCCCAGTTTCGAGCGGAACTGGGCGGGTGTAGATGATGGATTGTGGGAGTCGGGGGAACTCATGCCACATTGTAGCGGCAGGGGTTCGTTAGGCGATCATCTTGATCGACGAGACCGCAAGAATCAGTGCGATCACCAGTTTCAGATGCGGGAGTCTGAGCTTGTGCGCCAGGAACGCACCCAAGTACGCGCCGACGAGCGCCCCCAGACCCATCGGGATCGCAAACGAGATCGCGTCCATGATCTTCAGGGTTGTCCCATCCGGAAGATGAATCGTGGGCAGCAACGCAAGCTTGCCCGTCGCGCCGATCAACGACGCGACCCACATCGCGCCCGCGCTCCCCGCGATCGCGTGGCGCAACGGGATCTTCGTCATGTTGAGCAACGGCACGAGCAGGATCCCACCCCCGATCCCGAGATACCCGGCGACCACACCTGAGAACAGTCCCA
>SPJK01047152.1_pt1:0-37500 | contig 61833 bp, 46 predicted proteins | sample 3741771 | NCBI WGS metagenome assembly SPJK01 (sample SAMN10925997, study PRJNA522277) | cold seep metagenome | isolation source: Elba SIP-enriched marine methane seep metagenome, extraction at timepoint T2 | place: Italy: coast of Elba, Mediterranean Sea
GTCAGGGTTTTGGCGGCCTGTTCACCCCCCATGACGGAAATTTGCCCTTGCGGCCACATAAACAAGAAGCGCCCGTCATAGGCACGCCCGCACATGCCGTAATTCCCGGCACCGAACGATCCGTTGACGATCACGGTCAGCTTGGGCACTTCGGAACAGGCCTGCGCCATAATCATCTTGGCCCCGTCCTTTGTGATGCCTGCTTCTTCATAGGCCTTGCCCACCATGAACCCGGTGATGTTTTGCAAAAACACGATGGGCGTTTTGTTTTGATTGCATAGTTCAATAAAATGCCCGCCCTTTAACGAGCTGTCATTGAACAGCACGCCATTATTGGCAAGGATGCCGATCTTGATCCCGTGCAGATAGGCATAGCCGCAGACCAGCGTGGTGCCATAGTCGGGCTGATATTCGTGAAAGCGGCTGCCATCAACCAGCCGGGCAATCACTTCGCGCATATCGAATTGTTTTTTGATGTCGTCGGGGATGATGCCGTAAAGCTCATTCGGGTCGTAATAGGGCGGCTCCACCGGGCGGCGTTCAACATTCGCCTTGTCCTGCGGGGTCCATGTTTCAACAATCTCACGCGCGATGGCGATGGCTTCTTGTTCATTGTCCCCGGCATAGTCGGACACGCCTGACTTGACCGTGTGAACTGATGCCCCGCCCAATTCTTCGGCGCTGACCTCTTCGCCGGTAGCGGCCTTCACCAAGGGTGGCCCGCCAAGGAAGATGGCGCCATTGCCGCGCACCATGACCGAATAGTCAGACAGGCCGGGAATATAGGCACCCCCTGCGGTGCAGTGCCCAAAGACGATAGAAACTTGCTGGCAGCCCATTTTGGACAGCTGGCACTGATTGCGGAAAATCCGCCCTGCCATATAACGGTCGGCAAACAGATCGGATTGTTGCGGCAGGAACCCGCCGGCACTGTCGCACATGTGAATGACCGGCAGGCGGTTTTCAATTGCGATGTCGAGCGCGCGGACAATCTTTTTTACCGATAGCGGATACCATGCCCCGCCCTTGATCGACGGGTCGTCGGCGCGGATCAAAACTTCTCGTCCTGAAACAATCCCGATGCCGACCACTTGGCTGGCCCCGGGGCTATCACCATCATAGGATTGATTGGCAGCAAGGCTGCTTAATTCAAGAAACGGGGTGCCCGGATCAAGCAGTAGGTCAAGCCTTTCGCGCACCGTCATTTTCTTGTGCTTGGCCAGACGGTCAATATCCCGTTGCGGGCGGTCAAAGGCGGCTGCCTTTTGGCGATCGCGAAATTCCTCAATCAGTTTCAGATTGTGGGCGCGATAGGCCTTATAGGTAGGGGCATTGGTATCAATACTTGAAACGATGCGGCGCATTAGGCTGTTTCCTCATCATCAGTGGGCAGCGGCACTAGCGTGATCAGCGCGGCCCCTTTGTCGAATGTGTCATTGGCGGCAAAGCATACGGCGTCAATCGTGCCGTCACGCGGCGCGCCGATAGTGGTTTGCAGCTTCATGCTTTCGATGACCATCAGCGGGTCATTCTTGGTCACCTGATCACCCGGCTGGGTGGTGACGGAGATAACGGTGCCCGGCATCGGCGCGATCACACTGTCCTTGCCCGCATCGCCGCCGCCTGCTGCCTCAAACGCGGTGAAGCGGTGCAGGCGGATCACTTCGCCATCAAGCTGCACCAACAGGTCATCGCCATCCTCGGCCACGGCAACGATATGCATTGTGCTGCCAAGGTGCAGGCGGGCCTTGCCATCTGCTAGCGGGGTTAGGCTGACCGGATGGGTCGCGCTTTCAGTGGCGCTGGCAATGATCAGACCCAAGCCGTCATGCAACGGTGTCGGGGTGACGTTAAATTTGTTGTCGTCCAATCGATAAGTGGCCATGTCAGTTCCTCCACCCGCCGATATGGCGCGCTGTGTCAGGGGTATCTGTCCATTGTTGCTTGACCGCAGGGTCAGACAGCGCCGCCGCCGCCAATGCCGCCAGCAGGCGCTGATCGGTCAGCGGGGGCGGCGTTAGATCATCGGCATGGTCGGTCACGAAACTGGTAACCGTCTCCCCCGCGATAAATCCGGGATGATGCAGGATGCGCTTCAGATAGGGGGCGTTGGTTGTGATGCCCAAAACAGCCAGTTGTAACAGCGCCGCTTGTGCCCGTTCAATCGCTTGGGCGCGGGTGTCGCCATAAATGATCAGCTTGGCCAACATGGGGTCAAAGGCGGGGGTGACGATGCTGCCTTCTTCGATCCCCGCGTCCCAGCGCACCCAATCAGCATCAGGCAGACACAGTTTACGGATGGTGCCGATGGCGGGCATGAAATCCTGATCGGGGTCTTCGGCACAGATGCGCAATTCAATCGCGTGACCTGTCACCTTGCCCGAAGGCGCGGGCACTTTTTGGCCTGCGGCGACAACCAATTGCGCCTCAACTAGATCAAGCCCGTGAACCAGTTCGGTGACGGGGTGTTCCACCTGAAGGCGCGTGTTCATTTCAAGGAAATAAAAGTTCTGCGTCTCGTCCATTATAAATTCGACAGTCCCGGTGGAATCATAATCCACCGCCTTGGCCAGCGCGACGGCCTGTGCTGCCATGTCGGTGCGCACTTCATCGCGCAGGACGGGGCTGGGGGCTTCTTCGATAATTTTTTGATGTCGCCGCTGGATGGAGCATTCCCGTTCGCCCAAATCGATGACAGTGCCATGCTTGTCGCCCAGTACCTGAATTTCGATATGGCGCGGGCGCGTGATAAACTTTTCAATGAAAACGCGATCATCGCCAAAGCTTGTGGCAGCCTCGCTCATCGCTTGGGAAAAGCCTGTGCGTAATGCCGCTTCGTCATGGGCGATGCGCATCCCCTTGCCGCCGCCCCCGGCGCTGGCCTTGATCATAATTGGATAGCCAATGTCATCGGCAATGCGGGCCGCTTCGTCCAAATCCGTCACGGCGTCTTCGGTGCCCGGAATGGTCGAGACATTGGCCCGTTGCGCCAATTTTTTGGATTCGATTTTGTCGCCCATTGCCCTGATAGCTGTGGGGTTGGGGCCGATAAAGATTAGGCCTGCCGCAGCGATCTGGTCGGCAAAGCCTGCATTTTCCGCCAAAAACCCATAGCCGGGATGGATGGCAGCTGCGCCGTTGTCCTGCGCTACCTTGATGATCTGGTCAGCATCAAGATAGGCTTGGGTGGCAGGTTCGCCAAAAATTTCAACCGCCACATCGGCTGCGCGCACATGCGGGGCATGGCGGTCAAGGTCATGGAACAGGGCGATGGATTTGATCCCAAGCCGTTTGAGCGTGCGAATAATGCGCAAGGCAATCTCGCCCCGATTGGCGATCAGCACTGCGGGGAGTGTGTCGTTCAATGCAGTCATGTTCCTGCCTTTTGGTTGATTAACGCGGTCGCCTGTTCAAGCCGGGCCAGGGCATCGTCAAGCTGCGCGGCGCGAGACACGCCTGCTGAAATCATGTTGAAAATCTGTTCTGTCAGGTCGTCGACATTCAGCGATTTTTTGCGACCCGACAGAAAGTCCCAAACAGAATGTTCGATGCCGCCATAAATCAGGTCGCGTAACAGGGGCGCAGGCGCGTCGGCACGGATCACGCCATCGCTGATGCCCTGTTCCAGCGTGTCGAGCATGAAGGCGGTATAGCGGCGGTTACAGTCATGCACCGGACTGCCGCGATAATCGGCATGGCCGCGCATTTCCAGCAGGATCACCCGGCACAGTCCCGGCGCTGCGGCAAATGCCTTTAGCTGTCGCCAGATTAAAAAACGCAAACGTGCCAATGGGTCGGGAATGCCGGACAAATTGGCAGTGATGTCGCTGATTAATTCTTCGTACCAGTCTTCGATGACCGCAGCGACAAGGGCGTGCTTGCCCTCATAAAACTTGTACAGGGCAGCCTCCGACAGGTCTGCCCCCGCGGCAATTTCAGCCATGGCGGTGTCTTCATAGCCCTTTTGTTCAAAGATCATGCGGGCCGCACTTTTGATGCGGGTCAGCCGTTCTTCGCGGGGCAGGCGTTTGATCTGCCGTTGTGTGGGGGTGCGCGCCATGGTGGCTATTTCCCCGTGAATTGCGCTTTGCGCTTTTCAACAAAGGCGTCCATCCCCTCCGCCGCGTCTTGCGAGCCTGACATGACAGGCAGCAGGATTTGCGCAAAGTCCAGCGCCTGACTGACCGACATGTCCTGCATGGCGTGATAGCCCAGCTTGCCCATGCGAATAGCGGTGGGGGATTTATTTGTGATGCGCGACAACAGCCAATTCACCTTGTCATCAAGATCGGCGCGGGGAACGACATAATTGATCAAGTCCATGTCGAAGGCTTCTTGTGCAGAAAACCGTTCGCCGGTGATGCACAGCTCAAGCGCCTTGCGGCGCGGTGCGGCGCGCAGGATATAGGGCAGGATCATCGCCGGGAAAATCCCGACCGCTGATTCAGGGGTGCCGAAGGTGGCGTCATCACAGGCCACAACCATATCGCAGGCACACATCAGCCCCAGCCCGCCGGCAAGGGCGTGGCCGTTGACGCGGGCAATCACGGGCAGGTTGCATCGTTCAAGCAGCCGAAAGAAATCGGCAACCGGATTGTTGGGGGCCTGATAGTCAAAGCCAAATGGCGTGTCGCCGCCGCCGCGATTCAAATCACCGCCCGCACAAAATGCCTTCTCGCCAATGCCGGTAATCACGATGGCGCGGGCGTCGGGGTCAGCCCCGGCCTTTATGGCACCGGCCGCCATAGCCGCCATCACATCGGCGTTCAGGGCATTGCGCCGTTCTTCTCGATTGATGATCAGCCAATGGATATTGGCGTCATCATCTGTTGGGCGTATCTCATGCAAAACCAGTTCGCTCATCGCTTTTTCCCGTCTGTGGTCGGCTGTATATTTAGTAAGTCAAGCTCACTAAAAACAAAAAGACAAGCGAAAAGTGGCGGAAGATGTGCAATATTGTGCTTGAAATTGGCTCTAATAGCTGGTTCCCTACAAAAAATATAACTTACTAATGGGGCTGTTATGTCTGACCATACCATGCGCAACGCGCTTGCTGCCGATGAAAGCTTTTCCTTGTCCGCTGACCAGATCGAGATTCTGGACGCGGCTGACAAGTTTGCGAAAGCCGAACTGGGACCGTTGGCCGAAAAAATGGATGCAGAGGAATGGTGGCCTGACGATGTGATGCGCAAGCTGGGTGCGATGGGCTATTTGGGCGTGACCGTGCCTGAAGAATATGGCGGGACGGGTCTTGATATCTGGACGGCGGGACTGATCACGCAGGCGTTCTCGCGCCACAATCATGCGGTGGCGTTAAGCTGGCTGGCCCATGACAATCTGTGCGTCAACAATATCTATGCCAATGGCGACGAAGAACAGCGCAAGCGGTTCCTGCCCAAACTGTGTTCGGGTGAATGGACGGGCGCACTGGGCCTGACCGAACCGGGCGCGGGCTCAGACGCGCTGGGGTCGATGAGCACGACCGCGGTGAAGGAGGGGGATGAGTATGTGCTGAACGGCACCAAGATATTTATCACCAACGGCCCGGTTGCGGATGTTATTCTGGTCTATGCCAAAACCGATAAGGCAGCGGGGGCCAAGGGCATATCAGCCTTTGTCGTGCCGACCGATACGCCCGGTTTCAAGGTCGCGCAAAAGCTGACCAAAATGGGCTTTCGCGGTAGCCAAACGGGCGAGCTGGTGTTCGACAATTGCCGCGTGCCCGCCGCCAACCGTCTGCGGGGCGAGAATGAGGGCGTCCGTGTCGTGATGAGCGGCCTTGACCTTGAACGCGCTGTGGTCGCGCCGATTTGTTTGGGTGTGGCTGAGCGGGCGTTGGAGCTGTCGATCGACTATGCCAAAACACGGGAGCAATTTGGCCAGCCGATAGCAAAGTTTCAGATGGTGCAGGCAAAAATCGCTGACATGTATGTGTGGGTTGAAACGCTGCGCACCTTTAACAACCGCGTATTGGCGGCGTGTAATCAGGTGGGGCATGGCGAGGCGGGGCATGGTGAAATCCATATGCTGACCGCAGCCTCCATCAAATATGCTGCCGATACGATGAACAAGGTGCTGAACGAGGCGATGCAGATCCACGGCGGATCAGGTTATATTTGGGAGTCTGAGATCAACCGGCTTTACCGGTCCATCAAATTGCTTGAGATCGGTGCCGGCACGACCGAGGTGCGCAACCTGATCATTGCGGGTGAGTTGCTGAAATGATCCCCGTTACGCCCCCATCAAATGACGCGTTGAGCGAAAAGCCCAATGGCTTTGCCAGTGACCTGATGGCTGGCAAGCGTATTTTGATCAGCGGTGCCTCTGGCGGGTTGGGCCGGGCAACAGCCTGGGCAATGGCGCGCGCCGGTGCGGCGCTGTTACTAAGCGGTCGCAATGAAGAAAAGCTGTCTACATTGGTTGAAGCGTTGAGGGGCGAGGGCGTGGACGCCGATTATGTTGTCGCAAATGTCCGCGATACTGAACAGGTTGCGGCGCTGTTTGCGCGGGCCGCCGAATTGGGCGGCATTGATGTGCTGGTCAACAGTGCGGGGGGGCAGTTCCCGCAAGATGCGATGGACTTTTCCGAAGGCGGCTGGCGTGCCGTTATCGACACCAATTTGAACGGCACATTCTGGATGATGCAGGCAGCTGCACAGGCATGGCGTGATGCAGGGCGGGGCGGCACAATTATCAATGTGGTCACGGTCGTTGACCGGGGCATGTTGGGGGTGTCCCACACCGCTGCCGCACGGGCCGGGGTCATTGCCTTTTCAAAATCAGTCGCGGTGGAATGGGCCCCCTATCATATCCGGGTCAATAATATCGCCCCCGGTGCCATCATGACCGAAGGAATGGCGGTGTATGAAGATGAGGTGCGCACAGCCTTTGTCCGGTCGAACCCGCAATTACGCTTTGGCGATGCATGGGAAATTGCTTCTGCGGCTGTCTATATGGGGTCAGACCTGTCGTCATTCATGACCGGGCAGACCATCACGATTGATGGCGGCGGCAATCTGTGGGGCGAATTGTGGACCAATGGCAAGCCTGACTATTTCAAATAAATGGTGGTATTTGGCCATTTTTAATGGGGTTTAGGGCGCTTGTGGGCGCCCTTTTCTTTGCCAAATGGCGATCCGGCGGGTGCGACAGAAAATACTTGTCAATGAGTATAGTATACATTATATACCATTATTGAATTGCACGGACCTTGGGCCGTCAAACACAAGCAACATCTCGCGAAGGCCCCCCCACTTACACAAAAAGCGGGCCCGTGATTTATGGAGGTACCAGCATCATGGTTGCACTTGAATCCAGTGCCGCAACATCCTTGCCCCGCCCGCCCAAGGTGAAGGGCCTGCCCATCGTCGGCAATACGCTTGAAATGGCGAAAAGTCCCGCTGATCTATTCGTCAAATGTTACAAGGATTATGGCCCCGCGTTCCGCATCAATATTTTGGGGCGTGAACAAACCGTGTTGGCCGGTGCCAATGCTGCCCTGTTCATGAATTCACGCGAAGGGCGCGACAGCCTGCGGTCCAAGGAATTTTGGGAAGGGTTGGTCAAGGAATATGGGGCCACCCGCACACTGACGGGTATTGATGGCGAAGAACATCGCGAGCTGCGTCAGGTCATGTCCAAGGGTTTTTCCCGTCAAGCCATCGCTGGACGCTATGACGACGTGATTGAGCGTATGGACTTTGTGATGGAACGTGACTGGAAGCCCGGCACGGACGTCCCTGTTGTTGAAGCCATGCAATATATGGTCGTTGATCTGTTGGGCACGATCCTGACAGGTGAAGCACCGCTTGATTATGTGAAGGACATCCGCACCTCCATCCTGAATATTCTGAACGTGCTGGTTACCCGCCAGCGTCCACAATTCATGCTCAAAAGTCCGACCTATAAAAAGGCCAAGGCCCGCGTGAATGAGCTGGGCAAAAAGATGATCAAGGATTGGTACGATCATGGGCAATACAAGCCTGAGGAAGAGCGTAACCTGATCGATGACATCATGTGGACCCACAAGGAACGTCCCGATCTGATCCCGGAACAGGATTTGATCCTGATTCTGACCGGCCCCTATGTGGCTGGCCTTGATACGGTTGCCAATACAACCGCCGCGATGGTTTATGCCGTGTTGAAGGAACCGGGCTTGCTGGAAAAAATCCGCGCCGAGGTTGATCCCATTTTTGAAAGCGGGGAGCCGCTGGACGAAAACACCCTGCGCAAAATGCCGGTGATGCATGGCACGGTGCTGGAAACGCTGCGTTTCTATACTATCGCAGTGGCGCAGATGCGCACCGCGACCCGTGACTTTGAATTTGAAGGCTATCAGATCAAAGAAGGCGAGATGCTGTATGTGGCAACGGTCGTGCCGCATTTCTTGGAAGAGTTTTTTCCCGACCCCTATAAGTTCGACATTGAACGGTATGAGGAGCCGCGCAACGAACATCGCGCGCCGGGGGCCTATTCCCCCTTTGGCCGGGGCAATCACACTTGCTTGGGGCAAAGTCTTGCCGATGTGCTGATCATGCTGACCATGGCGCGGTTCTTCCACAAGCTGGATTTAAGCCTGCCGTCACCGGATTATGAATTAAAGACAAAGACCGCGCCGACGCCGGGGCCTGCCATGAACTTTAAGGTGAAGGTAAACGGCTTCAGAAAATAGGGGCCGCGCCTGTTTGTGGGCCGCGCCTGTTTGTGGGCCGCGCCTGTTTGTGGGTCGCGCCGCCTGACAAAAAATCCAAGATTTTTCTGCCGGTCGCTCCTGCACCGGGGTCTGCCATGAACTTTAAGGTGAAGGTAAACGGCGTTAGGAAATACTCGATTACTGAAAATGAGGTTTCGGTCCGCTTCAACCTCCTAGCCGGACCACTCATTTTTGGTAACAAAAGAGGGCTTTAACAGGGTGGCAGCGCCGGCGTTTGAAAAAGCGTCGGCGTTACGATTTTGGGCGCTTGTATAGGTGCCTGTTTGGAAACTTGGTTAGGCGTTCGCCTGCCGTGCCCGGCCAATGGCCAGCACTTGCAGAAACAACAGGATAGAAAACGCCAGCAGATTACCGTCAATGCCACCAATTTGGGTGCTGCCATCGGTCATGTCCGTATAGGCCCCCTCAAACACACCTGCTGCGTTCAGCAGCCCCGCGATGAAGAAGCTGACCAAGATCACCAAATTGATCACCGCCGCCTCGCTGACCTTGCCACGCCATGCAAAGACAAAGGCGACAATGGCGAATATGGTTTGCATGGAAAGCTGCCACGCTGTGTGTAGCCGCGCATGTCCTGTCCAGTCGTCATTGAAAATATGGGTTGGGCCCCAATCCATCAGATTGGGCACCACCACAATAAAGGCCGCAACAACAAGTGTGATCCAACGTGCGGATGCCATGACGGTCTTCCCCCTCAGCGCCCGCATCATGCGGGCTGTGCGCTAGCTTTCCAGCCCCTTGGATATCATGCTTTTGTAGCGGTCGGAATAGGGCGGGAAATTAACCGCCATATCGCGAATCCGGTCAAGCGGTTGTTTCATGACCGCCCGATTGTTCGACATCTCGACAAAGCCGCGGAAACCGCCCACCCGGCCCATGCCGCTGTGACCCACACCGCCAAAGGGCAGGTTGGGATTGGTGCCTGATTGAACGCAATTGTGGTTCAGAACCGTGCTGCCCGCCGATGTGTGGTTGATGAACCATTCCATCGCCGCCTCGTCAGTGCCGTAGATATAAAGCGCCAGCGGCTTGGTCCGCCGTTCCACCATTTCAACCGCGTCTTCGCGCTTGTCATAGGTCATGATGGGCAGGATCGGCCCAAACACTTCTTCGTGCATGATGGTCATGTCTTCGGTGACGTTGGTCAAAATTGTGGGGGCGATATAGCGGGTGGCCGCATCGCTTTCCCCGCCCAGTTCAACCTTGGCCCCCTTGCTGATGGCGTCGTCCAGCAGCCCCTTGATGCGGGCAAAATGGGCATCATTGATGATGCGGGCAAATTCGGGGGCCTTGTCAAAGCCCTGCCCATCGGCGTTGTACAGCGCGTGGGCCTGCGCAATCAGGGCTGCAACCATCTTGTCCTGTACCTGTGTCGGCACCAGCATATAGTCTGCCGCGACACACATCTGTCCGGCATTGGCCATACGGCCCCATATGATTTTCTTGGCAGCATTATCGACATTCACAGACGGGTCGATAATCACCGGGCTTTTACCGCCCATCTCCAATGTGATTGAGGCAAAGTTCTTTGCCGCCGCTTCCATGACGATGCGGCCCACATTGTGTCCGCCCGTGTAATAGATGTGATCAAAAGGTTGCGCCAGCAGTGCTTGGGCGGTTTCAGGCCCCCCTTGAGCAACCGCAAATTCATCGGCGGGAAAAACGTCGCTGACAATTTTTTCCAGCACTTCGGCGGAATAGGGCGCCAGTTCTGACGGTTTCAGGTAGCACGCATTGCCTGCCGCGATGGCTGGCAGCATCGGGTATAGCCCGATAACGGCAGGCGCATTCCATGTGGACAGGTTCAGCACCACCCCCTTGGGTTCGTAATAGAGGTAGCTTTTCTTGCCCATCGACGCGAGGGAGCCTTTGACCTTGTGCGGCTTGACCCATTTAGCGACATTCTTGGCGATGAATTTTGCTTCCATCGACAGCATCATCAATTCTGCTGCGACATCCATATCGCAGGTGCCCCGTTCCTTGTTAGAGGCGGCGTAAAGCTCCTCCTTACGAGATAAGGTGGCGTCAAGCAGGGCCAGAATGCGGTCAGCCCGCGCCTTGCCGGTTGTTTGTTTCAGGGCGGGCGTGTTGGCCTTCAGCCCCGCGAATGTGGCGGCAATATCGGTCATGATGCTCTCACTTGCAAAAGGGCGTGGGGTCAGGCGGAAGACGGGATTTTGAATTGGCTGCGAATGGCTTTTTCAAGCCCGCTTTCAGACAGCCAGCGCCGCATGGGGATCATCGGTTTTACTTCCTTGCCCACCAGATAGCTGGGCTTCAACGCCTTTTTACCGGTGGCGATTTTCAACACTTCGTCAGTTAGGTAATCAGGCGAATTGCCGGTTTTTTCCAGCATATCGGGCAGCACTTTGGTGGTTGTGTTGCCCAGAACAGGGAAATAGATGTCGCGCATTGCAGGGGCGACACGATCCCAAATCGCTTTCGTTGTTTCGTGTGAATTGGCCGTCATGGCTGTCTTGACGCCGCCGGGCAGGATGGAACATGCCTCAACCCCAAAGGCTGCCAATTCATGGCGCAGGGTCATGGTCATGCCATGGACCGCGTGCTTTGACATGTTATACGCGCCGGAGCCGGGCGGGTTCACAACGATGGCGCCTGAGGCAAAGTTGATGATACGGCGGGTGCCCGATGCATTGCGTAAGGCGGGCAGGAATGCCTGCACAACGCGCAATTGCCCGAATGTATTGATCTCAAAAATGCGATGCAGTTCCTCAATCGACAACCCCTCAACCACACCTTGGGCGATATTGGCAATGCCGGCATTGTTGATCACAAGATGCAGCCCGTTTTCGATATAGGGTGCTGCCTGTTCGGCGCTGGCCTTGACCGAGGCGTCAGACGACACGTCCTGTTCAATCACATGAATATTGGCGTTGTCTGTGTTGAGTTCGAGATTGGTTTCGCTTGGCAAGACACCGGCCAGGACGGTCCAGCCCCGGTCAGCCAATTTGTTGGCCATCATGGCCCCCATGCCAATAGCGGCCCCAGTGATTAAGGCGGTTTGCGTCATGATTTCTTTCCTTGCCCAAAGCCCGCCGCGACATGCAGCAGATCCCATGAACCCCAATGATCTGTTCTTGATGGCTCTTTCCGGCGGTTTTGCTGTGTCATTCTGGTGACTCTGCGCAGTCCGCCAACCCGGCCTTCATATTGTTCTCTTGCCTTTTTACAAAAATTGAACCAAGATTCAAATATCAAATTCAAAGAAAGTGAAAAATGCACTTTTTGGCCAGTGGGGGTCTGTGGAATTTGACTGGGCTGGGAGCCACGCACGCGATGGTATTGCGGGCGTGTTTTTAGCCTTTCTTGCATCTGGGATTGCTTTGTGCTGCAACTATGTGGCTGGAGCGGCATCGGAGATGGAACTAACAACCCGTGAAAAGAGGTTGGTGTTCTGCGAAATGGGATGGGACCGGTAGAAAGGGTATCGGATATGCAGCAACGGCATTTGTTCGCCGCGACCGCGCTGGCGTGTGTTTTAAGCGCGGGTTTGACAGTTTCAACAGCAGTACAGGCACAGGACGCCGACGCATCAGCAACGGCGGAAACGCCCGTGATGACGATGGATGGCGATGGCGCCGGGGACGGCACTACCGCACGCGATAATCCGGCGGCGGCCTCATCAGGCCCGCAATTGGATGAAATTGTGGTGACCGCCGAAAAACGTGCGGAAAGTCTGCAAGACGTGCCGGTGTCGATCGTGGCATTGGGTGAGCAGCAGCTGGAATATCGCGGCATTGACGAGTTGAAGGACTTTGCTGCCAATATTCCCAACCTGTTCGTCAATAATTTCACAGGGTCTGCCGATACGATCCGCCTGTTTATTCGCGGCCTTGGACAAAATTCTGTTGAGCCGACGCAGGACCCTTCAGTGGCTTTGTATATTGATGGGGTTTATGTCGGCTCTGCCTTCGGGTCGGGGTTTGAGCTTGTGGACCTTGCGCGCGTTGAAGTGCTACGCGGCCCGCAGGGGACATTGTATGGCCGTAACGCGACCGGGGGCGCGATCAACATGATCACTTCTCGCCCACCAACGGGCGAATGGGACTTTAAGCAAAGTTTCACAATCGGTAATTTTGGCCGCTATAAATCAAAAACCTCGCTGATTTTCCCTTTGGGGGATGATATCGGGGTCAAGGTATCGGGCCTGCGGTCCTATCGTGATGGTTTGGTTGAAAATAACGGACCGGGCGATGACTTTGGGGTCGAGGACCGCGTGGCGGGCCGGATTGACCTGCGTTGGGATATTTCCGACACATTTTCATTCGATCTGTCCGCTGATGGCACAGCCTTGCGTGACAGTGCCCCGTATGAACAGGGGTTGAGCGGCCCGGCCTCCAGCGGGTCCCACAGCGGACCGTTGACTGATCCGATCAGCCTGACATTGATTCCGGGCGCCAATATTCCTGTGGCGCAGCCTGTTGGCAACTTCACATTTTCATCACCGGTGACAACAGACCGTCAGGATGAAACCACGTCCGCGCGGCCCTATCGTAATGGCGAGAACGAGGTTTATGGCGTGTCCATGGTCATGACGTGGGAGCCTTCGGATAGTTTGACAGTGAAATCCGTCACCGGCTTCCGTAAGGTGAATCGCGATAATTTCGGGGACTTTGCGCCCTATGCCGAAGGCACAATTGCTGTTGGTATACCCGCGCCGGTGCTGGACAGTTTTGGGCTGGTGCCAGTCACCACGGATCCGGGGCCGATTGCCGATCAGGCAGACATCACTGAAATTGAACAGTGGAGTGAGGAAATCCAGTTCCTTGGTGAAGGGGCGCTGTTTGGTAGCCCCATGCGCTATACAACAGGTATCTACCTGTATCAGGACGAAATTTTTCAGGACGCTACAAACTCAACCACGATTGAGGGGCCGCGGTCGCCTGACCAGACCTATGCCAAGAACCAGGCATTAGCGATTTTTGCGCAAGGCACCGTGTCGCCACAGGCGTTTGAAGAACGGTTGCACATCACACTTGGCGGGCGGTTCTCGTTCGACTGGCGGGAAGCAGACCGTATCAATGAAAATGCCTTTTCATTTGCAGAAGAAGGTGGGTTCACCCCTGCCGATTGTACGCGGTTTTTGTTCTTTCCCAACTTCATCAATAATTTGACGCCATGTGTTCCCAATGGTGAGGTGGCAACCATTCACTATGAAAAGGATTTTGCCAATTTCAACCCGTCGGGCACAATCGAATATGATTTGACCGACAGCACGAACGTCTATGCCAAGGTTGTGACCGGGTACAAAACCGGCGGTACAGCAACACGTTCTGCAAACCCGGAAAACTTCCAGGCTGGTTTTGAAGAAGAAAACGTTATTTCATACGAACTGGGTATGAAGGGGCGTTTCTTTGATGGCCGGGTTGAGTTGAACTCAGCCCTGTTCTATCTGGAAATTGATGGCTTCCAAACGTCTGTTCAAACCGGGACAACCCCCGGTGACCGCGACTTTATCGGTGTTGATGGCACCAAGATCGCCGGTTTTGAAATGGACTTCACAATGGCTGTGACAGAGGCGTTGGTAACCCGTATCAATTACGGGATGCTTTACACCGATCACGGTGAAGAAAGCGTGACCATCAAGGATGATGCAGGCAACGACAAAACCTATATGTTGACCAAGCGTTTGGCCTATGCGCCGCGCCATTCAGGATCCATCAGCTTGGATTATTATACCAATATCGGCAGCAATTTGGATTTTGCCGGTTATTTGGGCTTCAACTTTCAGACCGATATGGTGACGTCGGTTAATCAGGACGATACGGCAACAATGGCCTTCCGCGGGTTGGTTGATGCCAACCTGTCCCTGATGACGTCTGATGCGCTGGGTATGGGCGGGGCTTGGACCTTGTCGATATTCGGCAAAAACCTGTTGGATAAGGAATATCTTGTGACCCAATTGGCGGCGTTCAAATTCGCCGGGGTTGATGAACAAGGCGTCTTTGGTGAGCCGCGCACCTTCGGTCTTAGCCTGACCTTCCAGTGGGGCAGTTGATGTAACCAGGCATCCATGATCACAAACACAAACGCCGCCCAACCGGGCGGCGTTTTTTTATTGTTTTGTCGGTAAGAGTCTTGTCAGGCAACCTGACTCTCTTATTTTTGTCAGGAAACCTGACTCACCTATTTTTGTCAGGAAACCTGACCGTGACAATGTTTGAACTTCTTGCCTGATCCGCACGGGCAGGCCGCATTGCGAGCAACCTTGCCCCATGTTGCCGGGTCTTCCGGATCAATCGGCGCATCAGGGCCTAGGCGCAAGGTCGCGCTTTTGGATGCCCGCCGTCCGGTTGCCGCTTCTGCGGCGTCCATTTCATTTTCGCCCGTTGTCGGGTCGATATGCTGTTCCTTCATCGCATCAGCAGGCAATTCTTCAAGGTCGGGTGCCTGCGGTTCTGTTCTGATGGACAGGTTGAACAAGGTGCGGGTGATGTCTTCACGCAGCTTGACCAGCAGATTTTCAAACAGGGCAAATGCCTCTGTCTTATATTCGTTCAGCGGGTCACGCTGGGCATAGCCGCGCAAGCCAACAACCTGACGCAAATGATCAAGCATGATCAAATGGTCTCGCCATGCCCCATCAAGTGTTTGCAGCAAGACAGCCTTTTCAATCTGGCGCATGGTTTCGGGGCCGATATTGGCCGCCCGTTCTGCCATCGCCTCGTCCCCGGCTTTATACAGCCGCTCACGCATTTCTTCGTCGGCGATGCCTTCTTCTGCGGCCCAATCGGCAATCGGCAGGTCAAGCGCCAGCAGTTCTGTCACGCCTTCGGCCAACCCTTCGGTATCCCATTGTTCTGCATAGGCCCGTTCGGGGATGTGACGGCCAACCAGAATGTCGATCGCTTCATGGCGCATATCAGTAACAATGTCTGACAGGTCCTCGTCGCTCATCAACTCAATACGTTGTTCGAAGATCACCTTACGTTGATCATTCATCACATCGTCGAATTTCAGCAGGTTCTTGCGAATGTCAAAGTTACGGGCCTCAACATTGCCTTGCGCCTTGGCCAATGCCTTGTCGATCCACGGATGCACAATCGCTTCACCGTCCTTGATGCCAAAGCGGCGCAGCGTACCGTCCAGACGGTCCTGCCCGAAAATACGCATCAGATCGTCTTCAAGCGACAGGTAGAAACGTGAATGGCCCGGATCACCCTGACGGCCTGACCGTCCGCGCAGTTGGTTGTCGATGCGGCGGCTTTCATGCCGTTCAGTGCCCAGCACGAACAGGCCGCCTTCGGCCAAAACCTTATCACGATTGGTTTGGATTTCGGCTTCGATCTTGGTGCGCAGGGCAGCCAGTTGTTCGTCGCTAGCGTCTTCTGGGGCCTCTGCCTTCAGGCGCATATCGAGATTGCCGCCCAACTGAATGTCGGTCCCGCGACCGGCCATATTGGTGGCGATGGTGACCGCGCCGGGCACACCTGCCTGTGCCACAATCTCAGCCTCTGTCTCGTGATAGCGAGCGTTCAAAACATTGTGGGGGACGTTTTTCTTTGCCAGCAGGTCTGACAGATATTCTGATTTTTCGATTGTCGTGGTGCCGACCAAAATGGGTTGGCCGCGTTTTTGACAATCATCAATCACTTCAACAATGGCGTTGAACTTTTCTTCAGCGGTCCGGTAAACCTCGTCGTTATCATCCTGACGGGCAACGGGCACGTTGGTGGGGATTTCCATCACCTCAAGCCCATAAATGCTTTCAAACTCCTCAGCCTCTGTTGCGGCGGTGCCGGTCATCCCGGCCAGCTTGTCATACAGGCGGAAATAATTCTGGAACGTGATGGAGGCAAGGGTCTGGTTCTCAGGCTGGATTTCAACGCCTTCCTTGGCTTCCAATGCCTGATGCAGGCCATCGGAATAGCGACGCCCTTCCATCATACGGCCTGTGAACTCGTCAATAATAACGACCCGGTTGTCTTTCACCACATAATCGGCATCACGGGTGAACAATTTGTGTGCGCGCAATGCCTGATTGGCATGATGGACCAGCGTGACGTTTTCCACGTCATACAGGCCATCACCTTGCAGCAGATCAAGCTCCCGCAACAGGTCTTCCAGCTGCTCGTTCCCGTCTTCGGTCAGGGTAACGGTGCGCTGCTTTTCATCCAGATCATAGGACGTTTCGTCAAGGCGCGGGATCAGCGCGTCAACCGCGTGATAGAGGTCAGACTGGTCATCCAACGCGCCTGAGATGATCAGTGGGGTCCGCGCCTCGTCAATCAGGATGGAGTCGACCTCATCCACGATGGCGTAATGATGTTTACGCTGCACCATGGTTTCCAGGCTGTATTTCATGTTATCGCGCAGATAATCGAAGCCGAATTCGTTGTTGGTGCCATAGGTCACGTCGCAGGCATAGGCGTCGCGGCGTTCGTCATCGGTCATGCCGTGGGTGATCACCCCAACCGTCATGCCAAGGAAATTAAAGATTTGCCCCATCCACGCAGAGTCGCGGCTGGCCAGATAGTCATTGACCGTCACCACATGCACACCCTTGCCTGACAAGGCGTTCAGATAGGTGGGCAGGGTTGCAACCAGTGTTTTACCTTCACCGGTTTTCATTTCAGAGATGCGCCCTTCATGCAGGACGATGCCGCCGATCAGCTGCACATCAAACGGACGCATGCCAAGGGCACGCTTCGATGCCTCCCGCACGACGGCAAAGGCGGGCACCAACAAATCATCCAGTTTGGCACCATCCGCCAATTGGGCGCGGAATTCGTCTGTTTTGGCGCGCAAGGCATCATCCGACAGGGTGGCGATTTCATCTTCCATCGCGTTGATGGCGGCCACATTGGGTTGCAGGCGTTTCACCTTGCGGTCATTGGACGACCCGAAGATACGCCGCGCAATACTGCCGATCCCTGCCATGGGAATTCTCCAATACAGGCGCTGTTGCCGGTGGCGAAAAGCCGTTGGCGATTGGGAAGTGCGCCCCTGATAATTCTGATATGAGTGGTCACTCTATGATGCTGTGTGGTTGAGATAAGGCTCAGACCCCACAATGTCAATGTAGGCACTGCCGCAGGGGCGGTGTTGAGGCGGAATTTTGGCACAAATAAGGGGATTTCGGCGATTTGGGCTTGCCCCACGGGGGGCTGACCAGCAATATGCGCGCAATTCGCAATTCTTGCCGAAATCCGGACACACTCTCATGCTTTATCGGTGTGCTCCAAACCGCTGCCGCAATGTGGTGGTTATCCCATTTATTAAGGTGTTGATATGAAATTTGCCCCCCTTGCCTCAATGGTTTTGACCGCGACTGTGTTGGTCGCCGCCGGTGGTGCCGTTCTTGCCCCCTCATGGGCGGAGGAAAAGCCCGCCGCTGCACAGGATCAGGCAGATAGTGATCCCGTGATTGCCCGTGTTGGTGATCAGGAACTGCGGGCCAGTGAATTGGCTGCACAGGCCCAAATGGCCGGCAATAATCTGAATTTCATGCCTGAAGAGCAAAAGCAGGCCATGTTGCTGGATATGACCATCAGCATGCATCTGGGTGCTATTGCGGCGCGCCGTGACGGCCTTGACCAAACCGAAGACTACAAACATTCGCTGGCAGTTATTGAGCGGCAGATCCTGTATTCTTCATGGTTGATGAAGGTCAGCGAGGAAGTGGCCTCTGACGAGATTGTTGAAAAGGCCCTGAAGGACAACATGTTCGACATCGAGGTGCCGGTAGAGATCGAAGCACGTCACATTCTGCTGGAAACCGAGGATGAGGCTCGCGCCATTATCAAGCTGTTGAATGATGGTGGCGACTTCGCAACCTTGGCGGCTGAAAACTCAACCGGACCGACGGGTAAAACCGGCGGTGGGCTTGGCTTCTTCCGTCACGAACAAATGGTCAAGCCGTTTGCTGATGCCGCCTTTGACATGAAGGTCGGGACGCTGCGTCAAGACCCGGTCCAAACCCAGTTTGGTTGGCATGTGATTGAAGTGACCGATCGGCGCGAGCGTGCAGACGAAGCCAAGAACGAGATTGCCAACCGCCTGTTGGGTGAGGCGATTGAAAAACGCATGACAGCCCTGCGCGATGAAATCGGTATTGAGTTTGTGGGGCCTGATAGCACCACAGATGAGGCAAAAGCAGAAGAAAAGGCAGACTAAAATGGTCGGTGTTCTGGCTGTTTCCCCACTTGCCCCGGCAAGCTTCCCTGATCTGCCCATCATTGATGGTGTGCGGGTCGCCACCGGCCAGTGGAGCGGCGCTTATGGCGACCGCCCTGACCTGTTATTGGTCGCACTGGATGAGGGCACGACCCTTGCCGGGCGCTACACGCAATCGGTTATGCCATCCGCACCCGTGGACTGGTGCCGCCAGCATGATGGCGCGGGCGTGATCCGAGGCCTTGTGGTCAATGCGGGCAATGCCAATGCGTTCACGGGCAAGGTCGGGGCGGCAACGGTTGCCGATACCGCCAAGGCCGCGGGTGACCTGTTGGGTGTGCCGGCCCAGACGATTATGATTGCCTCCACCGGTGTGATTGGGGAGCCGATCGACACACCGAAACTGACCAACCAACTACCGGCGCTGGCAGATGCCTTGGCGATCGGGTGCATGGACAAGGCAGCGGAGGCTATTCGCACCACCGATACCTTTGCCAAGGGCGCAACCGCATCAGCCACCATCAATGGCAAGACGGTTCAGATTGCCGGGATCGTCAAAGGGTCCGGCATGATCGAACCTGCCTTGGGCACTATGTTGGGCTTTATCTTTACTGATGCAGCTTTGCCGGCCCCGGTGCTGGATGCCCTGATGGGGCCGCTGACGGATCAAAGTTTTAACGCCATCACGGTGGATTCCGATACCTCGACATCTGACACAGTATTGTTGTGTGCTACGGGCAGGGCGGGAAACGACCAGCCGCAAGATGCCAATGACCCGACACTTGATGAGTTTAAGGCAGCACTACTGGCGGTCATGCAGGATTTGGCCATTCAGGTGGTCAAGGATGGCGAAGGCGCAACCAAACTGATGACCATCACGGTTACCGGGGCGGATGACGATGCCGCCGCCCGTCGTGCGGCCAAGGCCATTGCCAATTCCCCCCTTGTGAAAACCGCTGTTGCTGGCGAAGACCCCAATTGGGGCCGTGTGATCATGGCCATCGGCAAATCAGGCGAGAAAGCTGATCGTGACCGGGTGTCTATCGACATTGGCGGTTTTGCGGTGGCGCGTGATGGCTTGCGCGTGCCTGATTATGACGAAACGCCCATTGCTGCCCACATGAAGGGCGAACAGATTGCCATCGCCATTGATTTGGGCGTGGGGTCGGGTGCTGCGACCGTGTGGAGCTGTGATCTGACCCATGGCTATATCTCCATCAATGCCGATTACCGGAGTTAGCATCGCGTGACCAAGATTGTTCTGGTGGCGGCATGCGCCCTGATTGATCGTGACAGCCGGGTGCTGATCGCCCAACGGCCTGCGGGGAAAAGCATGGCGGGCCTGTGGGAATTTCCCGGCGGTAAGGTTGAGGAAGGCGAAACCCCTGAGGCCTGCCTGATCCGCGAATTGCAGGAAGAACTTGGCATCGATACATGGGAAAGCTGTTTGGCGCCCATCGGCTTTGCCTCACACGCCTATGATGATTTCCATCTTCTGATGCCGTTATTTGTGTGCCGCAAATGGAATGGCACGCCCATGTCGAATGAGGGGCAGGCCATTAAGTGGGTCGCCGCCACTCGTCTTAGCGATTATGACATGCCGCCTGCGGATATTCCGTTGGTCGCGCAATTGCGTGATCTTTTATAGGCGCGGAATTCTTTATCGCCTTGGGCTGACATTCGCTTTTGTAGGCGCGGAATTTTTTGCCGCTTTACGCTGAAATTCGCTTTTATAAGCGCGGAATTCTTTATCGCCTCGCTCTGATATTTGGGCTGAAATTCGCTTTTGTAGACGCCGAATGTTTAGAGTTTTTCTTCCGTCGTGTTCAATGCATCGGCCAGCCGCATTGTCGCGCTGCCGGGGCGCAGTGGCTTTGGCTGGCTTTCATGGGGTGCCCACCCGGTCATGGTGATCAGGTCTACTGTGGCGCGAACGCGCCCATCTTCATTGCTGAAATTTTCTTGATAATGCTGCATGGCGGCCATCAACACATCGCGGCGCAGCGCGCCCTTATGCGTTTCCATCAGGGCATTGGCCCCGCCCATCTGGCGCAGCTCATGCAGTAATTTGAACGGTGTTTCATAGGTGATCGTGATTCGGTCCATATCTGTTACCGGCAGGGCAAAGCCCGCCCGTTGCAACAGACTGCCCGCCGTTCGCACATCCATAAAGGGGGACACGCGCGGGGCCACGCCGCTGCCCATGGCGCTTTCGGCGGCAAGCAGGCTTTGCCTTAGCTCAGTCAGTGTATCGCCGCCGATGAGATTGGCGACGAAAAAGCCATCAGGCTTTAGCGCGCGATTAATCTGAATTAATGTGCCGGGCAGATCATTGACCCAATGCAGCGACAGACTGGACGCGATCAGGTCGAAATGCTGCTCCTTTAGGGGCAACCATTCCTCGTCAGCGCAAATCGACAGGCTCCCCGCCGCCTTGGCCTGCGCCTCCGACATATCAAGGCAAACCGCATGTTCAATCCCCGCGCGCCCGGTCAAGGCGTGGTGTAAGTGGCCACGACCATTACCAATCAGGGCGGCAAGCGGGAAGGTGTGGGTGACGTCATCCAGCCGTTCGCCCAATCGTTCAGCCGCCTCCACACGCAGGAAATCAACATCCAGCGGGCGGCGTGCGGCGCGGTCCCGGCGCGTGCGCACCAGCATACGATTGAATATCAGCGGTTGTTCAGACATGATCTGCTTATGACATTGATCGGGGCACAGGTAAAAGGGGCAATTCAGCGGGCGGCGGATTTTTTAGTCCCGCCGACCTGCCCGCTTTGTCAGGATATTGTGGCCCGCCCCGGTGGTTTGTGCGCTGCCTGTTGGGCTGAGCTGCCCGTATTGAGCGGGCGATCCTGTGTGTCGTGCGGGTTGCCGCCGTTGTCAGGTGGTGATGGTGGCGATAAAATGCCGTGCGATTGCCAACATCTACCCCAGCTTTATGACCAGCGCCGCGCGGTCATGCGGTATGAAGGAGCGGCCCGAACGCTTATCCTGCGCTTCAAACATGCTGACCGCACCGATTGCGCGCCGGATTTGGCGCGTCTGATGATGACCGGGTTGCGCGGGCTGGAGCGGGAGTGTGACCTGATCGTGCCCGTTCCCATTCATTGGCGGCGCTATTTGGGGCGGCGTTACAATCAGTCCGCCCTGTTGGCTGATCATTTGGGCGCACAGGCCGGGGTGGCTGTGGGGCAGGGGTTGGTGCGTACCCGGCCTACACCACCACAGTCGGGCGGGCGGGGTAAACGGACCAAGAATGTGCGGGATGCCTTTGCGCTTGATATGGATGTGACGGGTAAGCGTGTCTTGCTGGTGGATGATGTGATGACCACCGGGGCCACCTTGGGGGCCTGTGCGGCCCTGTTGAAGGATGCGGGCGCAGCTGCGGTGCATTATGCCGTGTTGGCAGCGGTGCCGCCAGCCCGCAAGGGTGCTGGCAAACAGCGGGCCAATTTGCGCCCTTGAGCGCGCGGCGATGCTTCCTATATAAGGGGCTAAATCATTCATAAAGGATGCCGCACATGGCTGCTGTCACCATTTATACCACATCGATCTGCCCCTATTGCTATCGGGCCAAATCATTGCTGTCCGATAAGGGCGTTGCCTTTGACGAGGTTGATGTGGGCATGAACCTTGCCAAACGGCAGGAGATGGAGGCGCGCGCCAATGGCGGCTATACGGTGCCGCAAATCTTCGTCGGAGACACCCATGTGGGCGGCTGTGATGATCTTTTTGCGTTGGAACGGTCAGGCAAGCTTGATCCCCTGTTGCAGCAGGCAAGTTGATCATGACCTTCCGTGCCGGATTGGTGCAACTGACGGCGGGGACCGCAGTGACGGAGAATATCCGCACAGCATCCACCCTTATTCGTGAAGCCGCTGGCGCAGGCGCTGACTTTATCTCGACCCCCGAAGTGACCAGCCTGATGCAGCGCAATTCAGCACAGGCATTGGCCGTCACGCGCGCAGATTCCGATGATCTGGCCTTACGGTCCTTGCGGACATTGGCCGATGAATTGGGAGTGTGGTTGCATATCGGCTCCCTCCCCATTCGGTTGACGGAACAGACGATTGCCAATCGCAGCTTTTTGCTGGACCCCAAGGGGCGCATCGCTGCCAGCTATGACAAGATCCACATGTTTGATGTGACCCTGCCCGGTGGGGAAAGCATTCGCGAATCCAAGGTGTTTCGGCCCGGTGCGCGCGCGGTGACCGCGCCGCTGCCGTGGGGCAAGCTGGGGTTGAGTATTTGTTATGATCTGCGATTTCCGCATCTTTATCGCAGCTTGGCAAAAGCCGGGGCCGACATTTTGACCGTACCGGCTGCCTTTACCCGCGTGACGGGGCAGGCCCATTGGCATGTATTGTTGCGTGCCCGTGCGATCGAAACCGGCAGTTTTGTTCTGGCAGCCGGACAGTGCGGCGACCATGAAGATGGCCGCAAAACTTTTGGCCACAGTTTGATCGTCAATCCGTGGGGTGAAGTGCTGGCCGATGGCGGCACAGAACCGGGTATCGTCACCGCAGATATTGATGTGTCTGAGGTTGCAACGGCGCGGGCACAAATTCCCGCGCTGGCGCATGATCGTCCCTTTACCTTGTCAGACGTGCCATCGCTGGAAAGCGAGTAGGGGGGCGGGATGACGACCTATGCGCTTGTTTGCGATAAAGAGCATGAGTTTGAAGGCTGGTTCCGTTCCTCGTCCGATTATGATGATCAGCTGGCAAAGAAGCTTTTATCCTGTCCCTATTGCGGGTCCACAAAAATCACCAAGGGGATCATGGCCCCCAATGTGGCAACCGGGCGGCGCAAGGATGCGGCGCGGGATGAGAAGCTGCAAAAAACCGTGATCAAGGCACTGAAAGAGGTGCGCCAGCATGTTGAACAGAACAGCGACTATGTGGGCGAAAAATTCGCCTATGAGGCGCGCGCGATGCATTATGGCGATGTTGAGGAACGCAGTATTTATGGCGAGGCCACAAAGGATGATGTGGAGGAGCTGAAGGAGGAGGGGATCGACGTTGCCTCAATCCCTTGGGTCGATATTGAGGAACATTAGGCAGTCATAACACAGCAAGAGCGCAGGCAAAGAAAAAGGCGGGGCCACTGGGGCGCCCGCCTTTTGCCTGAATGCTTTAAAGAGGGGGGCTATTCAGCCGCTTCCTCTGGCGCTTTGTTGCTTTCTGCTGCCGAAGTGTCTTCGGCAGGCTTTGCCTCTGCCTTGTCGGCAGGTTTGCCCTCAGACTTACCGTCAGAAGGGGCATCAGACTTTGCTTCGGCTTTTGGCTTGCGCGGGCGACGTGTCCGTTTTTTCGGCGAGTCTTCTGCGGCAGCTGCCTTGTCGCCTTTGTCGCCCTTATCTGCCTGACCGTCAGACGATTTGTCATCAGCCTTTTGGGCGGGGGCATTGGCATTTGTCTGATTCTGGCCTTGATCACCATCATCATTATTGCCGTTATTGTCGCCACCGTCATTCTGCTCATTCGACTGGGGCTTTTGCTCAGTCGTTTGGGCATACGCATTGATGATGCGCTGATAATGTTCTGCATGTTGCAGATAGTTTTCAGCAATCACCCGGTCGCCACTGGACTGGGCATCACGCGCCAATGTCAGATATTTTTCAACAATGGTCGAGGGGTTGCCACGGATTTTGACGTCCGGTCCATTCGACTCATACGATTTGTTGAGTGGGTTTTGTGGGCGACGACCGCGTCCGCGGCGACGTCCATTGTTATTGTTATTGTTGTTGTTTTGGCCATGCCTCATGCGTTCATCCGCTGCTGCATTGTGTCAATCGAGCAAGGCCTGACTTGGCGGTCCTTGCGGTTGCGTGCCATGAAAATCGTCATGGCGAAATTCGTCACCGTATTGTCAAAGGGAACAGCCATGCCCGTAACGGACTGGCCCCGACTGATTAGCCTTAGGCAGGCATAGACACTGCTATGATCTGCTATTCCCTGATCCTTGACGGTTCGTGTTCTGACTGACCGGCCCCTATTCGGGCGACTTCAGTGTCTGTCAGGAGTTACATTGATCGGGGCTGATTTGTTGCCACGCACCCGTTCAGTTCCAATAGCCTAGCGTGTCCCGGTGCTGGTTCCAAGTGCTTTTTTTGCCCCTTTTGCCGCATTAGCGCCGCCCGGTGACAACCCGCCCAATCCCAGCCAAATCCTTGTCTATTTGGGTGTTTTTCAGATCGTGATCGATCATCAACTGACGCAAGGACGGGGCCTGATCAAAACCGCATTCAAAGCCGATCAAACTGTCCGTTTTGGCCCATTGATCAAGCCGGGCCAAAATCACCTTATAGGCAGCCAAACCATCAGCGCCGGGGGTCAGCGCAAGATGCGGTTCATGCCCGCGCACTTCTGGCGCAAGGCCCGCAATGTCACGTTCTGGAATATAGGGCGGGTTTGAAACAATAATGTCAAACCCGGACTGGCCATTCGTGTCCCAGTCACCCTGATGGGTCGCAAATCGGTCCGCCAGATCATTTTGTTCGGCATTTTGCGCCGCGATCTGAAGCGCCGCCGTCGATACATCAACCCCCAACGCTGTGGCGTTGGGCAGTTCGGCCAACAGGGCAAGGGCAATGGCGCCCGACCCGGTTCCCAGGTCAAGCAGGCGCAGCGGGGCCTTACGATCAGAAAGGCGGGCCAAGACAGCCTCAACCAAGCATTCAGTGTCGGGGCGGGGGTCCAAAACGTCTGGCGTGACGGTCAGGTCAAGCGTCCAAAATCCGCGTGTGCCGGTGATATGCGCCAATGGTTCGCGCGCGACGCGGCGTGCCAACAAGGGCGATAAAGTTGCCAGATCGTCAGCGGTCAATATGGTTTCAGGGTGCAGCTTGGCATCAGAATGTGTGACGCCCATGCCATGACACAGCAGCATCAGGGCATCATAGGCGGGGCTGTCAACGCCCGCCTGTGCCAGCTGCATGGTGGCAAGGCGCAGCCAGCTGTCACGCGTGTCAGTCATTACTGCCATCATCAAGCGCGGCCAGTTGGCGGGCCTGATTTTCTGCGACCAGCGCGTCAACCATTTCATCAACCGCCTCGCCCTCAAGCACTTGGGCAAGCTTATAGAGTGTTAGATTGATGCGGTGATCGGTGATGCGCCCTTGCGGGAAATTATAGGTGCGGATGCGTTCAGACCGGTCGCCGCTACCTACCTGTGCCTTACGGTCAGCGGACCGTTCTGCGGCCAGCTTTTCACGCTCAGCCTCGTAAATGCGAGCGCGCAAGATTTTCAGCGCCTTGGCCTTGTTCTTATGTTGGGAGCTTTCATCCTGTTGGGCGACCACCACCCCGGTGGGGATATGGGTGATACGCACGGCGGAATCGGTTGTGTTCACATGCTGCCCGCCTGAGCCTGAGGCCCGATAAGTATCAATGCGCAAATCAGAATCGTTGATTTCAATATCAACCGCTTCGACTTCCGGCAACACGGCAACCGTTGCAGCGGATGTATGGATGCGGCCGCCTGATTCTGTGGCGGGCACGCGCTGCACCCGATGGACGCCGGATTCAAATTTCAGGCGGGCATAAACGCCGGGGCCTGTAATGTTGGCCACAACTTCCTTGTAACCACCAACTTCTGCCGCACTGGCAGACATGATGGACACTTTCCAGCCCTGATTGGCGGCATAGCGTTCATACATGCGTAACAAATCGCCTGCGAACAGGGCTGCCTCGTCCCCGCCGGTCCCGGCGCGAATTTCAAGAATGGCGCTTTTTTCATCGGCAGCATCTTTGGGCAGCAGCATCAGGCGCAGCTTATGTTCCAGCTCAGGCAGCCTTTCATCAATGGCCGGTTTTTCTTCGGCGGCCATTGCGGCCATGTCTGCATCATCGCCGTCAATCAGCTCTGTCAGGTCGGCAAGTTCCGCCCGCGCGTCCAGCAATTCCTGCGCCGCTTCGACGACAGGACGCAAATCGGCATGTTCCTTGGCCAACACGGCAAGCCGATCGGCGGCCAAACTGCCTGAGCCAAGCTCATCCTCAAGCCCCTGAAAGCGATCAATGATGGCGGTTAATTGTGCTGTATCCATAATTCAAAAAGCCCCGCACCCTGATAGTCAGGGCCGGGGACATGTCCTGTTGCAATTGCGTGGCTAAGAGGCAGCAGCTTCCGCTGTAGCGAGTTCAAGTTCGATTGCGGCGGCTTTTTCTTCAACCAGATGCACCACATGGTCAAGCATATCGTCTGTCTGTGTGTTGTGATCGGGCAGGCCGGACAGATACACCTTGTGATTACCCTTGCCGCCACCGGTCAGGCCAATATCGGTTTCGCGTGCCTCGCCCGGGCCGTTCACCACACAGCCGATGATCGACAATGTCATGGGGGTTGAAATATGGGCCAGCCGTTCTTCAAGGGCGCGGACCGTATCAATCACGGGGAAGGCCTGCCGGGCACAGGACGGGCATGAGATAATGTTCACGCCGCGACTGCGCAGGTTGAGAGATTTCAGAATATCAAAACCGACATGCACTTCTTCAACCGGATCGTCAGACAGGGACACACGTAATGTGTCGCCAATGCCGTTCCACAAAAGATTACCCAACCCGATGGCGCTTTTGACGGTGCCGATGCGCCGTCCGCCTGCCTCTGTCACGCCGATATGCAAGGGGTAATCGCATGCCTCAGCCAGGCCCTGATAGGCGGCAACGGACAAAAACGCGTCTGACGCTTTGACAGAAATTTTGAATTCGCGGAAATCGTGGTCTTCCAGAATACGCGCATGATCAAGCGCACTTTCCACCATCGCGTCGGGGCACGGTTCGCCGTATTTTTCCAGCAGGTGCTTTTCCAATGACCCGGCATTCACGCCGATGCGCATGGAACAGCCATGATCCTTGGCGGCCTGCACCACATCGCGGACGCGCTGGGCATTGCCGATATTGCCCGGATTGATACGCAGGCAGGCGGCGCCAGCCTCTGCCGCCTCAATCGCGCGCTTGTAATGGAAATGGATGTCGGCGACGACCGGGATGGTGGACGCCTTGACGATATCTTTCAGCGCGGCGGTGGATTCCTTGTCCGGGCAGGACACGCGAACGATATCGCACCCGGCCTCCTCAACGCCGCGAATCTGATTGATTGTGGCATTGGCATCGGATGTCAGCGTGTTGGTCATGGTCTGCACGGCAATCGGGGCATCGCCCCCGACAGGGACGTCACCAACCATGATTTGGCGGCTTTTCCGCCGATAAATGTCACGATAGGGTCTGACGCTCATCTCACATATCCTTCAATGTGACGTCTGTCTAACACGGTTCAGGGGGGATTGCGCGCGATAAACCGCCTCAATCCTCGCAAAAATACGCGGCTAGAAATTCTGCTTTTGTGCGCTGTTCAGCAGGGCGGTGCGATCCAAAACAAGCGACCGCATGCTGTTATCGGCTGCATTGGCCATGATTTTCACATCATCGGGCAGCGGTGCCCCATTCATGGTGATGGACAGACCTTCAAAATTGCCCGTCGTCAGGGTCACCCGATCACGCTGTTCGATATGAATTTGCTGGCCGGTGCGTAAAATCTGATTGGCGATTTCAATGCCGTCCGCATCCTTGATCCGCACCCAGCTGACATCAAGTGCCGTAATGGTGAAGCCAAAATCGTCATCAATGATTTGCGAGGCTGCAGGGGCAGTAGTGGCAGCGGCGGTGGTTGTCGTTGTGGTGGGGGCCGTCGAACCGATTGCGTCAGCTTTTTGTTGTGGCTGGGCATCGATCGTCACAGATGGCGGCAAGATGGCATCTGCTGCGGCGCTGCGGGCACGGGTTGCGGTTTGGGCAACTGGCAACACGCCCTTGTCATCGGCGGCATCATAGGCCAATGGGGTCAAGGTGCGATGGTCGTCATTGCTGCCCAATATTGTCCAGCCAGCGCCAACCGCCCCGGCGATCAACAAGGCCAGCGCAATAAAAATCACGGACATCATGATCATGCGGGCAGAACTGTCATTATCCATCGTCAGGTCACGGCTGGTCAGGAAATCCTGTCCGGTTGCGGCGCCCTTCAAGATGCCGCCCATCTGCGCCTTATAGGTGCTGACGGTTTGTTCGGCATCAAGGTTGACCAGGCGCGCATAGGAGCGGACGAAGCCGGCTGCAAACGCCAAAGGCGGCAACGAATCTGGGCGGTCTTCTTCAAGCGCCGTAATCTGGCAAAGCTGGATATTCAGGTGTTGGGCCACTTCCTCGCGGGACAGGCCCTTGGTATTACGCGCACGACGTAACACCGCGCCGACACTGGCAATTGCCGTGCCGTCGCTGGCTGCTGTTCGGTCAGTCGCAGTCATAGCGTCCTGAAACCCGAGTGCCGTCAAAACAATCCCCTTTTGGGCATAGCGTGGTGAGTGGTCTGTAACCAAACCCTGTTCCGGTGTGCGGTATTTATGGCAAGGAAGGGCCAAGCAGGCATTCCCACACGGGTGAACCACCGTGCATATCCATAATCACCACGCAGAAAGTAAATCAGAAATGTGACGAGTCTGCAACGGTAGAGCAGAAAACTTCGCCTAAATCTGAACCAGTATAGAGCGTTTTTTTGGCGCAGGTGATGGCGGCCGCTAAATCAGGATGCCGTGATCACGTGCATAGGTTTCAAGATTGCCGCGCACTGAATGGTCAGGCATTTCAAACAACGTGATGATAAACTGCTCCAGCGCGGCCAGATCAAGCGTCTTGACCATCTGCTTCACCGGCCCGATTGAGGCGGGAGGCATCGAAATTGACCGGAACCCAAGCCCGATAAGGGCCAATGCTTCCAAGGGTTTGCCCGCCATTTCACCACAAAGCGAGATGGGGACATTCATCGTATTACAAGCATTTACGAGAAAATTCAGAAAACTTAAAACTGATGGCGACAGCAGGTCGTACCGGTTCGCCAGTTTCGGGTTACCCCGGTCAGAGGCAAAGAAAAATTGCATCAGATCGTTGGAGCCGACGGAGACAAAATCCGTTAACGGCAACAATGTGCCCAACTGCCATGCCAATGATGGCACTTCCAACATGGTGCCGACTTTCAACTCGGACGGGCGTGGCTTGCCCAATTTGTCGAGCCGTTCGAGCTCCCGATCCACAACACGCCGGGCGGCCTGAAATTCAGACACATCGGCGACCATCGGGAACATAAATGACATCGGCCCGCCATTGGCAGCTTCAAGCAGCGCGCGGACCTGATAGCGCAACAATGCAGGCCGGTCGAGCGCGACGCGAATAGCGCGCCACCCCAATGCGGGATTTTCTTCGCGCGTATTGTCAAGATAGGGCAGCACCTTGTCGCCGCCCACATCAATGGTGCGGAAGATCACGGGCTTATCCTGTGACGCTTCGATCACTTGTTTATAGAGTGCGATTTGGGTGCTGGTGCGCGGCAGTTGCGAGCTGACCATGAATTGCAGTTCCGTTCGGAACAAGCCAATGCCATCAGCGCCAATACGCTTGAATGTTTCAAGGTCGCTGACCAAACCGGCATTCATATTCAGATTGATGCGCGTGCCATCCTTGGTCACCGCAGGTTCGTCACGGGCCGCATCATACACCGCCTGTCTGGCGGCGCGGGCCTTGACACCTTCGCGATATTGGTCGGCCACATCAGATTGCGGGCGGACAAACAACACATTGGTGTCAGCATCGACGATAACAAGATCGCCATCTTCGACTGAGTTGATCGCCTCTGTCGCGCGACCGACCAGCGGCACATCAAGCGCGCGGGCAACAATCGCCACATGGGAAGTGGGGGAGCCTTCGGCCAGCACGATGCCGCGCAGTTTGCTGCGGTCGTAATCCAACAGTTCCGCCGGGCCCATGGACCGGGCGAACAATATTGTGTCGTCCTGCAGGTCTGCGGTTTTACCACCAATGTCTGAGGCAAGCCCCATCAAATGGCGCATCAAGCGGTTTGATAGATCATCAAGGTCATGGAGCCGTTCGCGCAGATAGGCGTCAGTTTGATGTTGCAGGCGGGCGCGTGATTCTGCCTGCACTTGTTGTACTGCCGCTTCGGCTGACAGGCCGCCATCAATCGCCTGCATGATGCGGCGCGTCCAGCCATTGTCATTGGCAAACATGCGATAGGCTTCCAACACATCGCGATGTTCCCCGGCCAGGGACACGTCGGCACTGTCCAACATCCGGTCAATGGATTGGCGTAGATCGCCCATGGCGTTGGTCAGCCGTTCGCGTTCCACTTGCGCGTCATCACCCACCAGCGTTTCAACAACAATGCGCGGGTCATGCAGTTTGGCATGGCCAACAGCAATGCCATCAGCCAGCCCGATCACGTCATAGCGTTGGGCGACGTCACGTTTCAGGTCACTGTCGTGAACGCCGCGCAGGCGCACCAATTGGCCCGACCCGACAATGCCGGACAAAACGGTCGCGATGGTCTGCAATGCCACAATTTCATCATCGGAATAGTGGCGCGGGGTTCGGCTTTGCACCGCCAGAACGCCGGCAACTTTGCCGTTGCGGACTATGGGCACACCCAAAAAGCTGTGGAAGGCTTCTTCGCCTGTTTCAGGGCGATAGGCAAATTGCGGATGATTTTGCGCCTCTGCCAAGTTCAGCGGGCGGGCGGTAGCGGCGATGACACCGATCAAACCTTGGCCCAGTTTCAGGCGGGTTTGGTGGATGGCGTCTTGATTCAACCCTTCGGTTGCAAACAATTCCAGCAGGTTGTCCGGCTGCATCAAATAAATAGAGCAAACCTCCGCCCCCATATTGGCGGCGATCAGGCGTACAATATTGCCCAGCGCCTCGGCAGGGTCGCCGGTTTCTGCCATGACGCCATTAAGTTCGCGTAGCAGGCCGTGCGATGTGCCAGCCCGTGCTGGCCCTGTGGCAGGCTTGTCGTCAACCGATCCGGTCATACTCGTCACACAGTTCCGTAGCGGGGTGAAGGCAGACCCCTGATGGGTGCCGATAAAGGCATCATTGCTACCGCGCGTGAAGGGTTACGCTGCATCCAGCCCATAGGCTGTATGCAAGGCGCGCACGGCAAGTTCTGTATACTCTTCTTCGATCAGAACGGAAACCTTGATCTCGGACGTGGAAATCACTTCAATATTGATCCCCTTGTCAGACAAGGCGCGGAACATGGTCAGCGCGACCCCGGCATGGGACCGCATCCCGACACCGATCACCGAAATTTTTGAAACGGTGGCAGAGGTGTCGAGCGACGCATATTCAATTTCAGAATTGGCGCTTTCGATAACCTGAACGGCGCGGGCCAGATCACCGCGCGGCACAGTGAAGGTCATGTCGGTGCTTTTGCCGTCTTCAGAGACGTTCTGCACGATCATATCCACATTCACTGCCGCATCGGCCAGCGGACCAAACACCTTGGCAGCAATACCGGGACGGTCAGCAACCTTCACCAAGGTGACTTTTGCTTCATCACGGCTATAGGCGATTCCAGAGACGATTTCCTGTTCCATGATTTCATCCTCGCTACAGACAAGCGTGCCGGGTTTATCTTCAAAGCTGGATAGGACCTGCAGGCGCACATTGTGGGCCATCGCAAGCTCAACCGAGCGCGTTTGCAGAACCTTGGCCCCTTGCGAGGCCATTTCCAGCATTTCTTCGTAAGTGATCTTATCGAGTTTCCGGGCAACCGGTACGATTCGGGGGTCGGTGGTGTAAACGCCATCAACATCAGTATAAATATCGCACCGATCAGCGCGCAGGGCCGCTGCCACAGCGACAGCAGACGTGTCCGATCCGCCGCGTCCCAATGTGGTAACGCGGTCATCGGGCCCGATGCCTTGGAACCCTGCGATCACCAGCGCCTGATGGCCTTCTGAGAATTTTTGGTCAAGCAGGCTGGCATCAATTTCCTTGATGCGGGCCGCAGAATGAACGTCAGAGGTGCGAACCGGGATTTGCCAACCCAGAAAACTGCGGGCCTGCACACCGATATCCTGCAAGGCCATAGACAGCAAACCGCAAGACACTTGTTCACCTGCGGCGTCAACAACGTCATATTCGCGGGCGTCATGCATGGGGGCAATATCCTGCGCCAAACCGACAAGACGGTTTGTCTCGCCCGACATGGCAGAGACGACCACGGCAACCTCGTTGCCCTGATCCACTTCGGCCTTGACCCGCTGGGCGACATTCTTGATCCGCTCAACCGATCCTACGGACGTGCCGCCGAATTTCATGACGATGCGCGCCATTGTCCCTTTTGCTCCTACAATTCCAGCCTATATGATAGGCATAACAGTCGCGGCGCTTATAAAGGCTTGTTTTGATTAGGGCAAGTCGGCGCGCCGCGTCCCATTGTACATTTTACGGGCACAGGAACCATCATATGGCCGCGCACCAGCAAAGCTCCATCGATCCGGCAGACGTTGCCCGCTTTTCCGCCATTGCTGCTGAATGGTGGGATGCTGGGGGGAAATTCGCCCCCTTGCATAAGTTCAACCCGGTACGGTTGGGCTGGATCAGGGATCAGCTATGCAGCCATTTCGGGCTGGATCACAGCGCCCAGACCCCGTTTGCCCGATCAGACGCAAACGCCCTGCGGGTGCTGGATATAGGTTGTGGTGGTGGCTTGTTGTCTGAACCGATGGCCCGCATGGGTGCAGCTGTTACCGGTGCCGACGCGTCAGAGCAGAATATCAACACTGCGGCGGTGCATGCAGCTGAACAGGGGCTCGCCATCGATTATCGCGCCAGCACAGCGGAAGAGCTGTATGCTGCGGGGGAGCGGTTCGACATTATCCTGAATATGGAAGTGGTTGAGCATGTGGCCCATCCCCGCCCGTTCCTGCGTGATTGCGCCAGGATGTTAAAGCCCGGCGGGATAATGCTGGTCGCAACCTTGAACCGGACACCGAAAAGTCTGATGCTGGCAAAGTTCGGTGCTGAATATGTGCTGCGCTGGTTGCCCCGGGGGACCCATGATTGGGGCAAGTTCATCACCCCGGCAGAATTGCAATCATATCTGGAATTTTCCGGCCTTGAAGTGGTTGATCAAACCGGGGTCAGCTATGCTCCGTTTGCGGACCAGTTTTCGCTGAACCGGCGGGATATGGGCGTTAACTATATGATGACAGCGGTCAACCCAGACCCGGCATAGGTGACTGACGTGACGCATAAATCTGCGTCCGGTTCCCCTTGATAAATCCCTAATGTATTCCCACATCAATAGGGACGGTTGCTGCCTGTGCGGGACCGTTTTTGACATAGATCATAGTAGGCAATGCGTGACCTGTTATGATTGTAAGATAGACATCCACCAGACGTTTAAGGGGTGATGCCGCAATGGCGGGTCACTGAAAAAACGGGCTAAAAGTGAGGTTGCGATGAATACAGAACGCTATACTGAGCGGGTGAAGACCGCTTTGCAGGCTGCCCAGACCTATGCGCTGCGGCACGGCCACCAACAATTTGTTCCCGCCCATATCCTAAAGGGGCTGCTTGATGATGAAGAGCAGCTGACCCAAAAGCTGATTCACCGCACGGATGGTGACGTGGCGGGGCTTGAGCAGGGGCTGAATACCCTCCTAGCAAAATTGCCGTCGGTCGAAGGGGCCGGTGCCGGTGGATTGCAGATGACGCAAGCCACGGCCAAGCTGTTTGAGGCGGCTGAAAAACTGGCTGAAAAGGCCGGTGACGCCTTTGTGACGACAGAACGGCTGTTGACCGCGCTGGTGATCAATGGTGACGACGATCTGAAAAGCCTGTTTGCAGCCAATAATGTGACCGCAGAGGGGTTGAACAAGATTGTGAATGAAATGCGCAAGGGGCGCACCGCTGACAGTGCGTCTGCCGAAGACCAATTCGATGCCCTGAATAAATATGCGCAGGACCTGACCGAAGCTGCCCGGCATGGCAAACTTGACCCCGTGATCGGGCGTGATGAAGAAATCCGCCGCGCCATTCAGGTTCTGTCCCGGCGGTCCAAGAATAATCCCGTCCTGATCGGTGAGCCGGGGGTTGGTAAAACCGCCATCATCGAAGGGTTGGCGCAACGTGTCGTCAATGGCGATGTGCCGGACAGCCTGCGTAACCGTCGTGTCATGTCGCTCGACATGGGGTCATTACTGGCTGGCGCGAAATATCGCGGTGAGTTTGAAGAACGGTTGAAAGCGGTCCTGAACGAAATCACCCATGCCGAAGGCGAAATCATCCTGTTTATTGATGAGATGCACACCCTTGTCGGTGCCGGCAAGGCAGACGGGGCGATGGATGCGTCCAACCTGTTGAAGCCTGCCTTGGCGCGCGGGGAGCTGCATTGTATCGGCGCTACCACGCTTGATGAATATCGCAAACATGTTGAAAAGGACGCGGCGCTGGCGCGGCGGTTCCAACCTGTTTTTGTGAATGAGCCGGACGTGCCCGACACGATTTCAATCCTGCGTGGCTTGAAGGAACGCTATGAGCTGCATCACGGCGTAACAATCTCAGACAGCGCCGTTGTGGCGGCTGCAACATTGTCGAACCGCTATATTACCGACCGTTTCTTGCCCGATAAGGCCATCGACTTGATGGACGAGGCAGGATCGCGCCTGAAAATGGCCGTTGAATCCAAGCCCGAAGACTTGGACGAGCTTGATCGACGGATCGTTCAGTTGAAGATTGAGCGTGAGGCCCTGCGTAAGGAAAAGGATCAGGCGTCGAAAGACCGCCTTACCGCGCTGGAGGATGAGTTGGCCAAGCTTGAGGGCGAAGCATCTGAGCTTGATGCCCAATGGCAGGCTGATCGGTCCAAACGGAACGAGGCGCAAACCGTGAAGGAGGCGCTGGATGATGCGCGCATCGAATTGGATGCAGCGCGCCGTGCCAGCGACTTTGAACGGGCCGGGGCCTTGCAGCATGGTGAGATCCCTGCGCTTGAGCAGCGGCTTGAGGCGCTGGAGGCTGAACAGGCCAGTGCCATGGTCGGCGAAGTCGTTACGGATGAGCATATTGCGGCGGTCGTGTCCCGTTGGACCGGCGTGCCTGTCGATAAGATGCTGGAGGGGGAGCGGGACAAACTGCTCGCCATGGAAGAGCATATCAAGGCGCGCGTTGTTGGGCAGGATGATGCGGTGACAGCCGTATCGAATGCGGTGCGCCGTGCCCGTGCCGGGTTGCAGGATCCGTCACGGCCCATTGGCTCCTTCCTGTTTCTTGGCCCGACTGGCGTTGGCAAGACTGAGCTGACAAAGGCGTTGGCGGAATTTTTGTTTGATGATGACAAGGCGCTGATCCGCATCGACATGTCCGAATATATGGAAAAACATGCGGTGTCCCGTCTGGTGGGCGCTCCGCCCGGTTATGTCGGCTATGAAGAAGGCGGCGTATTGACAGAAGCTGTCAGGCGCAGACCCTATCAGGTTGTGTTGTTTGACGAGGTTGAGAAGGCCCACCCAGATGTCTTCAATGTGCTATTGCAGGTGCTTGATGACGGGCGCTTGACCGACAGTCAGGGCCATGTGGTTGACTTCACGAATACATTGATTGTGTTGACCTCAAACCTTGGGGCGCAGGTCATGGCGGCCGGTGCGTCAGAAGATGTCGGTGATGTGAACAATGCCGTGATGGATATTGTGCGCGGTCATTTCAAGCCGGAATTCCTGAACCGGTTGGATGAAATCCTGACTTTCAATCGCCTCAACCGCGATCACATGGACGCCATCGTGACCATTCAGTTGCAGGGTATTGTGGACCTGTTGGCAGATCGGCAAATCACGCTTGCGCTTGATGACGCTGCCCGGACATGGTTGGCGGATGAAGGCTTTGACGCTGTGTATGGCGCGCGGCCCCTGCGCCGGGTGATTGAACGGCAGGTCAAGAACGCCCTTGCTGAGTTGATCTTGCAAGGCGCGGTCGGGGATGGTGACACCGTGGTGGGCACTGTGGGTGCTGACGGTCTGACCTTTACCATTGCAGGGCATGACCGTGCGGGACACGAAGTTGCTGGGCACGAGGACGTGTCAGCCGCGTAACGTCAAAACTGTAAAACAAGATGAAACAGGCCGTCGGCGCGTTGGTGGTTTTACCGCGCGTCGGCGGTCAATTGTGTCGGCTCAGTCTCTGACATGGCGACATTGATCTTGTCGCGACTGGCGATAAAGCGGGCCATCTCATTCTTATCGAGCTTTTTGCCGGTGGGCAGATTGATTGAATGCGGGTTCACCTGACGACCATTTTTGTGCACTTCATAATGAAGATGCGGGCCGGTTGAACGACCGGTGGTGCCGACATAACCGATCGTTTGCCCCTGGCGAACGCGCGTGCCTTTTCTGATGCCGCGCCCAAGGCCCTTCATGTGGGCATAGGCCGTCTTATAGCTGCCATTGTGGCGGATCTTCACATAAATGCCAAAGCTGCCATAGCGACCGGCATGTTCGATTGTGCCGTTCCCGGCGGCCTTGATCGGTGTGCCGCGCGGGGCGGCAAAGTCCACGCCCTTGTGCATTTTGTGATAGCCCAGAACAGGATGCTTGCGCTTGCCATAGCGTGATGAAATCCGCGCGCCATCAATCGGTGTGCGCATCAACAGCTTTTTCGAGCTGGACCCGTCAGGGTGATAATAATCGGTGAAACCGTCATTGCCCTTATAGCGGTATAGTGAAATCTCCTTACCGCGCAGGGTCAGCTGCCCGTATTTGATCGGGCCTGTGCGTACCAGATTGCCCTCATCATCAT